>OMLO01006109.1_pt1 | contig 10123 bp, 11 predicted proteins | sample 1674811 | NCBI WGS metagenome assembly OMLO01 (sample SAMN06265003, study PRJEB25207) | coral metagenome | isolation source: Coral host | place: Mexico:La Bocana,Puerto Morelos, Mexico | collected 2008-11-13
GTTGATGGCGTTTCACTCCCGTAGCAGTTGATAATGTACTGTAGGTAGTGTCTCTCGAGATATGCAGGGTTTCATAGATGCCAGTTGGTTCATGGCCATTCGCAGCCAGGCAGTTCGACGTGTTTTGCCTCGAGTTTTGAAGGCTGCACGAACACAGGCGTCCTGCAGAAACCTTTTCTGGATTCAGAAAAGGGGTGGTACTGAATCTGAAACAAACCTTCAACATGTTCAGGCGGCTCTAAAATGAATCGCCAATTTCCAGTGGTCCAGTCGCAATAACCCAATCCTAGTCGCCTGACATTCAGTTGGTTTACAACAGTTCGAACTCCCTGGGCCCGAACAGCTCCTCGTATCCTTTTTTTCTTCCTTTCTCATATCAAAAACAAATGGTGACACGAAAAAATGTTTCGTACAAGATGGGCCCCTACCAGTTACCCCAGTTACACATTTATAAGTCCACTGATGGGGGTTGTTAACTCCTGACTAGTATGGGCCTATGTTGTATGCATGTTGTATGTTTTTTTCTCGCAAAGACGAGACGTAGATGTAGAAGTCCTGTTCCAACAATTCAAGCCCCCAACCCTCTCAAACCAACATCATGGGCAGGTTGGCCTTTTGCAGGGAGACCTCCAAGAGGTCATCAAGCAAGGCCCCTGCAGTGAAGAGATAGGGAACTACTATCCCGCAGAACGTTCCGTCGACTTTTGGTAGGGGGAGAAGCTTCCTATGCTCAGCGCCAAGAACTTGAGTCCTTGTTGCGAGCAGGAAAACGGCTTCAGAGGCATGGAATTGGTGAAATTGAATTTATATACATTGCTATGGGATCACCATAAAGTAGTGTAGGGCAGCATAATTATGTAAAGAATACCCACATAGTCATCCATCATGTGCATGTTGAAGCCGATTCTTGCACTTAAAAAACTTGCCCAGTTGGTCTGACGATGGCTTCCTTTTGGCTGATGTCAACAGTCCCAATGCCTTTGTGGAACACTTGGTCCTTGCCAAATTTCACGCACCACAATGATATGAATTCTGACCATCTTGGCAACGATTTGACATGGACTTGTCCTTTGTTCTCAACCAATGTGCTTGTCGCCTGATGCCATGAATCATGGTGCTGCTGAGGTCACACCCATGCTGCCGCGAGTTATTTTTGTGCATCGAGGACTTTTCAGCCTCTTACTCTTAGCATTGATTGGGATGATACAACCAGATAGAAGCTTTTGGGCTGGGACTGTGGGAATGTGGATATTTTTTTTGAATGTTTTTTTTTGCATTTGGCTGCAAGCATCAGCGTGTGGGTTAGTCGGCTGGTTTGCTTGCTTTCTCGCTTAGAACTGGTCAAGATTATCAAATCTTATCAATACTTCTAGAGCTCGACATGTTTAACTCACATGGGAGTAGGTTGGTTGGGAAGGGTCCTCATGTGTTTTGAAAAGTGTTGGGGGGGCCAACAAGATCTATGATGCCATTTTGGCTCAAGATCTTGGTGACCCCCACCTGTTTCTGGTTTTTCCCTTTCCTATGGCATTGGCTGTGCCGGATTGGGACGCTTGGAAGGAACAGGCTGGGAGGTTCTTTCGCAGGGCTCACCGCGGCGTGGCTGCCCGGGAGTCCGGCTGGGAGCAGCGGTTGGTGGATTTTCCCACCCGAGCTGCCTACAGCGTGGCTACACGCCGGCAAGCAGAGGCGGACAGAGCTCTGGGAGCTCAGCCTTGCTGGTGTGGTGAGTGGACACACAGCTGGTGTGAACGGTGTGAACACCCATCACCGACACTGTTGTGTAGTCGGTGCGATAGCCACAAGCTGCTGTGCCAGAAGTGCACCGAGGCTGGATTGCCATACCCTGAGGAGGTGGACCTGAGTGGTGACATTGTGGTCTCAGGCTACCACGATGCCGAGGGAGCATTCATCTCCATTACCCCGCCGGTCCGGGTACCGCAGGCGGAGATCCCGTACACCACAGCGGGAGAGATTGACCTCGAGGCCCTCATCGAGAAGGCCCGTCGAAGGAGCGCTGAGTTCACTCCTCGAGGATCTGCCTGATCCGATGATTGAGGCGATCCATGGCTTGGGCGTGGAAACGTGTGTGGATTTTTCCCACATGTGGTCCAGCACTCGGGAGTGTGTGGCTGAGTTGGCCCGCCTCATGGGGCGCGATGGCTTTGATGAGGGCATTGTGAAGAAGCTCAACCGCAAACTCAAAGCCGCTCAAAGCGAGGCACAGTTTCAGATGGAGGATGCCATCAAGCAGGTGGTGCAAGAGCGGCGGTCTAGTGTGGCTACTAGCCCTGCAAGGTCATCATCCAGCCATCCAGTCAAGGCACCACCAGTGCCTCCACCTTCGAACCGTATCCGGCCTTTGCAAGTGGCTGGTGGTGGTGATGTTGGAGTGAGGGTGGTTTCCTGCCCCTTGCCGTTGGATCCTCACACCAAGGAGGAGGTGGCCAGGCAGAAGAAGTTGTATGCAATCTTCGAAGTGGCTTTGAAGTATGTCCTCAACCTTGCCGAGTTGGGGATCACTTCGGAGATGCTGCAAGACCCTTTGCAGTGGCGGAGCCTGAGGGATACAACCATGGCTGGAGCAGCCCGACTGTCAGTCAATCGCCTGGGTGCGTTGCTGTCGGCTTTTAAGAGGTGGTTGAAATACTGCAAGGATGGTGAGACATCACCAATGGAGCCCTCACCGCTGCAGCTTTCCCAGTTCTTGAAGCTGGTGGCCTATGGAGGTCCTACGGCATCGGCATCTATGCATGCTGCACTCAAGTGGTGGTGCGTTAGCCTGGGTGCTGCGTTCCCCATTGATCACTGGATGGTGCGACCATTCAGGTTTAACTCGAGTGCCCATGCAGGCCGTCAAGCACCAGAATTGGAGCCTTGGGAGTTTACAAATATCCTTTTACTCCTGCAGCGGCTAACTGGTACGCATAAACTGCTGGCTGCAATGGTACTGCTCACAGCTGTGAGTTGTATACGCTATGAGCACGTTCAAAGGTCGACCTTTGTGGCTTTTCACGACAGCTGAGTCGAACTGGTATGCAGCCAGGGCAAAGCTCGCAAGAAGGGTGCTAGGCCCCCTTTTCACTGGTGCCTGCCCAACGTGATCTTCCGCGGCTGCAGTTTGGGAGCCTTGCTCACGGATTTCTTCAGGAACATGGCTCACCCTGATGCCACATTCCTCATCCCAGCTTTGCGACTGGAGGCGACGGAGTTGTGGGAGATCACAGAAGGGACAGCGTTCCTGGGGTCTAAGCCTATGTCTCGGGCTAGATTCCTTGAGGTTTTCCGTGGCTTGTTGGTGCAGGTCGGGGTACCTGTGGATACAGCCCAAGCCTCAACTTACAACGGATTGCGGAGGTTTTTACCCACGTTGGCCAACAGCATGGGCCTTTCCCCAGTTGATCTTCAGGCCATCGGCAACTGGACTGAGATCCCTGAGGGGGAGGTGGTGACCCGTCAGTCAAAAAGGCCAAGGGCAACCTGGTGATGGGCCTCCACTACTCTAAATGCATGGCCAGGTTCATGGCCCTCTTTCAGCAAAAGGTGGCCACAGTGGCTCTTACCGAGGATGGTCTATTCCCTCGAGATAGCTGGTGCTGGCCGGAATGGGCAGCCATGCACCGTGAGACGGCTGAGATGCCAGCACCACCGGAGTTGGGTGAGGAGCCTGAGGCCCCAGCCATACCTGAGGAGGAGCAGGTGGTCCTGCCAGAACAGCAGGATGAGGTGGATTCTCTGGACTCCTCGTCGGTGTCCTCTACCTCGTCATCGGCCTCAGATATCTCTGCCGAGGGTGTGGATCTTGTTGGAGTCTTGCCGGACCAGACGGCGGTGGAAGATATGGGTTGGCTACAACAAGGTAAGAAAATCCACCTGATCCGTGAAGAAGCAGAAGGTGAGCGGCCATTGCCATGGTGTAGAGACAAGCCCTTTGTGCAGGAGCCACAAGGGCGTGGCCGTGGTTTTACCCAGTCAGCCCATTCGGCTTTCTCCCAGCGGTGCCTGGCCCGCATGCCCCGAGGACTGTACTCAGCCTTGGCGGACCACAATGGTTGGCTGCATTGAGAATGAGGTGGTATGAAAAAGTTCGAGTTGGGTGTGTGTTTTGGGGTTCCCAGTTTTGTAAGCTGTGGGGTCCCACCACCTTACTTTTCGTACTCCTCATGCTTGTTTGTTAGATGTTTTTTTTGGGGGGCCCATGTTTGTCTTGTTCATGTTACAAATCGTGTTGGTTTGAGCAGTTTTGTGATCAAAGGAAACGATGTCCCGTATTGACGTGCTGCAAGACGATAGAGGTTTAGCCTCATGCTTTGCTGCAGCGCAGATTAAGCAGGAATGGATCGACGCCTACAAGACGAAGCATGGGGTAGGGACCCTGGACGACTTTATCTACATGGTGCGAGCATCCTCTTGGGAGTCTTCCTTAGGGGAGCTCCTTGAGGCAGTGCCAGAGCTTAAGAATAATCGCATAGCTGAGGCACGGTTCAAGAGTGCCTTTGAGTGTGGCACTCAAGCACTTAAGCAAGCGGCAGCCCCTTCGATGAAGGCAGAAGATCCAGATGCAGTGTCACCGGAAGGAACTTTGCAGCAGTTGAACAGGGATTGGACAAAGAGGTACAACTTGCAATTCGAGAGTTGGTTCGAGCCGTCGGAGCAGCTGCGTTCACGTGTTTACCGTGAATGGAGAAAGCAATCAATGACAGTGCTGGAAGCACGCAAGGTGAAGTCCATGCTTCACGTCACCACTCCTAAATCCAAGGAGCGCGTGGAGCTGCCAGGCGGTATTCAGTTGCAGTTTGACCGGGACTCCACCCTGAGCATGAAGTCGGTGACAGACTACTATGCGGCCCTTCGTATCCTGTGCCATTGCTGGGCATGGTCAGGAAACTACATGGTGAACTACCAAGGTGAGATGGTGCTGATGTGTGACCTTACATCGGCCTTAGCCTATGCCGACCGATGTCTCAAAGATACAATGGAGTTCGGGGGTGGCTCAATGAAGTGGCTGGAGCGCAACGATATCCTCACTCGAGGAAAGATGGCGACACTGGTGCGGCGGGGATACCCGGCCCAAGCGGGCTCGTGCATTGAAGTCGGACTCTCACAAGACCGTGTCAATGATCAAGGGCGGTGCCCGGCTTTGTAAGCCGTGGAACGACGGCAGAGGGTGTAAGGACCCACAGTGCAGTCATTTGCACCAGTGCGATGTGAAGCTTCCTTCTGGAGCTCCCTGCCTGTCCAAGCGACACACTCGTTTGGAACATGAGTAGGGACATCACCCCCTAGAGGCTACCACCTCGGGGACTCGGGGGGACCACCAACCATCCTATCATCTCGCCAAGTCTCTTGTGAGGCAGATACTGTAACTATCCCACGGCAGGTCACAGTTGAGAGCCCGGCAACTGCAGCACTGGGTGCTCAGTCGGTGCCAAGCCTGTCACTTGGAGAGGGCGGGGAGATTTGCCTCAATCTACGTGGTCTCAGAGCACTAGAGGATGTTGGCTGGTGGTGGATTTGTGGTCGGGGTTTGGTGGATTGCCCCAGGCGCTTTTACAATGTGGTTGGCACTTTTACTGTTTGTCAGCAGAATGGGATGCTGAGGCCACGAAGGTGGCAAAGCAGACTATGCCCGACATTGTGCACATCGACCGAGTGGAAATGGTCACGGTCGACACACTACTTCCATGGATTCGCCGTCGTCGACCCCGAGGCATATTGATGGGGGGTGGGAGCCCATGTCAGGGTAACAGTGCTCTCAACAAGGATCGGATGGGATTGCATGATGAGCGAAGTCTTCAACCCATCCACCTTTGCAAGCTGCGGGATGAAGTGGCTGCACACCCTGAGTGCTCTCATCTTCTTGTGTTGGCCCTCCTAGAAAACGTTGCCTCGATGCCAGCTGAAGTGTTGGCCCAATATAATCAATGGTTGGGGGCTTCACCAATCATGATTGATGCGGCGCCTTGTGGCTGGGTCCATAGGCGTCGCTACTATTGGTTGGTTGCTCACAAGGCTGCCATTGGGCCGCACCTTCAAGCTCCTGATTCCTGGGACTGGGTTCCCCACAATGGATCAGTGACTGAACTACGGTGGCAGGGCTCTAAACCCTTGCCATCCAAAGTGGTGCTGCAACAAGGCTTCACGTTTATGATGGATCCCGGTGAGGTGTTGGCCAAAGCTGGTGTGGGAGCCATGCACACGTTCACCCGCGAGTTCTTCCATCCCACTGACCGTGTTCGTCAGCCAACTCCGGCAGCTGCTGCTAGGTTCTTTGAGGATGATCGAAGATTTCCACCGGCAGCTTATGAGGAGCCCTCATTGGTATGGAAAGGTTCTCAGTGGAGGCAATTGCTCCCTGAGGAACGAGCCCAAATTATGGGGGTCCCGCCAGGCACCTTTCAGTCTTTGCAGAAACCGCAAACCTTGCGGAGGCAGCGAGCTAACAGCCTTCTGGGGAATGGTTTCCATGTGTTCTCCGTGGTGGCCCTCCTCTCTATGATCCCACAGATTCTGGCTACCAAAATGCCAGCACCATGGATAGCGGCTGATGAAGGTGCATTGCGTGAGCGGTGTCGGCACACGGTCTGGGAACCGGGGTGCATAGATAGTTTCCCTGACCTCCTTTCAACACGGGAGGTGGTCCAGGGTATCCAGGAATGTTTTCCTACCTGTGCTGTGCCTGACCAGGTATGGGAGCTTATCACTGTTCGCCTTAGCAGTTGCCCCCTTCGTGATCTGCAGATGTTTACAGCGTGGTGTCGGAAAAAGCAGTTACCTTGGGATGTGTTGGGACCCACCCCCATTGATCGAATGGCTAGGGCTTTGATATATTCAGGACTTTCGGGACAGCGGCGCCCGGCTGATTCAACTAAGGGACTTGATCACCTCTTGCCCCCTGGGTTGGGTAGAGGGGGACATGTTGCCCAGTCGTTGCAATTGCCATCTCCTTTTAACATCAAGCCGTGGCCAGATTTGGATGCCCAATTTGTCATTGAAACTATCGCAGTTTGGCAAGTCTTTTTGCCGCAATGGGCCTCCAGGCAGCGCAAAGGTCTGAAGTCAGTTGCCCTGGCCTTGCAGCCTTTGGAAGAGGCTTTGGATGCCTTTCGAGTGGAGAGTTCCCGAAAAGTTGCACACCTGAAGAAGCCTGCCTTTGCGGCCTGTATGACCACGTTGCTGCGGTGGCCAGATCGCCTTCAACCCGAGCAGCTGGTGAAAGGTTATCCTATTGTGGGCGAGTTTGCAGAGAGTGGGGTTTTCCGCACGATTGGGGCCAAAGAAGGGCTTACTATGAATGAATGGTTGGCTGACGCACCAACGGCTATTGCTAAGTTGATGGCGTCTCGACCTCCTCGATTCTCTGAGGCCATTCTCAGGACAACTCAAGAAGAGCAGGCAAAGGGATTTTGCAGCCCTTTCTTCACCAAAGAAGAAATGGATGGCCAATTTGGATGCGGTCAGTGGAGGCCGCTTGAGCGATTCATCATCACCCAGCCCTGCGGTAAACAACGAGTCATTGATAACGCTCGTAAGACTGAACATAATGCAGCTACCACCCTCCATGAGACCATTTACACTGTGCACTGGGATTTCATCGCATCTATGGCAGCAGATTTGAGTAACAAGCTGCATTTGTTACAGCCGCCTATGGAGTGTCCTGAGGTTGATTGGCTGTCGCTCCGTCTGGGAACGGACGATTTGCCAGATGCCTACCGAGCTTTGCCGGTACGGCCCGATCACCAAGGCTATTCTGTAGTAGCTGTTTTCGTTCATGGAGCAGGATGGCGGTTCACCAAGCTTTATGGTTTAGCCTTTGGGCTGGAAAGCGCAGTTGTGAGCTTCAACCGTTGGCCGCAACTGGCAATTGCTATTTCTCGACGATGTGCCTGCTCCCTGTCTGCAGCTTACTTTGATGATGAGATGTGTTTGGAACCGTTGCTGTTTGCAGACCCATCTCAGCAGGGCTTGCGCCTGGTTCTTCGGCCCCTTGGCTCTGAACCTCAGAAAGCAAAAGGATTCAGACCAGCTGCAGACCGTCACTATCTTGGTGCTTCCGTTCATTTGGGCAATTTTGCATCTCGAGGCGTTATACGGTTCCAACCGAAGTTCACTACTACCCAAAAAGTGTTGGCAAAAATCCACCATGCCCTGCAAACCAACCAGTTGGATCGGGATAGCGCTGGCAAGTTACGAGGAGATCTCCAATGGATGTACTCCCAGTGTGCCGGCCACTCAGGCCGACTGGCAGGTCAGGTTTTCACAGCCCACCAAGGAGCTTCAGACCCTGCTTTGACGCCTTTGGAGGCGCGACTTCTACGACTCCTGTGTACTTTGGTCCAGGATTTTTCTCCTCGTGATATCCCGGTGGTCGGACAACTTCCGTTGCCCATCGTAATTTATTCTGATGCTTCGTTTGAGAATGGGGTCCTCCGACTAGGCTGGGTCATTTTTGCCCCAAACTGTACCCCTCTTGGTGGAACGACGGTCGTACCCCATCAGGTGGTATCTAGCTGGAAGGGACGATCCCAACAAATATTTCCTGGGGAGACACTCTGTGCGTTAGTGCTCCCCCTGCTCTATCCTACAACCCTGGAGTCTCACGACTTACTGTGGTTTGTGGATAATGAAGCAGCTGTGTCTACGCTGATCCGTGGCGCAACCAGCGAGTTGGATGTCCACTTGATTGCGCAGTGCAGTCTAGTGAGACTTGCTCGCTTGGGATGTCGCCTATGGCTCGAGTGGATCGACTCTGAGAGCAATCCCTCTGATGGGCTCAGCCGAGCCGGTTTAGATGATGAGTGGACTCAGCAACAAGGCTGGTCCCTCATGGAGTTTGATTTTCCCCAGGGTCTTGATCATGCAAGCCTTCTGGAGTGGTTAGAAACTCTGAGTTCTCAAGGTGACAGTGGGTGTTAGTTTGACAGTGGGTGAGGTGTTTAAAGTCTTCTTTAACCCTTGGTTGTGATTCTGGTTTGTGGTGACAACCGAATCCAAGAGATCTATCCAGACTCTTGCTACCCATTGTTATTTAATAACAATGTGTCACCTTGTAAACTAGAGTAATCCCTCCAGGTACTTAGCACGAATAGCAAGACTAGAAAAGTGAGTGTTGCCGAACCCACCATGAGTGTGTCCTCCGTAACCTTTTCATATAGCAAGAAGCAAGGCTTGGGTGTCAGCCATTTGTATTCCTAGCTAAGGGATGGAGAGACTAAGTGAGCCAACAGAGGCCAGTGAAGGGTTTTCAGGTTTTGTCACTTCGCTTGACTGTGTGCTTTACTGCAGGCATTGCTTCCAGGAAAAGAAGTCTTTGTTCAGTACGATGGCTGGAAAAAGGCTCGCCAAAACGGCCATACCTTTTTCGCATTTGTCACTTTGGCTCGCTGTTGGGGCCAGGCGAAACTGGTCTCCCAAGATCAGGCTTCTGTGATCTGACAGAATCACACATTTGATTTGCATTTGAACCTTGAATTCTGTTCAACCAGGGGGCTACCAGATGTTTGTTCTGCTCATTTGAACATGAATGGGATGAAGGATCAATGGAAAGCCATCCTCGGGGAGAACTCCGACACAATCACAGTTGAGAAGCAGGATGTTTCTGGGGAAATTTGACGGGAATGCGAAGGGATCAAATCTACCAATGGCACTTGCAAGTTGCACAGCTCGGATCTTGAGGAGGTGAAAGTGCTCCAACTGCGGACATTGGTGGAGAATGATGAACAGATCGGATCCCGGTTGTTGTTTGATGCCTTGTTTGTTGATTTTTTCCGTGACCATCGGAATAGCTTCAGGCTGGCCATGCTCTTGAGTCATGAGCTGGCGCACGCAGTTGGCACCTCAAAACTTGATACATCGTCCAGCTATCCAGCTCTTCCGTGCTGAAGAACCACAGGTGCATGACCATGGTTACGAGAGCTTGAGTATCCTCACTGCTGCTTATTCGTCCGGATGCCCAAGACTGCAGCTTCGCTGGGTACGGATCCTTTTCAAGTGGGGTTGGTAGACCTGTTGCACTTCTTGAGCCCTTAGGAAAGTCGATGTTACTTTCCTGTCAATTATGTTCCTGGGGAACGTGGCACCGTGGGTAAATCCGACTCCGAGGCTTGAACTTGTGCCGTGACCT
>OMLO01006110.1_pt1 | contig 10122 bp, 7 predicted proteins | sample 1674811 | NCBI WGS metagenome assembly OMLO01 (sample SAMN06265003, study PRJEB25207) | coral metagenome | isolation source: Coral host | place: Mexico:La Bocana,Puerto Morelos, Mexico | collected 2008-11-13
TTTCTGTCCGACTAGTTGGGTGATACTAAAACAATTAGACCCTTCGCCCTCAAGGGCCACGGGTCAATAGCCCATTCATTCGCCTCATGGGCTATTGACCCGTAGTCCTTGCGGGCTACGGGTCAAATTGTTAATTAGCCGGAATTCAGACCTAGGAAAACTCGCAAACGACTGTCGCAGGCTAATTGGTTGATTCGATAGAAGCAGGACCTGGTACCCCGCGCGGTTTTTCATGTAGTGCCGAAAAGTATGAAACGTAACCGTGAACAAGTCGTTTTATAGATATATGTTGAACTGATCAAAGACATCCAGTATTTTAGGTGTAACAGTTTGGTTTCTGTAATGGAACGAGAAAGCTATTATACACAGCTATTCAGCAGCAAACAGGAAAAAATATTTCTTGTGTGATCGAGTAACAGTGAGAGTTTGCTGTTTCAAAAGACGCACCTTTAATTTAGATAAGATCTTTAAGATTGCAGTTGTATTGATTAAATATTTTGGTAGCAGACTTACATCAATGATTTATCGAGTGCTTAATATAGAGGTTGAAATTGATTGCTGTGCATGTAATTGTATAAACCAATCAGAGAGCTGGAAATTCCATTGAATATTCGGCGACATCTTGGTGTCGTACAACGTTAAGTTGTGTGGCGTTGCTAGTTAAGAGGGATTCAAGCAGTCACGCCTCTCTTCCATGACTACGCGCTCATTCACATAAAAGCCATGTTCCTTGTTGAATTAAATTCAACAGGGACATTTTCTGGTATTGTCCCAGTGGCACGTTGTGTTTATGAGTTTCGAATATATACTTTAGCATCTACCACGCTCGGAAATGAACATCTAGAGATACCTCCTAACCTCGTTTAATATTACATAAAACACTTGCTCGATGATCTGATCTGTCGCCATGCTCGTTCAAGAGAAGAAAACCATTAAACTCAGCTGCTTAAACCGAAATTAAATTTACGTCCCACGGGCTTAATTGGCACTAAATTAACTTTGGTGCCAAATTATGTGCTATCTGGATGTATATATGGGTTGTGAAAGGCGAATTGATCAACATGACACGAGCGTGGGACAAAGAAAGAATCCGAGTCCCCGACAGGAATCGAACCCATAACCTCTTGAACACCGAGTGGGTGGTCTATCCACTGAGCAAGAGAACTCGTGGAGAGCAAGTTCACATTTTCTTTGTCCAATGTCCAATGTTGGCCAATTCACCTTTCACATTTCGTTACCGAGCTTAAAATTCACCATCTTTATTTACTTATCACTACATATGGGTTATTGACCAGGGTGGAGTCAGGATGGCTGGATATTAGTAAAGTTCTTTTTTGCGTGTTGATGGCCGAGACAGAGTCGAGGTTCGCAAATACGCAGAAGAAAGAACGAGAGCTATATCCAGTCACCTTGACCAAATAAGCTTGGTCGATAAAGGATATATTATATTGAAAAAGAACACTTTTTTCTGGGGGGTCACAGCAGTTGCTACCGGATAGCGAAACGCAGCGCACGATTCAGTTCATCTTGCCCTCTCGTGGGGCTAGCCCTAAAATAAACTGCAAACCTAGCTTCACTGCTGGAGAATCACGAATTCACGTCGCGCTATTGATAAACATTCTCACTACCCTATTCTAGCATTTGGACTGTTAGTCGTTAGCGACCGTCATTTACCTATTTTTAGTCATGTTTCCAAGTTTGTTTCCTCTTTTCGCGAAGTTTTCTTAGCACTACCAGCAAAAAGCTTTTGCCACGTTCCTTCCTTTCGGCGACGTCCTTTGTTGTTTGTGTTCACAATTCATTGATTGGCGGGGCAAAATTTTTCCCCGTAACTTATCCGCTCGGCATTGAGTGCCTCACCCCAGCTCCCCAATTGACTTGTCGCAATGCGCATGGCCTTAAAAGCAACACGACTGCTAACTTCGTTCACCAACGAAAAGCAGCGGCGTTAAAGACAAGCCAACAACTGGTAAACAGAGTTTCGCACGATTAGAGCACCTTTCTAAAGGCCATCCTAAGGGCATACTGTGAGAGAGAAGACGTTACTGGTTCGGTTGTGCGCATGCTATGGTCTCTAAACATACAAAGATAAAAAGCAACCGCTGTTACTATTGCTGGCTCACCTTCCGATTTCACACAGAGGACCTGATTTGTGTTGCTGACCAGAAGTATTAAAGCTTCTGGCAACGGGATTGTAGCTGTCCTCGTGAATCACAGTTAGCACATGCAAAGCAACGCAAATGAGTATATTAACGTGTTTTGAGTCAATTAGGTTTTAAACAGGGAGAGATTGCTTGTCATTTGTGCCTCAGTGGGTCGGGTAGCAGCTCTCGTAAGGTCTCAAATGAATGGCTTGACACCCTCACTTTGAGAGGACAGTAGAACAAACAACAGAAACAATGCCGCTAGTACTGACCAAAAAATCAGAGATGCTACCAAACAAAAGAACTACAAGCTTAAGTCCCGGCCAGGCGATCGCAACATGTCAACGCAACATATCACAACATTGTTGGGTGCAACATGTTGCGCGCGTTTGGTCACCCTGTTGCGCTGTGTTGCGACATGTTGGATGCTGTTGACTCAAATTTGACCATCTTCAAACTTGAGCCAACAACACCCACCATGTCGCAATACGTCGCAACCATGCGGCCAAACGCACGCAACATGTTGCGCCCAACAATGTTGCGATATGTTTCGTTAACATATTTCGATCGTTTGGCCTGAGATTTAAGAAGCTGCTTCGCCTCTGCTCTCTGTCAAACATTTCAGTCTAGTAACGTAACATACACATCCACATGCTGCAAGGACACAACAGCTGTGACGAATTAATGTACGCTAAGCGCAGTTCAGGACCATGAATATTCTTAACCTCTCATGTTTTGACATGAACTGTAAGATAAGAAATTGTTTAGATACATTTACATAAAACCAGAAATCATTTTAAAGCATTACACCCCGCCCGTGTAATAAGAAACATATTTGACAATTTCAATTCTCAAGGTGCCACAAGCCAGGCCAGTCAACTTCCACTCTAAGCGTTTTTCACGGCACTAATTAAAACGACGCCGGAAATATCCAAATTCATAATTTGCAGTGGAACTCGCCTTACGGCTACCCTGTTAATAGCTTTATTCTCGCCCGAACAAAAGCTCACTCAGCATGATTTCCGAGGCCCTATGATGGCCGTTCCACTGTACCTCCAACACATAATTAACCTCTGCGGAAGTTGAATCCTGATGCGACACTAGCCCTTGCAATAATATTTCAGTACTTTCGACAGCAAAAGGTAATATAAGATCTACGTTTCAAAATAAATAGAAAGCTATAAAAATACACCTTAGTTTGTTCAGTTTGACGATCTTTGTTCAAACCAGTAAAATTTATTTACACTTTGAAAACATATTCTGTAGTCAGTTTCGTCCAACAACAGGGGTGCATCGATTGTCCATCGGATCGTTTGTGAAGAATCTTCTCAATACGAATAGAGCCACTGTTGTTGTTGTTGTATAAAAGCATCTTCCCAGTGAAATCTTCAAGAGTTTGATCTCCGCGTGGCTTTAAAAACAACCCAGGTGGCGGAAGCACTTTCGCCTAGGTTCCAAAAACCTTTCGAACCTTCCCAACCTCACACGATAACTTCCCACTATTGACGTTCTTGTGCTTCTCTTTAACTTACGTCGAAAAACCGCTGACACGAAGGAAACGGCTCATTCGTGTAGATGAAATACTTCATTGGATTCCAGTCTCCTTTGATCGCTCGGTTGACCCGTGATGGAGCCTAAACCTAGGGGTTAGCTTCTCTCTGTCATCTAGTTACGCTCTACCAAATCGAATTTTGCTCCAGCTCCAAGTGTATCGCCTCTACTTGACGCAGAGAAAACCTTTCACACAGGCAAGGAACGCGTCCAGGCTTTTTCTGAACCGCACCTTGTTCATTCTGTCCAGTGATAACTTCATGTTGCTGGGAGTGAGTTGATTAAACGCGTCCAAAAGACGCTGACAAACAACTTGGTCCGTCTGTTGAGCTAGAAGGCTGCGAACCAACTCGGTATAATACATCTATACAAGAACAAAAAAGGCAAAAATTCACTACTGGCATCTCAACAGCATTCTTTGACGACTTTGGGTAGAAATAAATCCTAACTAGGAACCAAAACGGAAAAGTGATTACATTGCTCTCCGACACGCTAATTTTTCAACGCAAAAAAGTGCTCACAAAAAACCAACAGCGCAGAAAAGGTGAAGAGCAGGGGAACCTCCCACCCCTCCCTCGTCTCTACTGCCCCTGGCACTGACTTCCAGTTCTCTCGCGGTTCTCATCGTGCGCTTACGTATCTGACAAAACAGACGCCATGAAGTGTCTTTACAAGGATGCTAAGGATTGACAATCCGTGTACTGAGATTGTAAGGTTAAATTATTTGTTAAAATAGTGTCATAACCTGGTGGCAGCAAATCAAGGCGAGAAACGCTTCTGCTGCAGGTTGAAGCAGATCCATGTCAAATGACTGGAGAAGGAGCATGTCAAACAGAGTCTGCAGAAGGAAAACAAAACGCTACAACATTAAAAACAAATAGCGACACCAAATCAAAATTTTAATAGCGTAGATCAATTATGGGCCTCTCTTTGTCCCTACCGTTGCGTGACAGAAATTAGTAGCCAGTTCTTTAACTTGCCTACACAATGTACGAGACTAATTAAGAAGAAGCCACAGTATGTAGGTACCTTCAAGAAATGCTGAAGAATCTCGTGCATGGGAACTTTCACATTTTTCTGTATTTCAAGATAGCAGTGCGTTGCTAAAGACGATAGAGCCTCCAAGGACATTTTGGTGACATCTGGTCCATAGCTACATTATTAGTCAAGGAAAGCACTGAAACAAATTAATTCACCACTTTAAAAACGAGATGAAATCTTGGGCGAGTTTTCTCCTGCAGTTGCATGCGGTATGGTCTCCTCTGGGCACGTTCCTTGAGCTTGCCACCCAATCTTTCGTGCGCGACGAGGGAGGGGTGATTGAAGAGGCGTAAAAACGTCTACGTGGGAGGCTATAAGGCTTCTTAACCTTAATTCTGTCTGTATAATGGTCTGCGAGAGTAGACTTACCCTGATTTTTTCTTGTTTTCTAACGAGGTGAACAAAAGTACATAGGGCAATTTTTCCAGTCAAAAATGAGGATTTCTCCATCAAAAATCACTCTTAGAGAAATCATAACTCAACAAACTGAAAAGGATACTTCGAGAGTCCAACTTCTAATGAAGCCATCAGGTTCTTGAAAAGCTCCTCTGGCAAGAGAGAGATCTTGGCTGGGTACATCTCACACAGACAGGTCGTTAGTTTGAAAAACTCTGAACACGGCACTGGAAACTGAAAACAAATAGTCAATTATTGATTACGAAACTCGGAGAAGGGAGCAATGCCATTCTCGCAAGCGATAAATTATGAACAAGGGGACGAAAACTGAGGTGCAGGTAGGCTCACCTTGAGTACTTCTGAGGACATAAGAGGAATGATTACATGAAGACCATAGAGCGCTACATCAGGCGCTGACACTTTCTGGTCTTCTATAAATGAGAGCGACAAAAATTACAGTCAGCATGGAACTGGTAGAAAGAAGCAGTGTTACTGTATACAGGAAAACATACGCGGATTAAGGCCAACTTCCTTCCCAGTGTTATACTGGAGGAGATCATTGAACACAAGACCAAGTCTGTATACGAGTCCAGTGGCACAACAAGCTGATGCTTATCTCTGGTTTCATGTTTTTCATCGAATACACGCACGTTCCTGTAAACCTTAGTCGCCTTCCTGTATCCTCGTTTCTTCTGACGAAGTAAATTGCTTCGAATGGAGAAGCAATGCTTATAAGAACAAACTTAATAAAAACGGGATTGTCTCCTGGTCAGTGTAAACCGCCTCAAACAACCAGAAAGAAAACAAGTATCCCCATAAACAGGTTTCTTGTCGGTAACATCTTCATGACTTTAAAGCTAATCGTCGCCGAGCTTTTCGTGCCCTGAAATACGTCCACGCGTATTTTGAAAACGCTAGCTTTCAACACCCGAAGGAAAATGATTTACTTCAACAGTTATCCAAGTTTACTGACCTGAGCCAAAGTCAATGATATCTTTTGACAGCAGGTTAGTGAGAAGTTTTATCAGAAGGAGGAGGTCGTTCAGCTGCTCCTCTTCGGTGAGAGCTTCCTCGCTTACTTTGCCTGAAAAATATTTTATTTGGAGTATAAAAACCACCTTAAAAACTAAAGCAGGAGAAGAAATCATCTCCATCGGTACCCTTCCAGAGTTTTCTAATCATTGAATGTACAATTAAAATGCCATTAGTTTCCTCTTGAGTAACATTCGCATAATTCTACATAAAAACTGCAAAACAGTCATGGTGTACTTACCTAGGTTACATTTTCCGTACGTTTGAACAAGTGCCATGCAAACTTCATAAAGTCTTGGTATTTCATCCTGAAGAACATGTCAAAAGAAAAACCTTAGGAATGGAACTCAAGAAATTTTCGTATCCTATAGTATAAGCCACATCTATACTAGCATGCTAAAGCCTCGTTCACACTAGCGAGAAAATAAACATATAACATATCGACATAAGAAGGACGTACTCGTGTTGTTTCGTTGACAGTGGCAGTGTGAACATTCTAACATATTTAAATGACATAATAGCAACATCATAGCATGAACAGAACGACAAAAGGAAAAAAGCTGATCATTACAATACAAACTTTATTAACACACCCGGCCTAAAAGGGCTTTTTCAGTAATCCTTTCCTGATGCCTCTATGTCGATGTTCACATTACCGGTATTAGTATCACCCAACTAGTGGACTAATGCAAATCCTGCATTTTGATTGGCTACGCTACTAGGGGACTATTAGCAATAGTCATCGAGTAGCGAAATTCTAACGTTTTATTCCCCTAAAAGACCTTTCTTCAACTTGCATTTTCTAACTTTATTATTGCTTTTGTCTGTCCGACTAGCTAGGTTATACTAAAACAATTAGACCCTTCGCCCTCAAGGGCCACGGGTCAATAGCCCATTGACCCGTAGCCCTTGCGGGCTGCGGGTCTAATTGTTAATTAGTCGTTACGTCATTATTTCACTCGTGTGAACCAGATCTTATAATTATGATTTCTTATTTCTTTTCTTGTTTATAACATTTACACATTTAGTGAGTACTTATATATATCCTTTTGTGCTCGAAATCAAACTAAAGAAATGATGAACGAGATAAAGAGTTTACATGGCACATGCCACGTCGTAGGTTCCTATGTCATAAGCTTCAACTCAGTTTTACAAACTAAGAGAGTATGTACAAATCACAAACATAATCCTCTTCGTGCCAGAGTGGCATACAAGGCCATGTTCTCTTAGTTTTACAAAGGAAGCAAACATGAGCCAGATAAATCGTGAGCAAACAAACACTTTTTACAACTCACCTCATCAAGATAGGTAATTTGAGAGTCAATGAGGTCAACATATAATTCCAAAACCAGCACAACCACTTCAGGACAGTTTCGATACACATTTAACAACGCCACACAGTTTGTGAGCACGGGCATGAGATAGCTGAACAGCGTGCGTGCATTGCGGAGATTTGATGCCAGAGCCACGCCTCTAAAGGACTCAAGTAAACTCTGGATTTGACTCTTAATTGGTTCCTTTTGAGAGGATTTGGTGAAGTCCGGCTGCTGACAGATTCCCAAGAAGTAAGACTGTAAGGTCTGTAACAGCTGCAAAGAAATAGCACGGTGTTTCAGTGTTTGTAAGCAAAGTAAAACAAACCTCTTGTAGAGTCCGTAGAGTAGTTTTTAATTGAGTGCCGTGAAACCAAGACAAAAGAATTTGCCCTGGCCAATCACAAAGAACACAGACCAAACAGTGAACCAATCAAAATTCGAAGCAAACACATGCAGCTCAAGCGAAACGCGGGAAATATGAGCGGGAAGACACGATTTGTTTTGGATTTACTTGAGATTGCATGACAAAGTGGTGCGAGTATTTTCAGCCAACTCTCAGTGAGGTAATCAAGACCAAAGAGAAAAAAGAGAGTTGCTTTCGACACTCAACAGAAACCGCTCTAAACACGGCGCAAGTTAGAATACGGAAAACAAGTATGCGGGTTGTGGTCCTTGGTGTTTAATTCGCTGTTGCATGGTTTTAAATTTCACCCGCAAGTTATAACCAATCAGGCGCTCTACACGAATCCGTGCAAACCTACGTCATCAGCATGGATTTTTCGAGCAGAGCTTTCCTGATTGACTGTCACGACACGAGACACGGAAAATCGTAACTAAGCAGCAACCAATCAGAGACCCCTCACTTTTCACCTGATCTAAGTACTTCTTCCTGACTGCAGTATCGTCCTCAGCTGAGCCCGCCAGGACCAATGCCTGCGTGAGGTAACGCAACACCTCTGGCGGCAGCTCATGTAGCAGGGCTGTTTTAGACATGTGTTCTTGTGCAAGGAGCCACAAGCTCTCAAACGAGATGGCTACTTCTGCTCTGTGGACATAAAGCAAAACTCAGAAGCAAAGTAAAACGTGCTGTTTTAACAATCTCGGAGGGGAGCAAAAACAGAAAACTATATAGTTACATGTGCACCTGTTTTTGTTGTCCACTAAACTTAATAACAGCATGGTCGCATCCTCAATAATCTGTGACTCAGCACACCATCCAGACAAGTTGGTCCTGACTTTATCCAAGAGAAACCCTAAAGTCCATTTGCCGCCTTCCGTGCCTGTTCCGAACACAGACATGAGAGTCACGCTCAGCTGGTCATACTCCTTTTCATCCGGTAACAGATATGACTTGGCCCAGTGTCGCAGACACCAGACAATTGTCCGCCCCACCTGTGGGCTCAAATGTTCTGACAGTCCCGCGCTTAAGGCAAGTTTCTCCAGGTTTGCTAACCGGAAGATGACTGATGTAAGTCTTACTATGGGGTCAACCCTTGAGTAGTCCAGTACAGTATTTGAATCTTCTGTAAAGTGAATAAACTTCCAGTGAGAGGGGATATGTGGTTTCAAAAATTTTTGAGGAAAAAAACAATGCAACACATTAAAAATGTCCTAGCTTAAATTTTTTTTCATATTTTGCTTACAGTCTGTTTTTCTCTGGAAAATCAGAAGGAAGAATATGGCAGACGTTTAAGACAAGAAGGGATTGGAACAAATTGAAACTACATGTAAGAAGCACAAGAAGCCCCTCCTTTTTTGTGTGTGCACTTGAGATGATAAACTCTTGTCTGATGACGAGAGAAAAGGTTGACTGCAGTTACAGTTCTCTTCAGATTGAAAGATAATCACTCTACACACTGAGTTTTCCAGAATTTTCAAACACCACCACAACACTTACCCTGCTTTTGATTTTGTGATGCACATAGAGTTTGAAAAGTGGTCTGAATATCAACTTGAGCTTTTAGACTTGACGAATATGATATAATTTCTTGCGGAATAAGCGGTGTCTCGCCATTGCTTTCATCAGCAAGGAGATAGCCAGCAATTAGCAGAAGCCAATGAAGATCTTCATACAGATTATCCACACTTGGCAATTCAGAGCGTGACCCTACAAACAAGATGTAAAATGGAATGCTCAAGATCTAACATAGACAATATCACAAAACCTTTTGGGCCAGCCCTCTGTCTGTCTGTCTGTCTGTCTGTCATCGGTCTGTCTGTACATGTATGTAGTCTGCCTGTCTGACTCTCTGTCTCCATGTCTCTTTTTCTGTCTGCCTGCCTAACTATCTGTCTGTCTGTTTAGCCAGTTGTTCTGTCCCTCTGTAATTCTGTTAGTCAGTCAGTCTGTCTGTCTGTCTGTCTGTCTGTCTGTCTGTTCCTGTGTCTCTTTGTCTGTCTGTCCATCAGCCTGTCTATCATTCTGTCTATATTTAATTGTTTGTTGAAGGAGCAGTGGCCTGTTGTTTACCATATTAAACTCTGGGCGTTGTGGTCTAGGTTTTAAAACTACACAATAGCTGGGTTCATATAATTGTGTTCATGGACAACGCATTTTACTGTTAGTAATAATAATAATAATAATAATAATTACTTTATTTAAGTGTCAAGGCCTTCTAGCGCTCTCGCACTAATCAGGGGAC
>OMLO01006111.1_pt1 | contig 10122 bp, 5 predicted proteins | sample 1674811 | NCBI WGS metagenome assembly OMLO01 (sample SAMN06265003, study PRJEB25207) | coral metagenome | isolation source: Coral host | place: Mexico:La Bocana,Puerto Morelos, Mexico | collected 2008-11-13
TGGAGATTTGAGATTGCTCCGGAATTATTTTTTGTTTTTTTTTGGGGGGGTTATTCTTGGACTAGGGAATCCGGAGATTTGAGATTCCTTTGGGATTATTTTGTTGGTGGAAAGCCTTTGGAAAAGGGAGTTTTTCTTTCATAAATTGATATTTTAAAAAAAAATATGTATTTTTTAAAAAGAAAAATCTGATGAAATCTGATGAAATCTGATGAAATCTGATGAAATCTGATGAAAAATAGGTTTTTCATCAGATTTCATCAGATTTCATCAGATTTTTCTTTTTTGAAAAATATGAAAATATTCCATTTTTTTGAAAAAATATGTAACATCAATTTATCAAAGAACACTGCCCTTTTCAAAAGGATTGCCACCCAAAAAATTCAAAAATAATCCCAAAACAATCTCAAATCTCCGGATTCCCTTTTCCAAGGGTTGCCTCCCAAAAGAAAATAGTCCCAAAACAATCTCAAATCTCCAGACTCCCTGCTTCAAGGGTTGCCTCCCAAAAAAACAAATAAAAAGTAATCCCAACACAATCTCAAACTTCCAGACTCCCTTTTCCAAGGGCTGCCTCCAAAAAAAAATCCCCAAGCAATCTCAGATCTCCGGATTCCCTTTTCCAAGGCTTGCCTCCCCCAAAAAAAAAACTCAAAGCAATCTCAAATCTCCAGACTCCTTTTTCAAGGTTTGCTTCCTAAAAAAAAATAAGAAATTAATCCCAGGGCAATCTCAAATCTCCAGACTGCATTTTTCAAGGTTTGCCTCCTAAAAAAAATTGAAAAAATAATTCCAGAGCAATCTCAAATCTCCAGACTCCATTTTTCAAGGCTTGCCTCCTAAAAAAAAACAAAAAAAACAGAGCAATGTCAAATCTCCAGGCTGCATTTTTCAAGGCTTGCCTCCTATGAAAATTTTTCAAAAAATAATCCCAAATCAATCTCAAATCCATGGATTCCCTTTTCCAAGGCTTGCCCCCTCAAAAAAAAACCCAAAAATAATCCCAGAGCAATCTCAAATCTCCAGACTCCCTTTTCCCAGGGTTGCTACCCCCCAAAAAAAAATTGAACCCTCGAAAAATTTCCCCAAAGATCTCACTCTACAACTCCCTTTTCCAAGGGCCACCAAAACTAAATTGAACCTTTCAACAATCTCCAAAAATTTCCCAAAAGATCTCACAGTCTAATAGAACAGAAGAATTCCAAAGCAATCTCACTTTGGGACATGTCAAGGTGTATATATAGAAAGCATTGTTTTGAATAATATCTTTTGTATCTAGTTGTATGATATCAACATGGTTGAAGCCACAAAGGTATATCACCCAAACCTTTTGCAATGATAAATGTGTATTTATATATCTTAATCTCAAAAAAAGAAAAAATATAATGTACAATGGCATCCAAATCTAAAAATCTATGATTGAATTCACAGCTGAATTCATATATTTGTATAGTCCCTTTGCCAAAAGTTATCAAATGATTGTACTGTAACAGATTGATTGCTCAACTCTGTTTTCCTTTTTTCGGCCTTAGGGACATGGTGAAAAATAAACCATTGGGAAAGGGAATGTTGAAGAAAAAAACCTTTGGAAAAAGGACCAAAGGACCTCACCTTTGGAAAAAGGCGATCTCAACAAAAAAAAACTTGGCAAAGGGAAAGGGGGTTAAGACAAACAAGAGTGAATTGAACAAGGGCATCAGATTGTGAGCTGGTTGTGTCAAGGTAGGGAGAGGAAAAGAAACAGAGCAGTAAATCAAGTAATCAAGTAGAAAGAAGATAGGTCAAAGAAATTGATGAAGTAACCAGGTAAGTAAGCAAGTCAAAAAAAACAAAGCAAGTTGAGGAACATGTCCAGGCAAACTTAGTTGCTTTCATGCTTTGGCTCAAAGAAAAAGAAATCGCCACTTTTACAACCAAGTGCAGAACCTTTGGAACAGGGAATTACCTTTGTGAAAGGGAATTACCTTCGAAAAAGGGAAAACTCACCTTTGGTGGCATCAGTCTTTGGGTGGCATCAGTAGAGATGTCTTTTTAAAAGATGTTTGGTGGAATTTTCTAGGTAAGTAGGTAAGTCAAAAAAACAAAGTTGATATAAGAGCTTGACAAAGACCTTCACAGAGATTGCATGGCTTGACAGAGACCTTCACATCTCATGGAACCTGCTTTGAGGTACCTTTGAAAAAGGGTGTCAGCTGGGAAACACCCACAAACCTCTGGAAAAGAGCGCAATGGCAAAGAACAATTTGGAAAGGAATTTGTGTAGAAGCAAACCTTTGAAAAGGGGGAGACTTGTACACAAAATTGATCAACCTTCCGAAAAAGGCCAATGTGGCATAACCCTTGGAAAGGGAGCACTTCCAGAAACCTTTGAAAAAGGGGACAGCATGTTTCACATCAGGAATGACACTTGAACAAAAGCAGAGCAAAAAAGTTAATGAAGGTAAGGTGATGGTGACAGTGTGGTCTTGATTTGCTAAATACAGATGGTGTCAGTGTAATTGATATTTGTAGATTGATTTTAGATCATCACCCTTGGAAAAGGGGGATTCAGTGGGCCATTGGCTTCAGCTTAAAAATCCAATTTGTTTACATTGATTTGTACCAAAAATTTTGAATCCAAAAAATTGATCTGGGATTGAAAAAACATGAGATCAAAAAACTTGATATTTTTTGGAAAAAAAAACAATTTTGGAGAATTGTTTTTTTGCCAAATTCAAAATCAATATCAACAGATTGTTTGTAATCAATCTGAGATGTTCAGGGAAAGATCCTAAGCAGCGAAACCCAATGACTTGCGCCAATGACTCTGTGACCTATGGCTGCAGAACATGACATGCATGTGCCTTTTTGCAAAGGATGATTCCATGGTGAGGCTATAAAACTAGAACTTTGAAATCAATAAAATATTCAATTAGCAAATCAATAAAATATTCAATTAGCAAATCAATAAAATATTCAATTAGCGACACCATGTCTAATCAATAAACGACAAAATCTCCTCTAATTGATTCAATTGATTTTTCAAGGGGGGTCAGCAAAATCAATACCACAGGTACCAAGTTTATTGATTGTAATCAATAACCGATGCTCAGGGCGGATTCCCCAGTTCAACAAGATGGATCTTGCTCAACGTTTGGCCAAAGTCCAGACCAAGGGCAATCAGGAAGTGGCCGATCTGTCTCATTTGACCATCGACGACCTGCAGGATCGAGTGGTGGACTTCGGGACGAAACACAAAGGCCACTCCTTTCAACACATCTGGCTGGAAGATCAAGAGTGGGTGAAGTTCATGTGCTCCCACTATCACAAGAGCCAAAAGTCAAGTCATCGACTTTTCCTTCGATATGTGGAGTTGATGGTGGAGCAGTTGGAGAACAACGGACAGGTTGTGGAGGTGACGATTCCAACGTCCTCAACTCAACTGCCAAACGATGTGACCTTGGGCTATCCACAAGTGAAGGCCTTTGCCAAGGCCAAGATGAAGCCGATGAACAGTCAAAAGACCAGTGGGAGAGTGCGATCAACGGAGGTGGTCGAGAATCCTCTCGAAGAAGAGGAAGATTGGAGCGAAGCAGAGATGATCGAGAGCTTCAACCAGGCAGCAGACATCCAGACCCTTCAGGCCAGGATGCTCAACATGGAGAATGCCTTGCAACAGATCATCCAGCACATCACCGAGAACAAGGAGAAATGATCGTGACTCCGGAATGGCATCACCTTCATGCAGGTGACATCGATGCTGAAGTCATGTTGCAAAGCTCGGAGGGTCCCTGTAAGAAATCCATAAATCGTGAATCTGTCAAATTTTGGCAATTGGTTGAAGCAATTGAAAGTGAACTTCAATCCATCATCTCGAAAAGACCTTCGGTAGGTAGCACTAGCGACTTGTTCGAAGTGTTTTGTGGACCCGAAAGCCAACTGACTTCTCAAGCACAATCGTTCTGGGCATGAAGGCGGTCCGATTCGGATACAATCAAACCGATTTGAGTACTCCAGAGGGTCGTCAAGTTTTGTTTGAAAAATTGATAGTCAATCGTCACCTCGGGTATTCCCCCGAGTGTGGACCATGGAGTGCTTGGTCGCAGTTCAACGGATCAGTGTCGTTGCATGCCTTCGATGAACTTCAAGCAACACGTGCAAGTAAGATGTATCAGTTGGCCTTAGGAATAGTCCTGTTTAGGCACCAATTTCGTGTAGGCAAGCAATTTCATTGGGAACAGCCTCAGAGGTCCCTGATGTTCAAGAACCCTCATCTTCAACAAGTCATTGCATATTCTTGGTGTGCTGAATTTGACATGTGTGAAGTAGGCGAGTTACGCGATCCTGTTACTCAGCAGTTGATGAAAAAGGGCATGCAAGTGATCACTACGTCCGAACGCATGTTCCGACTACTGCACGGCAGGCGATGCAATCGCAATCACGAACATCAGCAGATCGAAGGAAGCACGATCTACAAGGGTCAAACGGTTTCGAGATCATCGTTTTCTGAGAATTACCCTCGAAAGTTTGCCCGTCAGGTTGCTAAAACAATGTCCCAAATATTTCCTAGGGAAAGACCCAAAGCTTGGGATGTGTTGGTTGAATCACAGACTGCCGATGTTCAGCCAGTCGATCGGTTGGCGAAACGCGTTCGTGCACAAGCAAGACTGAAGCACCAAATGCCATCAGAACCGGTTGTCGTGTCTAAACGGTTGTCGTGTCTAAACGTAGGAAGTTAGAGAATAAACAGCAAGATCCCAGTGTTGTAGAAACTGAGCAATGGAAGGCCATATTTAATGACATCGACAAGGTAACTGCCAGAGTAGGCAAAACGGAGATTCGTGATCCTGAAATCCTTCATCGACTACAAGATCTGTTACCTGAAAAGGTCATCAAGTGTGCGGTGTCGTGTAGGGGTACTGATAGAACCATAGGACCCCCATCAAGCATTGTCACGGATGAAGCACCATTTCGTAAAATGATCTTCATTCATCGCCATTCTGGAACCATCATGTGTGATGCCCAGTGGGAACGATGGCAAGGATTGTCTCAAAGGCAAGTGGTGAGACCAGGACACCCTGTCCGGTTAGGTATAACAGTCTTTGCTTGCAATTCCTCCAATTCAGATCAGCCAAGTTTGCGTAATCCTGAGAAAGCCAATTCATCTCCGATGGACTCAATGGAACGTGATGGGAAGGCCGAGCAAGAATCCCCGGCACAAGTGGATGTTGTGCCTCCCGAATCTGAGCTGGAACAATGTGATAACCAGAGTCATCAACATGGTTCTCGATTCTTACAGTTGTCCCCGGAGGAACGGAACTTTGTGTTGAAGGCCCACCGTAACATGGGTCATCCCACACCTGATCGTTTAAGCTGGCTACTTAAGCAACAGGGGTTCCGTCCGGATGTGGTTCAAGCGCCGTATGATTTGAGATGTTCTGCTTGTGAATCCCTCAAGAATCCGAAGATAAGTAGGCCATCACATATCATGGACCCCATGGACTTTAATGATCGTATAGCCATAGATGGTTTGACCTACACGTCCAAGAATGGTACGAAACATCACATTTACCATATCGTTGATTATTCCACGAGTTTTCATGTGGCATGTCCAGCTCCGAATCGTTGCAGCGCTAGTGCCATCCAGTTCATTGGTCAGCAGTGGATTTCATGGGCAGGCTCCCCGGTGGAAGTGATAGTTGATGCGGCAACTGAATTCAACTCTCAGGAGATGGAAGAGTTTTGTCAAAGATTCAACATCAGAAAGTCCACCATCTGCCCGGAAGCACACTGGCAGAACAGTCGGAGCGAACGGCATGGTCAGATCCTCGAGAAGATGTTGGAGAAATATGAATCTGAGTTTCCCATCCATACTTCATCTGACCTTCAACAAGCTGTATGGTTTTGTAGTCAGGCTAAGAACGCCTCAAGCCTCCGCCGAGGTTATTCACCTGAAATTTTGGTGTTTGGAAAGGCAACACGACTACCAGGATCTGTCTGCAGTGACCATCAGTTGCCGGCTCACATGCTAGCCAACTCTGAGTTGGCCGAGGGGATTAGGTTCCGAGAGCAGCTATCCAAGAGAGAAGCTGCCCGCAAAGCATTTCACATGGCAGATAATGACAGTGCTTTGCGAAGAGCCATTCTGAGGCGAATCCGACCCATGAGAGCATCGTACTTGCCCGGATCATGGATCATGATTTGGAGAACACTTCAGGGTCAAGGACATTGGATTGGACCACTCAAAGTAGCTCATCAAGAAGGACAACATACAGTATGGGCATCCATGTCAGGTAAAATGTACCGAAGGGCACCCGAAAATACTAGGCCAGTAACAGCCCTTGAGACCCAGCAATTTCGTCAGGTAATCAACCAAGATAGTCAATCACTAGAAGAAGGCAGTTCTGAAGTTCCCAGGAATCAAAACCCAATTGAAAGGACAGAGATAGAGATTCCTTCTCCTGAACCACAACAAGGAGTGTTAAATGAAAATCAGGTAGGACATGAAGCTGGTCCACCATCATCCCAAAGCACCACCAGTGAACAACCAGATGGTGAACCTGAGAGTCAACCTCCGACAGGTATAGAAATCCCAGTTCCAGCTAGTGATGACGAATTGGTTAGTATTAGTCTCATAAGCGAGGACATCCCTGATGATAACTTGTGCCTCAGTCCTGATATTGCATTGCACTGTGAAATTGCCATCACCGATCAAGACATTGAACGGTGGCGCCAAGAGGAATACCCCTGCGAGATGAGTTTCTTAGCAAGCACGTCCAAGAAGCAACGGTCTGAAGTCAAGCTCAAAGAGCTGACCGAAGCGCAGAAGCAGGAGTTTCAAAAGGCGAAGACTTCTGAAGTCCAGAACTGGTTGAATACTAAAACGGTGGTTCGGTTACTTCGCGATAAGGTATCCCCAGAGCAAATCATGAAGTGTAGGTGGATCCTCACCTGGAAGCCAATAGATCCCGAAGATCAAGCCAAGCATGATAACAAGTCCCATAAAGCTAAAGCTCGCCTAGTAGTACTCGGTTTCATGGATCCATCATTGGATCACATCCAACGAGATTCCCCAACATTGAATCGCCATTCTCGCACGCTTCTTCTACAATTGATAGCTTCACACCAATGGTCACTCAAATCGTTCGACATCAAGGCAGCTTTCTTACAGGGACAACCACAACAGGGTCGATTGTTAGCCATTGAACCAGTTCCCGAACTTAGGACCGCCATGCAACTTAGGGATTCTGAGATATGTCAACTTACCAAAAGCGCATATGGGTTAGTTGATGCACCATATCTTTGGTACAAGGAATTGCAAAAGCATTTAATTGCACTGGGCTTTGAAGAATCACCATTTGATCCTTGCGTATTTGTCTTACGCGATGCCAAAGGATCACCCCAAGGGGTGCTCGGGTTGCACGTTGACGATGGTCTGTGTGGTGGAAACGAAGTGTTTGACGCCAAAATTAAGCAGTTGGAGACTCGGTTTCCATTTGGTTCAAAGAAGGTTGGTCAATTCACTTTCACCGGTATAGATCTTAGTCAACAGCAGGATGGAAGCATCATTCTTTCTCAGAGCAAATATGTGACAGGGATTCAACCGATCCAAATTCCCATGGAACGTAAGAATGTAGGCCAAGAGAAAGTTAGTGAAGCCGAACGTCACCAGCTAAGAGCACTGGTAGGATCACTGCAATATGCGTCCGTGAATACACGACCTGATTTAGCCAGTCGTTTGAGTAGCCTTCAGTCTAAGATAAACTGTGCCATTGTTGAAGATCTCATTGAAGGTAATAGACTCTTACATATGGCCAAGCGATTTCATGATGTGTGTTTAACCATAAAGCCAATTCCTACTGAAGACTTTCGTTTCCTTGCCTTCTCTGATGCGTCATTTGCATCTCCTAAGGTCCCTTCCTCACATGCTGGTAGCGTTGTTTTGGGAACCCACAAGGATATGGCCAATAATTGTACCTGTGTGATTAGCCCAATTTCATGGGGTAGCCGGAAAATCCAGAAAGTTGTCGTAAGTACTCTTGCTGCTGAGACAATGGCATTGACATCCACACTCGATCATTTGTCATGGTTGCGGTTGTATTGGGGATGGTTTCTTAACAATAAGTGCCAATGGCGTAAACCTCAAGAGTCATTGAATCAACTGCCAGCATCGTACACTGCAGTGACCCATCCTCAAGAGGCCATAGCAGCTACGGACTGCAAATCATTGTATGACTTGGTTACCCGCACGGCACCACCTAATTGTCAAGAATTTAGGACCCAACTTCACGCAAAAGCCATCAAAGAAATGATAGCTGAAGGGGTGTCATTGAAGTGGGTACATTCAGGTGCCCAACTGGCTGATGCATTGACCAAGTCAATGGAGGCATCGTTTCTGAGGGAGACTCTGAAGTCAGGAACGTATCGTCTCCATGATGAGAATGCAGTTTTGAAAGCACGCTCACACCTCCGAACCCGCTTGAAATGGCTCTGTGAAGCGTCCACTGGCTCCGAATATCCAAAAGTTGAAGAAAGTTAGAATTTTTGGGAGTGTGAATTTCCCACATTCGTGTTCATCCTTCAACTTCCTCTCACAAGTGTTCTCAGATGTCATCAACATCATTCCGTGGTTGCCATCCCATTGATGCTCGAAGCACCAGATCAGGGATCTCTTTAGGGTGGCAGTGGGCGGGGTGCATGAGCCATAGCGGTTAGACCAGGGGTCTTCTAGAGCAGTTGCCGGGCAGCTGACTTTCGCTGTGGACAGTGCAGCATCACTGTCATTGGACTTCTCAGATCTTTTGTGAACGGCTGGAAAACATTGCACGGGGCGTGCAGCTGACTTTCTGGCTTGCAGTTTTGACCAATTTCACAATGTATGTATGTATGTATGTATGTATGTATGTATGTATGTATGTATGTATGTATGTATGTAAACTTTTCCAAAGAATGTCTTGAGATTTTTGTAACGTTGTATACACGTAAAATAGTGCTTGCTGGCGAAAAACATAATTTCGGAAAAACCACAATGTTTTCCGTAAGGATTCGGCAAAAGCAACCATGCTCCTTGCATGTTGACGATACGTCATAGACCCGTTTCAATTTCCACTATTCCTTCGGAGTGGCGAAGGGTGAAGTTCCATGAAGGATGTGCACAGCTGCGAGCACGGTCTGAAGATTGGGCCGGAGGTTGGGACTGTAGTTCTTTGGTACTCTCTTCGCCCGAACGGCAATCCAGATCCGACTCCTGGCATGTCTATGTTCTTTTGTCGGCAATTTCCCAGAAGCAAAGCATATAGACGATAGATGCACAAAATACATAAGTTAGAGAGCACATTCTTCTCTACAATACATTACATATGTTGTCACATCCGCGTGCATTTGCGTTCGTGTGCAATTTATCTCTGTACTACATATATGGTATACATTGGTTTACGAATGTATACGAATACACAAATACACAATCGTACAGACCTTGCGCATGGTATAGGCGACCTCATACAACCTCACCCCAAAAGGTAGCTGAGGAAGGGAAATCCTTCTTATTTCAGGGAAATTGGTGAAATATCATAATTTGGCCGGATATATGTAATCTCCTGGATATATGAATCTGTTGTTCCCCAAGCAATAGAACATGTGATTGGACAGATTTGTTCGATGGCCCCCCCAGACACAATGCCTGGATCTCCAAGGAATGGTTTGCATGCAGGATGTCCAGTCGAAGAAGGGCAAAAGTGGTCCGCAAATTATTGGGTATGGAACAAGCCGCGATCCTTTGAAATTAGCATGCCGGATGCTGATTCGGACGACGAGTACAGTGGACGCCTGGTGAAAGAATTTGCAAGAAGTTGCTTTGCCAAGAAACACATTTTCTTTAAAAATCATTTTTTCGTTTGAGCCAAGAATAACCCACGATTCAATTCAATACTATACTGACTATAGTGAGGAGAGATGTCTGTGGCGACTGCAGCTGTAGAAGGGGCGAACAATGTCACAGTGGTTTTCACGAACCAGCAATCTTTGTCCATGTATTTGTGTCAACCTTAGACCTCTACCGCACTGCGGCGCTGCGCAACTCCAATGGCTAAATGATGTTTAATGCATCGAAACATATTAAACATATTAAACATATTAAAACACATC
>OMLO01006112.1_pt1 | contig 10122 bp, 9 predicted proteins | sample 1674811 | NCBI WGS metagenome assembly OMLO01 (sample SAMN06265003, study PRJEB25207) | coral metagenome | isolation source: Coral host | place: Mexico:La Bocana,Puerto Morelos, Mexico | collected 2008-11-13
CGGGCCGCCACACTGAACTCACAGGATCGCAGTTGAGATCCGACGAGGAGGAGGACGACGAGGAGAAGGAGAAGGAGGACGAGGAGAAGGAGAAGAGACTGACATAAAATCTAACAACCCTCATCTGACAGGTGGGGAAAAAGAGAATACTGGATACCCGACTTCCCGTATTCAAGGTAACTTGACTATCCCACATGAGTTTGCATAGTTTGCAACTGAAACAAAGATGGTATTGTCTAATGTAAGATATCGACTGATAGTAAGTCATAGTGGAAAGCCCATGAAAGCCCTGCTTGGAACTTGCAAATCTTGCCATCTCGAGGCCACCAGACAAGCCTTCCCACGGTCTCGTGCATGTGCTAACCAGTTGGGGGCACCCGGGTCAAACAAAATGGAGAGTTGATTGGATGGTGATTGAAAGCATCCAGAGATATCCGGGAAAAAAATGCGCCTTCTCCTTTTAGGATGATGAAATCGAATTTCGATGTGTTGGGAAAGCATCCCAGTTTTATAGTTTTGATGTGTTTTTTTCTGACTCGTATATAATTAAAAAAAGTCACATGACCTTGAGACTTTGATGCAGATGTGTTTACTACATTCACCACTGAACACTGATCTTTGAGCCTCAGTCGACTGCTCGTTTTGCCAGCGCAACGAATGTCTTCATTTTCTGGGTCCCCCCGATAACGACAATGACGGTTGCGCCAATGCACTAAGGCTCTACTTGCCACCGTATACCTCCAAAGAGGAACTGCAGGTGCGGAAATCCGCCACCAGCTGCTTTTTTTGGCACTTGGGATGAAGACTCGAAACATGTGACACTGAAGATGGCGGAAGTGAATGCAACTATCTATATGGAAATTATAGTTTTTTTATAACGTTTTTTCTTTGGTGTTTTCGCGTAGTACTAATGTTGCCAACAAGGTGTCTGGATGCTGACACAAATATGAGTAAAAAACGGTTACGCAGACGTCAGTGCATTCAAATGCGTAATATATTGATCTTCTCAATAGCAAGTCTGACTTACGATACTTACGCATTGACATTTCACCTAGTTACTTCACCTAAGACACTGCCGTTCTGATCTATCTTTTTGATTGTAGCTACGTGATGCTACGTGGGTGGATCCCAATGAATACAGAGTGTAGCCGTACGCAAACAGGAGAAACTGGTGGAGGCCATGCACAGTTCGGTTTGGGGGATCCCAGAATTCAATCGGTGGGGGTTTTGGTGGAGTTGAGTGGGTGAAGACATGATATATTCTTTTTACATATTTATAGTTAGTTTTATATATATATATATATAAATATGTATATGAGATCGACCGTGAGCAGATACATCTTGAACATCCAATATACTTCCAATCACAGATACGACATCTGTTGGAAAACTTCCTGGTTCAATTGATGCAACTGGTGACTTCACAAGACAGCAACTGATGTAGGTTGGATCTATTTGTGAATGATATATGATGCACGGTCTATGACTATGATGTATGATGTTTGATGGAAAGAATGGACACATTTTATGAACACCGATGTTCGTTCATCAATCAACTGCCAGCACTCAAGATCATGATCATTAGACATCATGATAGAATTGATATGTTTCCCGAAGAATCCAGACCGATCCCGAAAGAGCAGGATTTTTCCGATCTTAATCCCATCCCCAGAATAGGATTGTAGGGTTAATCCCTTTCCCCAAGGACACACCTTTCGCATTTCGCTACAGTTACTGAAATTGTAGGAACCATGGTATGTTCATGGTTTACCTGCTTGATGCGCTGGTTTTTGTGATGTTGGTGGCATGGTCAACATTGATGATCAAACGAACAATAAGTGACAATAAAAAGAACAATAACAACAAAACCAGGGTGACCTGGCAGCGATGGAGAAAATGATAATGATTTTGGATATTTTAGCAATAAATACATGAATAATATTAGTCATAGTATATATAGACATTAACATATAACATTACCAAAAATCTCAAGGACGTACCAACGAAAAATCGAGACACAGTTTTGATCATTGAGGCCGGTCATCATGAGCAGCGCGTTAGGGATCAATAATGTCCCGATTGCAGCACCGCCGCAGGCCCGGGGTATTTTTTGGCTGTTTGCCTGATAGATGGGGTAAAAGTTCAAAATTCTCGGTGAATACATATGAAATGATATATTGCGCACATGTGTTGCACTCTCATGTGTAAATGATAAATGTATGCGGTTGAAATTGTATAACTGATCATTATTTCACAATGAAATATGCATATACACATATATTGGTTAAAATTAAGTATAGAGACAGACACCATAATGAACTCTATTAGGGTGATCGACCTTAAGTCAAAAAAAAACTGCATGAATCCAATGTTTCTTGATATACCTTTCTGCTCTTGAAACCTTGCATATGATACCCTCCTGGGAACGGATCACACATCATCCCCTCACAAAAGCTGGCACTTTTGAGTCGACGATTTTCCCAGTTTCCCGTGAACGGTGGGAGATCCGTCCCCCTTGGAGGGCCTATATTTTCCTTTAACTCCTTAGTCCGCCGGGTGTTATGTGGCAAACGCAGTTGCCTGAGAGGAACGGATGATCAACTATCCGAATGGATCCACCTCCCTTAGCCTCAGATCAAGGCAAATTATGGAATCCAACATCATCCAAGGCTTTATTTGTTTATTATGGATTTAGGTTTTGGGCTAACTGGCCCGGGGTCCCAAGTTGTTCACATATTCAACACGTAGGCTGTCTCCAGCCAGCCACTCCAAAACCTTTGGCATCCAAGGCGACTAGAATCTGATGATGCTCTGACGGAGCGGGTGAGAAAGTGGATGACTTGATGTTTTCAAAAGTTATGAAAGTGGGAAATTAGATCCTGGTTAATTGCAAGAAAAAAAACACAAGTATTGATTATTGAGAGGAATTGGGTTGCTAGTGTATGCTGCAAGAAATGTATATGTGCATTGTTTGCTAATGTTTGTTCAATAACATTTTTCGTACAATGAGGTTTTGAAGATGGCTGGTTGATGCGAGCAATGCACATCTCCCAAAGCTGCAGCTTCAGCAAATCTTGGGAAATGATACGGTTGCTGGAAGAAATCCTGCACCACCTGGGATGTATCAACCCTGTAAATACTGGGATAAAATACCTATCAACTGGTGCAGGACTTCTTCCATCATTATGAAATGATACCAGGGATAGAGGCAAAGAAATGCCGGGACAAGTGTAGATTGTTGCCCCTTTGACCGTCCCAGGGCGTCTTGCCTTGTTTTTTTGGCAGGGAGATGTTCAAAGAGTGTTGAAGACACGTGCCAACACGTGATCAGTCTATATACGATATGTATAAGTGTTGCTTAGAGTGTTGCCTTCTCTGATCCCGCTTGGAAAACGTCACCAAAAACCAATGTTTTCCCAATGGTGCAACAAACTTTCACGGGGGCGGAACCCCGCGGCGAGTGTGGTCAAATTCCTTGAACCCAGTCGTTGAAAGTCGTAGTTCACTGGTCAATCAAGCAATCACTTGGAGATTGACTGCATGGAGCTTGCAGCTGCCTTCCGGAAAGGCAGAGGATGGCAGGGAGAAAGCAACTTATTTTAACTTAAAAAAACAACGTATTAAAACTTTTAAATCAATGAATAGCAGCATAAAATCCAGACACGTTGTTTCGGGTGTTGTTTATTTGATATGAAGCTGCAATTTCATCTGAAAATCTACACGATCAGTATGCAGTCCATGTTTTATTAGCTATAACTCAGGGAGATTCACAAGTACCTATGGACCTATGCTCTTTTGCATGTACTGTTAGCTTGGCACGACTAGCAAGAAGATGTGTTGCCGCTTGTATACTTGAAAAGAATAGATGGACTATACATGGCCTCTTGGTTTTTCCAGTTTTGCCAGAAAACATCATTTCAAGCATTGAACATTTGGAATGCCAATGAAATTCCAGAAAGATGTTGTAGCACCTACGGGACATCCACGCCAGAATTTTGATAGAATCACAATATCCGCTAGGTGTGCTCTACATGTTTGTTTGCAGTGAGTTATGACAGAATGCTGGTTTGATCTACATGTCAGACATGTGTTTAGAGGAGGTATATGTTGTCCTTAACTAGTTCTCTCCGTGAGATTTCTCCCAGCTGATACTCCCCCAGACGCCTTGTGTTTGCAGGGAGGGGGTTGGCACAACTTGCAGTGGTGAAAGTATGTAAAAGCCTTAAAACACCCGGAAGTCCTTACACCAAAGAATTAACGGATGAACGGATGGTGGGTTTCTGAATATATCTTTCAATCAATCTTACTCCCTCATTTATATCAAAAAACATTACACCATAAACAATCACTTACATTTCTCCGTCTACTTTTTCTTGGGATGTCGCCAAAATATCCCTAAAATATCAAATCAAATCATGTCAAATCTATACAAATCTGAATTTGACATTCAAGACTTGAAGAATTAAAAACTCAGTGGAACCAGATTCTAGGCTCCTCCCCAAAAACTTGTCCTTTGATGGAACCACATGTTGATACACGCTCTGGAAACATTAAGATTTGAATTGAACCAGAAAATGTGTTTGGATGGTTCAGATGATTTTCTCTTTCAAAAAAACAGAGATTTTTAGATTCCAGCATGTTCAAGGGTGTGATTTAAATAAACCTGGCAACAATTTTCCCCATTATGAACTTCACAAACCACGCAATATTGCGAATCTTTCAACTTCAACAACAACAGCAACAACCACAACAACAGCAATACCGCTCCAAATCCAAACATGTCCTCCTTTAGCATCCAGATCATTTGTGCCAACCCCCTGGGGAGCCAGGTCCGTCCTTAACATCGCCATTTCGCTGCCATCAAGATGTTTCCCCTAGTCAAAACGAGCCAACAAAAACACTAAAAGAAATGGTGTTTTGACGTGAAGTGCAGGTGGAATCTTACCAAGTGCTACTTCATCCTCTTTTTTGAACTCTATCAATATGGACTTGTTTTTTTTCAAGTTTGGGAGCAACCTGAAGTACATATTTGTTTTTACATGTTGAGTACCTTTGTATCAAGCCGCCAGAAATGCCTTCCTGCCTTACTGGAAAGTAATTCCTCCCATGCTGCAGAAAGAATAGAAAGACGTTTTCTTAAGGACACTTTCCCGTTGACACATTTCAAATTCGAAACTCGTCAGATTCAGATTCTGTGGCCCATACTTGGCAGTGATCTTGGCAGTGTGCTCCTGCCTTTCCGTGGGATCCCCCCAAACCCACCCTCCAACGCGCCCAAGAACTGTGCCCTGCCCGCGTAAATCGCGGGCGGATGGCCAAAGAGGCGCCACACAAGTAGACACTCCAAAGATCTTGACTCTTGACATATCTCTTCTCAATGTCATGCAATGTGGATGCTTTCTGGTATGTTGATGATACATTGTGCCTCCATCCTAGCTCCCAGCACCTTCATGCCAATGATTAAGTGGAGATTTCTTGGTCGAGGGGTAAAAACTATCCTAGGGAAATACCTACAAAATTCTACTAGTAGTCAGAAGATTCATATTGTAATCCATCACGGCCCTTAAACACCAACCATTGATTCATAAGAAACTTGGGCACAACAAAATGAACATCATCACCTACCTCCACCAGAACTTGCAGGGAAGATCTTGAATAACGGACGGTCCCTTCAGAAAACCCCTGTGAGATTGCCATTTTTAACAGCAGGTATAATCCCGAACTGAAGAATACCCAAGAGGAAATTGAATCTAGGACAATTGTACCAATGACTTATATAATTCCTAATCTATAATATTCCTAGAGGCAAAGTTTTGGATTCCAGTTGTTTCTTTACGGAAGGTGCAGTACAGGTTATAACCATGGAAAACCTAAAGCTAAATAAGTAGCCAATACCACACGCCCCAGCTATGAAATTTATATTCCACAAATTCTAGAAAAATAAATGTTTTTTCATGTTATTGGAGGCCCTCTCCCCCTTTCAACACCCCCAAAAAAAAAAAAATCCAACCCCCAAAAAAACTGTTTCAGGAAGACCTCCAACCAACCAACGGTTGCTAACAACAAAAACCCCAAGGCCGCGGTTCCTCCTCGGCATTGATCAAGCCGAAGGGATCTGCGTCTTTCTTCTTCATCTGAGACGAATGGGAACATTTTTTTCGCTGCTGATTTTGTGGAAGGGGGATGGAAGATGGAACTTATTTGTAAATACATGCCGTGGTTTAATAGTGTTGGGTGTGACCTTGTGGAACAAGTGAAACCGGAAAGTTTTTGAAATTGGAAATCTTAATATAATTTGGTTTTTACTGAGGGATCCACATTTCCACAAACATCCCTTCCAAATGTCGGTCCATGAAACCATCAATCAGAGGTCTCCATCCTTACGGCTTTCTCAATGGTCAACCTTCGATGATTCTGCAAAGAAATGTTCATTCTACCCACACCCTCCAAAAAAAAGATCACATATCCCACCATTTGGTGGGAGTTTCCGGAAAATCCTCATCTTCAAAAGTGGCGTGCCGTAAACGGTAGGGGATATGGCCCATCGTTCCCAGAGAGGGTCGGATAAGCTCTCAGCATCCCCACGCTGTGAAAGAGGTTGGCCATTGCCAAAGCCTGGAAAAACCAGGAAGTCTCCACAAGCTTGATACTGATCTCTTGAGGGACAAACGTCCAATAATAGCGACAGAGATAAGCCTTTGGAACAATAATATACAGTAATCATATAGATGTACAGTACTTCGCAAATAAATTCACTTGATGACAAAGGTTTACAAGCAAACCCGGCAGAACCCCTTTTGGCAAACGCTGCCTTTCACGCATCTAGCACTTACAACTTCATTTGGAAACTGTGAGTGTACAATGATGTTGGAGAGGCATGAATCTACCCCGGACCCCAGCCAGCCAGACCCTAGTGGGTTCAGGGGTTCGGACTAGTTTGGTAATGTACCATGGTAGATCAGCTTCAAATTGGAAGGGGGGATGGGATGGGGATACCTTCCTGGTTGGAATTGGAGATTTCTTAGCCCGTGGATATGTTACCTGCACATGTTGGGGTTTTGCCATCTCATGTTGCAGCTTCTGGCATCTTGTTGCATGTCAGCAAATGTCAACTCGATTAACTGATTATCCATTTGTCAAAATGGAAGTCAAGTGTTCAATGTGATCACTATGCTTGTATTACCCCCGTGAAAACCAACATGGAACCTGAAAATCACCTGCTTGAAAAGGAAGTCATCTTCCAAACCTTCACTTTCAATTACCATCTTCATTTTCGGAGGGGTGTATCTATTTACCAAAATGGAGGTCTTCAATGTGATCACTATGCTTGCCTCAATATTTCTCCCCCGCAGCTGAGAAGTCGCACCATGGTACGACGAGTGTTGGGGCCGCTATCCTTGTTTGAGAAGCGAGGAGAATTTTTTCGTTTCGGGGGATGTAGTGCTGTGGTTTCTTGTCCCCCAATTTGAAAAAAAAGGCGTTTCAAAATGGATCATTTCCACTCAAAAAAAATAAAAATATTTGAAACCACAACCTAGTTTAGGTTAGGGGGGAATGTGGTATCAATATCAAGGATTTTGATATTTGGCCTCTGAGAATCTTGGAACATTTAGGTGCATGATCATGCTACGTAATACTGGATGTAAAGTAGCAGCATGTGAGTCTTTGTGTGACCGTGTGTGTGCAAACATCAAATGTATGTTGTGCACATACGCATGTACCAACTCTGTGTACATGACCTGAAGTATACTATGTATGAAAGTGTGTATGATTGCATCAAAATAGGCCCCGATATTCGCGTCGTTGCGCATCAGAATACAGCTGCATCTGGCTCCCAGAGACAAATTACAAAGCATCAGCAGTGCTACAACCCTGGAAGCAACAAAAATGTTGCTTCTCCTTCCCGAGGATTTCCAAACTGCCAAAGTGCACTGTGTAGTTATGTCAATATGGTTATATATGGTCAATATGGGCCATATATGACATGATAACCAATATAGTGCACAGTCAATATGAGTTTTTGGGCCGTTTCCGTTGGTTTCTTGGTTTATCTATGGGTCCCTTGATGTCCTGGATGCACTTTTCGTCGATTTTTTTGGGGGGCATCGTTTCATTTCATTCTTCCGTTTCTTTACGGCAAATGTTCAAGATCTGGATATTGGGGAGTTGATGAGATTTTCTGACCATCTGGTGGTTGGGTTTGTGCTTGTGTTTCTTATCTTCTTGTTGTTGGTCCATTCGAGGGTTTCAGCATTACTTTGTAGGTTGGCGAAGGTGCCATCCGCCATCTTGACATCCTGTTGATGGTTCAGATATCCGGCTAGCCAGTTGATATGGAGAATATCCCATGTTCTCCGTAGGTTTTCATAGGTAACAGGATTTCTGCCATCAACAGTCTCTCTAAAAGAAAAAAGAAAACATCACAACACAAATAATACATACCATACCCCCGGGAAGATTACCATGGAACCTGAGAATACACCCCTGCAAAAGGTAAAACATCTTCCAAACCATAATTTTCAGGTTCTATGTTAATCTTCGGGGGTGTATCTGCCATGTCAGTTAATTAGAATATCACATCCATTATATATACTGGTTGTTTAATAGGGATCCCTACTTCATGGTTTATGAAATAATCCCCATATAACTGGGTAGTTGTTCATCCCCTATATAACCCAAACAATCAGGGGCCCTATTTTTCATTGCTCAATTTCAATATCACTATAACACCCCCCGAAAACTAACATGTCCCTTCAAAGAAACGGACCAACTTTCAAGAAATACATCTTTTTTTAACCAGTGATTTTCAGGTGACATTCGTTCTTTTTCCGGGGAGTAACACCATGGTGATCGTAAGTCCCCAAGGCCTGGGATTTCTGAACCTCGTGGAGTTCCTTCCGCTTCCTCCGTCGATTTAAATCGAAGCAAAACGTGTGGGGGGGGCCAAATGTGGAGATCATTGGATGAAAAATTGATATGTATACATACATATGTATATGATATAAGTATATGTACAATATTATGATATAATATGATATATATATATACATGATATATGTGTGTGTAGTATATATAGACGGGCATTAAAAGGGGCTGCCAATCAGCTTCCGGATATCAAATACTATCCATTAAGTCTAGTGCTCTTTTTTGCTCAAAGAAAAAACTCCAACAAAAATCGTCTAAGCAACAAAAATAATTATCCAACAACATCTATAGTCATTCTATAGTCATGTAGTTCATAACAACACACCTTTTCCCGCAGTTCTTGCATACTTTCCAAGAACTTTTTCCCTGAAGCACCACGGGGCCTCATGAAATCTACTAAGGTCTTTGAAGTCCATTGGATGGAACCTGGCGAAAATTTCAAAAAAAAACACTCACATCTGAGGTGCGATGGCAAAACGGAAAATGATATGAAACCCGGGGAAAACGTTTTTTTTCAGGGGGAACCCACCACAAAACCAACCTACCCTTTGAAGGAAAAAGCACCTTGATGCATTTTCAAACCTCAAAAAGAACCCTCAATCTGAAGGACATGTTGCGAGTCCCGCAACTACCGACGTCCGGGCATATTTCGCGACCTTTCGTAATCTTAGGGTTGCTGGATCAAGTTCAGCTGCCAAGACTAGCCCGGGAAACACCTAATAAAGACTGGTATTACTGGTGGATTTTCATAGAATAGTAAACGTCCAAACTTATTATTCACCAACAAGACTTTAGATGCACATCCATCCACCGCAAACATAAAAAACACCATATCGATGCTGTTTGAGTGGTCATGAGGTGCCTAGGTGACAAGATGGATCACTGCAAAATTGCAATATTGATATGTTCACAGCACAACATGGAGGGTTAACCCCCGCCCCATGGCATTATTCAAGCACAATGAGGTGTGTTTTTGTCCCTGAATTTTGAATTTTGAGACATCCCCATCTCCGCAAAAGAGGCAAAATACACTGGAAAAGTACATACATATTAGCTATCCCAGATTTGGACATTCCATTAAAACCTCCCAAAAAATCATCAAGACCAAAATCTGTGATGTCTACAATTCCTACGATTTTGGTCCTGGTTTCACATTGGTTTGTTTTTTTCTATCTTTTTACAAACCACCCAATTCCT
>OMLO01006113.1_pt1 | contig 10121 bp, 6 predicted proteins | sample 1674811 | NCBI WGS metagenome assembly OMLO01 (sample SAMN06265003, study PRJEB25207) | coral metagenome | isolation source: Coral host | place: Mexico:La Bocana,Puerto Morelos, Mexico | collected 2008-11-13
AGATATTCCAAGAAGGGAAACACCATTCTTCTTTACTTTGAAAAGCCTTTCAAATAAACAGCAATTATTTTTTACTTTATAGGCACTTTAATGAAACCTTTCCTTTGATGATAAAACCTATTCCAGGGCTAGTTTTGTTTGGTTGTGGTTAAGAGGTTTAAATAAGTACAAGATTTACTTTTTGTTGTCTTTTTGTAGGAGACTGTGTTGATTTGGATCTTGGGATGGAAAATGGAACAATTTTGAACGAGAAAATAACAGCTTCTTCTGAAAAAAGTACAGCCAAGAATGGTCGACTGAACTCAGGAACATCATGGTGCGCAGGAACAAGTGACCGTAATCCATATCTACAGATTGATCTACAAACACTTCATATCATCTGCGCTGTGTCTACACAAGGGAATTCTCAAGCAGATGAGTGGGTTAAGACCTACACTCTGCAACTATCCATAGATGGATCAAGTTGGACCAATTATAAGGAAGATGGAGTAGTGAAGGTACATGTATGTTATAGCCATCCAATTAGTAATTTTTAATTATTTTACAGTCTTGATTGATTATAAAATGTCATGTTATCTCTGTCTCAATTTTTGCATACTGTAGCTGTGCAATTAAATGAATTACCAAAGTTAACCTAGAGACAATGGCTGTCAGTTGTGCTACCAGCCACAAATTTTGGGAAGTCCCGAAGTTTAATATCAAGGTTTCCCAACAATCTTTTGATACCTCAGCAACCCTTTAAGTTGAGGCACGGCAACTAAAATTTTGTCGCTGGTGATAACTTGAGACAGAAGTTGCCAGCCAGGCAGCTAAAATCATATCATGATAAAATTAAGAGCTTGAAGGGACTATCATCCAGACTGAAACAAAGAAATACTCTGAACATTGTGAATTCTCTTGAGAAAAAAACGTTCAGGAAGCTAACAGTGTTTTAACAATAATGCCTCATCATTTTGTTCAAAATCAGTGACAAAATCCACGTATCCCAATAAAATTGTGTATATACCAATCATTGTCCTGCAAGTCAACCTCAAATATCGTTCTTTTACAGTTTTGTTGGTCTGAAATTCTGAACTCTTGTGTTGTGGGAGGGTTTCATTGTTAAATGTTTTGTTCTTAAAATTTCTTTTTCGTTGAAAATACATTTGGCGCAGTAAAGACCACAGTGAGCAACATTTTACATTGAAGAGTGCCTTTGCATTCTCAAAATGAACGTGGCTACAGCCACAGATACTGAGGACAATTCAGCCTAAGCAGATGTTTTATCGTTGCTGGACCGTTGGACAATCGACACAATACGAATGTAAACGCCGGGAACCATCAATCGTATAATCAACAACACAAGTTTATTTGTAGGAATTATTCGATCTGAAACAGCAAATATAATTAGGAAACGTTCCAGTATATATAACACTGATTCAAAAAAAGTAGTAATTAAGTGAACTGACAGCACAAAACCAGAAACGAAAGACTTACTTCTGTCACCGGTTTCCCGTTAACATTGGACTCTTCAGAGTAAATCTTAAGACTGGTTGTCAAACTGAAAACTGAGTGTACCTCTATTGAAACACGTGTAACAACTGAACTGAAATCTAATGAACCTAATATATTAAACGATTAAAATATTTCGAAGTGTTTGTTAATTCTTATTCCTAAAACTATTGTTACCTGTTTGTTTTCATGAATTTTCGGCTATGGAAAGAAAAGACAGCATCACTTGGTGCCTCCACTCCATCTTGGAAACTATGTACATGAGAACAAATCTTGCTGTGCGACATACAGATACATGCACGTTCAAATAACAGTCTGCACACAAGCAGACTTTCTTCCAAAAAATGCTCTAACTCCTTTGAAGAACGAAAGGTACATGAAATAGCTGCACTGTTTATTTTTTTTTCATCTGTTAGCGTTTTTAAATTACCTAAAAATCAGATTAGATCAGATTAAAGTTGGCGTAGCAAAATTGTCAATTAATAAAATTTGAAATACGAAAAGTACCCGGCATAAATGCTTGAAGTAGCCAGGTGACTTGCACCAGATGCAACCTCTAAACTGGCAACATGCATCACACAACCAACAAAATAATGGTATTATAAGCTTTATCTTAACTGACAACACCCATGTACCTAAAATGTAGTTTTTATTTCAACTTACTTGCCCGACTAGAGGACAGGTTTTTTCGATCCCTGTTTAGTTACAGTAGTACTGGATAACACTTTCCACCATCTAATTGCTACCAGGCATAATCTGTGCGTTCTACACTTGCGTTTGTCTTTTTGCCGTTGTAAGGTAGCTTACCTTTGAGTAACTCAATGACTATTTCAATTCACTTGGGAATGATGACTCAATTGTCTGGAGAAAGTTAGTTTTCAAATTTGGCTATGTAGAGGTAAGAGTTTCTGCTTTCTTTGCTCGTTGGCAACACCAGCAGCATACAGATTAGTTGCGGGTATACTTGCTGTCAAAATAATTAACTAAGCGCCGTCATTATATTGATGTCTTAAGTCTTGTGGGGTAAAGTACAGCATTGTGAAAAAGTAACACAAACAAATTTCGACGAAATTCCTGGCTTTTCAAAGAAATTTCGCTTGAAATGATATTTTGAGGAATTTCTCTGCATTTTTGTGACGCCTATTGTTCTGATCCATGCGAATTTCCTAACGATAATTTGCAGTGGACGATAATTTGTCATAAGTTTTCGAGTGATGATATGCTCACCCCCCCCCCCCCCCCGAGAAGTCGCTGTGATTTCTCAAACGATAATTCGTTCCTCCTGATAATTTGCTGCAATTATTCAAACGACCTTCTGTTGATCAAAACAAAGTTCGCTGAGTGAAATATATAAATGACCTTTCCAAACATTGAGCAGGAAAGAAGCTGTTAATCTGTTGAAATAACATCACATCTGAATACACTGTTAGCTATAAAACTCACCTGGTTATTTCACAAGGAAAGCTATATTGTTGACCTAATCCAAAACCCGAAATGACCACAGTTCTGATAAACACATGCAGCTGTACGGCAGTTAGTCACTGAATGCACTTGCCAAAATGCAATTTTTATGTCATATGGAACCACTCGATTGTTCTCTCGCCAACTCCAGTCTCTGTGTGGCCTTGCATCAATTGATGCAATGACGACTGTTTTATTAAATTACTGTCAGACCAGGAATCATTCGTTCATTCATTCACGTTTACGTTCATCATGCTTTATTATCAAATTACCGTAATACCACATGTATAAGCCGTACCCGTAGATAAGCTGCACCCCCAATTTGGACGATCGATGAGTTGGGCTGGGACTCATTAGGCTGAATGAGTAAACAAACAAAGACAAACAAGTACGGTTTCAAACCACTGACACAGTGGTTGTTACGAGCTTTCATATCGATTGAGTCTTTTGATGGCGAAATTTCACGTGTTTCACATTTCACATTTTTTCTTTTGAGTTCGCTATAAAAAAAATTAAGATACTCTCTCTATGCGCTTTTTTTTTCAAGATTATCACTTCGAAATGCTCCATTACGTTGAAATTCATGAGAGATTGAAACGATAGCACAAGTGCTTAGTAGGCACGCTTTGAAATGTGGAGGGAAATCGCACAGTGAAACTGTTAACCATTTGCCTCGCAGGTACTCACGAATATCTTGCTATTTTTCGAACGTGGGGGAAGGAGATGTGTCAAAGAGACTGGCTACAGGCATCACTGGAAACTTGTAGCCTTAGGTTGTTTTTTAGTTGCTCGAGTAAAGTGAAAATTAATTGCTTGCCGGATAGAATTCTCAGAGAAGAAGAATCACAAATGAACACTTAAGCCACCACTCATGAAAAGGCAATGATCAGAAACAGCACACTTTCAGTTCGTTACATGTTTATTCAGTGATATCTTAAGAGGTTTTGTATGAATATATGAATTTTAGGCCTTGACGAAGTTCAACCTCAGATGTTTCTGTAGATAAGCTACAAGCTAGACTTTTCAAACTTTTTATAACTCTGGTTATCTCATACTCTTGCATTAGAAGATCAGACATCAGTTTCTCTAGTCTTTTGACACTCTGAAAGATGTAATTTTATTGTAATGCCCCAATATTTAACAAGTTTCTTATCGAATGTAAAAACTCATAATATATTTTGGAAACGGATCCTTGTTGCAATACAGTTAGTCTACGTAGCAAGCGTTTCCTTGGGGTTTGGGAGCACAGAAAGACCGAGGAACGGGATTTTTGGACGCCGAAATTCCTCCCGAAAATTGCTCCCCCAACCCCACGGAAATGCTTGCTATGCAGGTTACAATACAGTAATTGTGGTCATCCATATTTGTTTATCCCTGTAAGTTAGAGTCCCAAAGATTATTATTAAGGCAATGGAAATGGAACAAAATATTCATTATAATTGTGAACTGAAAAAGCGACACCCATTGAACTCAGGCCCAGGTTGTTTGAAAGGTAGATAATGCTATCCACTGGTTAAATCAGTATCCAGCATAGTATGGCTTGTTTTGTGAACAGTTATGCAATGGATAGCTATCTTATCCAGCTTTCAAGTAACTTGGGCTAAAGTAATACCCACAGGGGAGCTGTGATGGAAATAACAGCAATTTCCGGAGTATTCCACATTGAGAACCTTCTGGTTTTCTATACCATTAGGGGATGTAGAAACTATTATGTTCAAAGAAGGCTTCGGTATCCCTTGTCCGTGAAGCTTAGGCTGAATCAGATTATTGTTACTTTTCAAAACACGGGATTGTCGCTTCAAATGCGTGGCGTAACCCATTGTGGCTAGAAAGATGTGTTCAGTGAGCCTCGTCCGGTTTCGTGTACGAAAAAAAGAGGATTACAATTTGCTAAAAAGCTTAGGGTTAGAATTTATTGCTTATAAGTTTATATCAGAAAGCATAAGCATGTGTAGCATATAAATATGTTTATGCCCTTTCTTCCTTACCAATTTTTATAACAACCCCAAATTGCTGCCTTTTCCTGAGCTATGTTTAGTTGGCAAAAATACCACATTCAATGATTGGAGTAAATGACTATGGGAAAATCCCATAGCCGCATTTATTTTAACTTATTTTTCAAGGAAATCCTTAATACAAAGTTTGGCCCAGTAAATACCCACTACCCACTAACTATTCTGTGATAAATAGTGAGTAGCGTAGCAGTGCGCCCTTGTTAACAAAATGTCGTCCGCTTTTTGGCCTTTTCGAAGTGTCTGTGAGGAAGATTTAGATAAAGTTTTGAGCGACTAGTAGATTTATACTAAAACAATTAGATTATTTGCTCTCGTTTTCTATGCGTGATAGTTGACGAGGGCGCATGAAAGTTTGTGAGAACTCGAGCCGCAGACGAATGTTTCCACAGCTTTTTCGAATTCTCCCAAACTTTCACGGGTGTTTCTATAACTCGATAGAAACACGGAGAACATGTTTTCTATTTCTTTTAGAAAACACCGTCGCAAAAAAAAAAGAAAAACAACTTGTTAACTTTGATTATCAAAATGTAAATTCTCTTTGCTTGCGCCATTATTGCCTCAACAGCTCGTGCTAGTTCCGTGTTTCTTTCGAGTTATATATTTTTAACCAATCAGCGCGCGTATTTTCTTATAGCTGTTTTCTAATAGTTAATAGTGATTGGATTTTTTATTTGTATACTTTGGCGCTTAAAATTGGCCACTAAGGAAAAAAATTTAACTTGGATGGTTGTCCTCTAATTTCGAAGGTTGTCCTTACGTGCCGGAATTGCCACCCTGCTCCACCTGCTCCAAAGCTCAATGTGCTGGTGATGAGTTTATCATTGTACTAAGAGATTTCTATCTGCAATAACTTGATCTTGGCATAAACCTTTTTTCTACAGACGGGAAATATTGATAGAAACTCAGAGGTGAAGCATGTTCTTTATGGAGTCTTGACAAGGTATCTGCGGTTCTTGCCAAAGACACACCAGTCAAGGGTGTGTATGAGAACAGAGGTGTTTGGAGTGAAAACAAAACCAGGTGAGGGAATGAGTTAAAACAATATTGAGAAGTGTTACTCTATATGTACAGTACCTTTCACCCATTTGCACGCAGCAAAACCTTGTTTTTGCTGAGCTATACTGCCACAAATCTGAAGGAGTTGGACAAATTCCTTGACCTTGTCTTGCTTTAACGTGAATCAATGGCGCAACCAGCAAGACATGGTAAAAGGTGATTTGAATAGACAATACTAATAAATTACATTTGTTGAACAATTGAATAACTAATAATTTGAGAAAATATATAATATCAAATAAATAAAATTAATTAAATCGGACCAATAATATTTGAGCAGTAAATTGCTTGTTTAATTGATTACAAATATAAGTTTGCAAACAACAACACATAGGTGGATTCAGGTCACTTAACACAGTGAGAATGTTAAGAATGTTGTCTCAGACGACTTCTTTAACTCCAAAAAAAGCTGCTAAAAGGGTGAGAAAACTTGAATCAATCATTTCTTCCAATTTTTTAGGACTTGCCCTTGTTCTTTAGCTATTCGATTGGAGAGTTTTGGCAAGATATTTTACATATCTGTGGAGAATTTATTCCGAAGGTTGTACATGGTGTGGCACTCATCAACCACAATGAACGTGACACAATTGTTACCCGGCGAATTTTCGTTGTATGACATGTTTTGCAATTCTGCATACAAAAAGTCTTCAGCTGTTTTCCGAAAACAAGCTTCTCACTCGCTCCTCTAATCAGCATGTCGTCCTTTGTTGATAAAACAATGGAAGGAATCCTAAGTTTTCTATCTCTTCTAGTTGTTCTTTCATAATGCTTTTTAGTGCTGAAACAATGACAACAGCAACATTTACACATTGAAATAAAAATTGGAAAAAAAGCCCCATTTGCATTTCTTTTGTCGTTGTTTAGAGTTGATACATCAATCTTTCCACAAAAATTTAAAGAACGATTTAGACTGAAGAAGCTACTGTAGGTGCACAGCAGACTCTTTCTTTTCATCTTTGAGTAAAGACACATAACAGATTCTGTTTCAAGAACAAGTGCTCCATTGATGGCAGGTTTCAGTGATGCACTGTGTGCATTTAAGGGTCAATTGTTCTTTTTTAATGTGTTAACTTAATACAGTGAACCTGGCATTTGGAAGGACCACAGATCAGTCGTCAGCAAATAATTATAATTCTACTGTACGTGGTGTATCAGGGAATGCAGTGGATGGAAATCCTGATACTGATTTTGGGAGTGGTCACTGTTCACGCACAAATGCTGCAAACCCCAGCTGGTGGCGAGTTGACCTCGGTGCAAATCTTGTCCCAGTCTCTGATGTATTTATTGTCAACAGCAATGAACAGCAAGGAAACAAAGACTATAAAATAACACTTGGTGAGTACATATATAAGTTGAAACATGTATTTAGGGTTGATTCTTGTGGTGGTTGCGTTGTCGCAAATTTTTTCATTGCAGTCTACAGTTGAACCCCAATTTTATCCTCGTTGATTCAAAGATATAATTCCTGATTTAACAATCAACATCTTGTTTCCCAGTAATTAGTTACAGTAATTGTCTGGAGTAGAATGCTGATTTAACCAACTTTCAATGATATTACTAGTATAACTATGGAAGTCAGCAACCCAAGCATTACAACGATACAATTAATATTTCGAACTGTGGAGGGACATGATGCTCTGTTTCGGTGTTGCATTTGTGGCTCATTTGCCCACTATAATGTTTTAAAGTAAATACATACATACTTTCACTGACTCCATCAAGTGAGAGTAATCATAGTTAATAGAGGAACGGTAATAGTGGAACCCCACTCTACAGACACCCGCTTACAATGGACAGTTTCGTTTGTCCTGAAAAAGACCTCATATATTTTCTCTAAAATTAACCCGCTTTATACAGATACCGGTTAATATGGCACAAGGGACACTTATCTGTGTCCCGAGTCAAAAACTCTCATATCAATTGTTGTCAACCCCGCTTTACAGACACTGTCTATAGAATAATAAAATGGGCAGCTTTTGGTGTTCGCAAGGTATAAGTCGACTTTCTTTTAACCCTGTAAATGCAGGCGTCGGAATTCGCAGCTCGAAAGATCTCACGAGGACGTCGATGTACTGATTTTTGACACCAGACACGTATAATGTTGATTCCAATTCAATTTAATGGTTTACGATCTGATGTCCAAAAACGTCAAACGATTGTCCTCTCTGTACGCCTGAGTAGAATTCACAAATAAACGCAGTAATCAACGCAGATAATTATCTCTTTCGCATTAGCACTCTCGCAAACGACAACGCACGAGGTCATACGAAATCCGATCTTACGCGAAAACTAATAACCAACCTTAGCGCTAATATTTAACTTGACAGCTGTTACAAACCCGGTGACTGTTTTTGTCAGTGATGAGAATAAAGTCAATTCCGTGGACACAGCCAGATAATACGGAACCTATGGTATGTCTCCTTGGTGTCTGTTAACCTGGTTCCTCTACTGTACTAGTATTAAGAGTATGTTTGTCTCAAACTGAATGCATGGCATCATTAATGGCCTAAGAAGTAAAGAGTGCAAGCAGTGCACCTAATAGTGATTTGCAATAATATTGATCTTTTGCAGGAAATTCCTCAGATGTGACAAAAAATAAAGCATGTGAAGGACTCTACAGTTTTGTTGACTTTCAAGCATCAGCTGTATGTTTTACTAATCCACTGACGACTGGTAGATATGTTGGTATTATGACTACAAAGAGTCAAGTTCTCCAGCTATGCGAGGTCGAAGTTTACTCACGAGGTAAATGATAAGTAATAACAAGTCTATTAAACATTGGTGCTCTGGGGAGGCCTGTCCAGTTCACCTAATTGACGATTCAAGTCACCGGAAGTCGATTGCGATTCACGACACTATATAGCGCAACTGTGTTATACAGAGTGAGTTAGATTCACGACAACTTAGAAAATGTAGTACAACTGTGCTATGCAGGGTCTATTCCACACGATTCGATCAAATCAATACAATTTGTCTCTCTTAATATCGATTTGACGTGCCGAAAGTCAATTTGCATGATATAAATGTTGTCGTTTCAAAGATGAAGCCATTGGTGGGGTGGGGGTCGCTCTTTACGCAGATAACACTAAGCTCTATAAAAGGGGTGTCTCCCCCAGCGACTGCTTGTATCTTCAGGATACCCTTGCAAATATACATGACTGGTCTCTACATAATAACATTGCTTTTAACGCATCCAAATGCGAGACTTTGTCTGTGACGCGGAAGAAGTCTCCTTTATTACATCAGTACTCTATGGCGTTCAACTCGAGCGAGGTCTGGATGAGAAAGACCTTGGGGTTACCATTACAAGCACACTTTCCTGGGAGCTGCATATCCAGTCCATTACAGCTAAAGCAAACAAGCTTCTTGGTCTTATCAAACAGACATGCCCTCTACTAAAGGACGTCTCTGTCATACGAACATTGTATCTGTCGCTGGTGAAGTCTCAGCTGAGCTATGCTACTCATGTATGGTCGCCAGCGCAGATGGGGCTTAAGGCCAAGATTGAACGCGTACAGAAAAGGGCTACTAGGTTGCAAAGTAAAGTAGGCGAATTGAGTTATAGGGAAAGATCTTAAAACTAGGCCTTCTCCCATTAACTTTTGACAGGGAGCTTTTATAAATGTCTGGTCGTACAAGACAAAGTAATTCTCTGAATCTAAAACTTTCATTTTGTAGAACTACTACTTATCAGGCCTCCTACTTTAATAGAATTGTTAAACTCTGGAACTTTACTTGCTCACGTAGAAATCCGGCCTTTTTCTGATCACCGTTATTATTTTCTCAATCTGTAAAGCAACTTTTTCTCAGTCGTCTAAAAGACAATTATGATGTAACTTCTTCCTGCACCTGGTCGCTCTTAATTTTTTGCATGTGTTACAAACAGTAATTTTTAAATAACAGCGCATGTACATAATTTATTTCTTTTCGTTTTTTCTTAAATTTTAAACGAATGGGCGGTGCCTCGCATGGGACCTCGTATCCCATTTGCACCTGCCCTTTTGGGTTAGCTATTTATGATACACACTAGTAAGATGAGGGTCCTGGCGCACCTTGTCAATGGGAAGTGAGAACGGTCAAAACAAACCCCCCAAGCTC
>OMLO01006114.1_pt1 | contig 10121 bp, 12 predicted proteins | sample 1674811 | NCBI WGS metagenome assembly OMLO01 (sample SAMN06265003, study PRJEB25207) | coral metagenome | isolation source: Coral host | place: Mexico:La Bocana,Puerto Morelos, Mexico | collected 2008-11-13
CTGCTTTCGGTAGCTCGCTTGCCAGGGACCTTTGTCAAAGGCACCGGAAAGGGTGAATGGAGGAGACAACATGGAACATCACCAAGAAAAAACTCAATCAGTTTTATTCACTTTGGGTTTCAAATGCAAAGCATCTTTTATTGTTTAAGTGGTATCAGTTCTATTTCCCCACAACCTGAAAGTATAAATATACAGGAACATTTTCCAAGGAACATTCAAATCCATGGGAATTTCAAGCGGTTCTAAAGTCATCGCAAATGAGCCCTTCATCCACCTGTGTAGATCCCGCTCTTGGTTGTTTTCGTACTTCCCAAAAGATCCTAATGAAGTCAATCCAATCAAAGCTTCAGACTTCACCCCATCAGCTACATTAGCTCGGCTAATGTCACAGACTTCAGAGATGCTTGCACGCCCTGCTCCCACCATTCCTGGGCAATGCAAGAATCGAATTACCAAATAGCATCAACCATAAATTAATGCAGACAAAACGTCCAAGGTAATATGTTTTATAATTCTTTGGAACGATCAAGTGTCGAAGATACGTGTCAGCACTTTTGCTGTTGGGCATTGCATCAAGCCGTTTTTGCCTGAGGGCATCAAAATGTTTTGATCAATGTTGTTTCTGAAATCTTGGTTGGGGTTGCTATGTGTCACTCTTCCCATTGATAACTTGACCAAGATCCCCTTTGCCTGGCTCGACCAACTTTCCGCTGATGCCCACCTGCGTAGGGGAATCACATGTGAAAGGGGCTTGTGGATCTGCAACTGGGGTAATGGTAAGAATCTCGACTATATCTCTTTAGAGTGTTGGCCCCTGTTGGCCATACAGTCTAATCTTATCAGGTTGATTCTTTGGGTTATGTTACATAATGTTAACCTGTTGAAACAAATCCGCACATCCCAGAACATACCCATTTTTACCCCCGTGTCTCTCTTGGCAATGCTCTAGTGGCCATTTGCTTTGCAATCACCGCACTCCACAGGCCCCCAGAGAAAGCAAAGAGTCATGATAACAAACCTCGAACTAATAGTTCATAGTTCTACAGGTCTACAAAAGTGTTTTGATGCGATTGCACTTCCCGGGCCACAGCTATCACTGCACAAAAGATATAGATACTCCACTTTGTGTTTCGCTTGTTTCCCTCCAGCCTTCCCCACACCAAAATTGAAGATGATAAAGGTTCCATTCATCTTGTTTTCAAATTTCAAAGTTCTGATGATAAAACATGATTACTATTTCCATTTGTGAGGAGGCCATCCAAGGATCGAAAAGTTCCTCAAGACTCCTTATTCGCTTTCTTGTCTGCAGGCTGCTCGGTGCTCTTTCTCTTCTTCCCTTTTGGCTTCATTCCGCTTTGGAGGCTTTTTGCAGCGGCCTGCAAGAGAAAAGAATAAATCGCAATTAAAGATAGACCTCTTATTTTTGGTCAGTGGTTGGGAATGTTTTTTCAACAGAATGTATATTTTGTTTATATCTGCCTATTTGGCGTTGATTTCGACAGTAAAAGTGAAGCTGCAACTGAACAGCAATCCCACCGCACCTCAGCCTTTTCATACCAAGCCAGCTTCTCGTCCACTATGTTGAAATGTTTCTGGTACAACTCATGTTCTTGCACCTTTCGCTTTGTCAAATCCTGTAGGATACCAAAGATCTTCTCCATTTTTCCACTGAAGGTCATCAAGTGACTGGCCAAGTCACCTGAGTAGTCCAATGTCCCCAGTGAGATCGCATGCTTCCTTGCGTCAGCCCCCTTGCGGAGGCAAGTGTCCATGCGATCTGCAGCCAACCTAAGCCGGACAACCAAGAAGGGAACAGAAAGTGGACTTGTTATTGAATTGCTAATGTTCGATCTTAGTCTAAAGTCAAAAGCTGTTTTGATATCAAATTGCATGTTTGATCACAACTTGACACCAAGAGGATTTTCATATCTCAAACATGTGCAGTCTGAGTGTGTCAGATTTATCCCATGTTGCCCAAAAGACTGTTCGAAGTGAATCAAATATCAACTATTATTTAACATACTGTCTCTCACAAAGGATTGTTTTTGATGAGGCCCCCACTCAAAAATGGTCTTTGGGGCAAGTGCTTCAGCCTCCTTTTCTTTGATGCCTTTCTTTGTCTTCTTTGTAGAGGTGGTACTTTGCGTCACAGCTTCTAAGAGGTTTTTCTTTCCATCATCTCTCGAAGCTTCTGCCTCAGGCAACGCACCACACTGGAGTGGCCCTCCCTCGGCTACAAGACTTTCTGCCAGATCCTTATTCCCTTTCTCTGCAACTTTGAGGGCCATGGATTCACTTGTTATGTTCTCTGATTTCACCTCATTGCCGCAGTTGGTGTAGTAGTAGATTTCCTGCATGCAAAAAATCAAAGCATGTTTTTTTCACATAGCAGGTGAAGTTAGGGAAGTGGATGTTGAATTAATCCAGAAACTTTGAACGCATTTGATTCGACATTTGATCAAACCCCAGCAATCCTCTTCATCATTCTCGAAATCTGGGTCCCAATACCATAGTCCTCGCTCATGGAGCTTTTTGATTAAAGCATCCGCCTTATCCTTTGGGTAAAGTTTGTGTATGTCTCTCGCTTTGGTGCCCTGTCTCTTGCGAGTGCTGGTGTTCCTGTTTTCTGCTCGGCGTTCGAAGTGGATCTCCACCCTCAACTTGGTAGATCTGGAAAAGGAATGCAGATTGAGTTGATTGAATCTTTTTGTAACAGTCTTGGGGTGTTCTGAAAGGAGGCCTGCCAGAAACTTTGTTGGGAACAATTTGAAACTTACTAAGAAAAATGCAAGAAACTTTGACCAGTCACCAGACATCTCGAGCCAAGTCCTAAAGAGATCCAACTTGTCCTTGACATAGGTGCTTGCCAAAGAAACCGGAAATTTCTTACGATCCAGGCATTGACGACAGAATTGATCCCACTTGTTTTTGTGAGAACTGCCTCATCAATGGGTAGAAAGAGAAGGGGGGGTACAGTCTAAGGACATGAAGCCATATCTTCTTCAAAAAGAATGATACATGCCCTATATAAAAAAGCGAACATGCAAAGACAGTGTCTATCAAACACATATTTTTTTAGCAAACAATGCACCATACTATGCAATATAGTAGGCAATGTAGGTTTTATTATAGATATTTCTATGACGTTTTCAAAGGTTTTCTTTTTTCCTTCCGGTTATCCATCCATCCTGATTGTTTTCCCTGAACTACCTTTCCCACAAAATTTGGCCAAGAAACTGTTTGCCAAAGCAAACTCGCTTTCCTTTTGCTTTGCAGCCTCACCTTGCTTCACCAAAGCAAGCTGAAGCGTCGGCGTGGTCTTCTCAGTCTTCTTCTCTTCATGCTTATCCAATTCTGCTGCTTCTGAAGCTTCCATCATAGCCTCGACATCTTCAGCAAATGCTTCGCCATCTTCATCTTCTTCCTCCTCTTCGTCCTCCTCGCTTTCCTCTTGGTCTGAATCTTTCTCTTCTTTGTCCGCCTTACCATCAGGCTTTCCACCATTCTTCTCATCATCATCCTGCTCTGAACTTTCCTCGTCAGAAGATGAATCGTCCTCATTTTCTTCCTCACTAGAGTCACTAGAACTGCCAGGGTCTGACACCAAATCATCAGCCTTCGTTGCTTCCTTTATCTTTCTTCCATCTTTGTCCTCTTTCTTTTGATTCGTGTCTTCCTCATCTCTTTTCTTGATCAACTCTTTCATATGTTGTTCGACTGATGCCTCAAGCTGAGATCTTGACATCTCCTCCATGTAGGTCTCTAAGCTTTGGCCTCGAGCTTTAGCCTCCTTCTTCCAGCATTCCAAAGTTTCCATGGACACATCAGAAGCTGGGGAATTGAAAGCTCGTTTCGGTGATGGAGTCCTCAAGCTTTGCATAGTGGCTGGGGCTGAGGCAGGATCATAGTGAACAACACTGACTTGAGGATTCCTTTTACCAGAAACCCGCTTCAATGGTGGAACAGCCTCCTTTGATCTCTCTGACTTCTCAACAGGCTTCTTCACTTCTTGCTTTGGCTTCTCTGTCTTCGTTGGTTTGGTCTTCTCCTGAACATCCCTTTTCTGATCTTTCGGCTTTTCTACTTCCTTCTTCGTCTTCTTTGCCTTCTCAATCTTCTCAGCCGCTTGCTTCGCTTTTTCTGCACTTTTCAAAGCTGCCTTGTCCACCTTCTTTGCCTCAAGTCTCTTCTCCTTCGAACCCTTCGCCTTATCCTTTCTGTCGTCCTTTGCTGCCTTCGCTGAAGATCCTTTCTTTGGCTTTACACCAGTGTTACCCGCACCCTTTGACTTTAGGTGAGTTTTCGAAACTTTCGCCATTGGGACTCTGCAAAGACTCTGGTCTGAGCAAAACTTAGGCTATGGGGCAACAGAACCTTTTGGTGATGGAGGAGGACTGACAAGAAGGATGGGTGATGGGAGGTAACAAAAAACACTTCGTGGCTGAATGTAGATTTCGTGGCTGAATGTCAAGTTCCATGGCTGATCCATCCATGGGGATGGGGATGGATAGGAATGTGAATTTCGTGGCTGATCTTTTGACTGAATGATCTCTTTAATGGTTCATGGTAAACAAAAGGAAAACCACAAGTTCAGAATGATATCAGGAAAACTCTAGGATAGCTTTTTCTACAAATCGCGGCCATTCTACACACCACGCGGCTGATTTCTCTCCACCACGCGGCTGAATTTGGAAACTTTTCCCCCAAAATCAAACAAAAACAATAGAAACTTTACTCACAGTATCTCACCAAATCTTTTGGGGGAAAAGTTTCCAAATTCAGATCTCACCAAACCAGATCTCACCAAACCTTCCCATGACAGTTCCAGCAGGGCGGTGGTTGTGGGTTGGCACCTATAGAGCGCTTGATGACGAATCTTCCCATGATACTTCACCTCCAAACAACAAATGTCAGGGTAAAGACTAGGTTCTCCTCCTAGAAGGTCCACCCATCAAATGTAGGGGGTACAACCCTTTTCTGCCAGTACAAACCAGTAAGATGTACAAGGTTTGACATCCTTGGAGTATCATCATTGGTGGGGGGCCTACATACCAGAAACAGTTTTGAAACACAGTGGTGAATTGGTAGAGGAGGACATCACGGTTTGTTTCAATTCATTATTTCCGCAGCTTGAATGTGATTGATGATATTGATGTCTTATATAAGACAAACAGAAAACATGTTCTCACACTTGAATCAACACCTGCTCGGATTTCGTGGTTGAATTCCATCATGGAAACCTCCAGACACACTGGTTGAAATTCAACCTTTTTAATCCAACTAGCAACGCTTCTAAGATCTATGACTGTAGGGACCAAAAACCCACAGCTCATAAACCAATCGCTGCAGCACATACTAATTAAAATGACCTAAGGTCATTCATTCAAAGAGTCTGGCCTTTTTTTAGGCCAGTGCATTTAACCAAGGTAATCAAAGATTTGATCCAATTTTGCATGTTTGATCCATGCTCGGTCAGACCTGGTGTTCCTAGCTACTTTGCGATAGTTGGCGAGATTATGCTTCAGAACCCTCCTCGCATCCCTCTTGAGTCTGTGCCCATGAGCTGTTCGCAGCTTTGATAGTGCCTTTCCAAACCTAGGGGGCTTGTGGTGCACTGTAACAAAACCAAATGTTAACGAGCGTTCCATATGCACTTGCCAAACTGCAGGATTTATATATCTACATGGAAGCTGTGTGGGAACCCAAGTGAGGCAAGGAACCCTACTGGATAGCTTTGACTCTTCTTTAAATCCGGTCCTCCCTTCACTCTCGAGATTCGATTGGAATCTATGTATCTGATAGCTGTGACCGCAGCTTCTTGCGGTGGCAGCCATCGGGGCTTGTAGAACTCAATCTCTTGAATCTCTTGGTGACCTTGGTTTTTGCATAGCAAGGAGGATAGTGATAGTGCTTTAGTCAAGGACCCAATAACAACTTACAAGCCTGATTTTGGGGAGGTTCCCTGTTAAGTCAACATGGCTTTCTCAAGACTGATTTTGGGGAGGTTCCCTGTTAATACTGTACCCCGTTCTATTCAAAACACTTCAGCACTAGTGACCTGAACTAACATATGGGAAGGCAATGTTGGGTACCCATTCCAATGGACGAGTAGGTGGTCTACCACAACACACCCAAATCTTTCTACAAAAACATTTTTGGGACCAATCCAAGTGCAGAAAAATCACTGGAGTATAGCCATGTGGGTTTCTTTGAAGGTGCTCCATAGTCTCCCATCTCCAAACTATGCTTCCAACCTCTAACAAGCCCCACAAACTGTTGAAACCGGGGATGTAGTTCCATCATGCTACCTTTCGGTTGCTCCAGCAACCACCAGCATTTGAGAGCGTGGGCTATCATCAGGATTACGAGGGTTCTGGCAACCAAAGTGTTGCCTGTATCTACGCTAGGATATTTCTCCTCTCCAAGCGGTCGTGAAGCTGATCTCTTGCTTGTTCCCTTGTTCCTGGGGTGATTGTTTTTGGGTGTAGTTTAGAAGAATGCATTCAGATCCAAACATACATGGAAAGAAATCTCAAACTATTCCAACACCTGTTAGAGGATACACCAAGAATCAAATAGACAAAGGAACTGCACACTGGCGCAGCTAAACACCCTGACCCTGGAGCGAGTCTTGATGCATGGTAAATGGCACCGATGAATCCTTCTGGACTCAATAGGTCCATTGGCTCACCACCCCATGCCACATCCATAGCCATCGCCTTTCGCCCTTCCTTAAAGGGGCAAACAGATTTCTAGATGAAGGTAAATTGGATTAGTGCCACAAGCATGGCTACCCTATATCCCTTTATCATTTTCACTGCGCTACTTTTTTGGGAGCTGTTCTGTCTATGAAAGGTTCATGTACTGTATCAGTTTGATGATTTCAGTAACCAAGTGTCTCCAAATTCGCCCCGGGTGACACTGCAGTCACCAGCAAAAAGCTCCAAATGGTGTAGGACATTGGATGGCGTAATGTTGATAAAGGGCATTCCAAACACCATGTTCACCAAAAGAGCCACCACCTATCATCAAGGGGAGATAAACTTGACTGATGGTAAAGAAAAGTACCCTGCAGGGGTTTTGACTGGTGTGGGTCTTTGGAAAGTCAACATGTGTAGAAGGTTGGCATGCAGTTTTGCTGCCTCCCAATCACAGGTATTTGAATTAAACATGTATAGTTGCTCAAGTATAAATCGATAAACATGCAAACATAAACCGATAGATAAAAGGATATATGATGTATGTGCTTTACATAGGCTGAGGGGACCAGTTTCCAATCTTTTGGTTTGATAAACCCAACTTGCAGAACAAGACACTGCCGGTGCCTTCATGGCCCTGAGGCCAGCCACGATGGAACGGCGCTTGATTTCTTTGAAGCCCAACTTCGTACGATGAACCCCAGCGTCCGCACGCTTGGATTCGCGTTGGGCTGTTTTTTTGGAAGGTACTCTTTTGGCCATTGGGGGAAAAACAAGGGGCCAGCCAAACCTTTTGCTTTTGAGCCCCAAACTTGTAGGGAGATCTAAGCACTCACCAGAACAAAAAGTGAGTCACCTGTTTCGAAGTCATATTAAGAGAAACTTTTGTTGTAGGTGACCATCAGAAACAAAAACAAAACACCATACATGGCTCTTCTTTTGCCCCTGTCGATGGAAACAATCCTGCACCCTTGGGATGCCCCAAAAAGTCTTGATACTGGTATAAAACCAACATGTGGGGCATCCTAAGCAGCGCAGGATTTTTCCCATCAACTGTATCACTAGGAAAGAATCATCCAGGGTTCTCTTCAGAGGCCAACGCAGCTTTTGTTTGAGGTATCAATTGCATGCTTTGACCTGGTAAGAATTGCCCACAGAATGAATTAAAGCTGGTGTTTGAGGTAACAGTCGCAAACCAAAGCACTCCACATGACAATGTTTTTCTTTTGCTATGACCCGGTAAGAATCATCCTGCGTTTTCTTCATAGGGCAAAAAAAGCTTTTGATGAGGCACAAATCGCAAACAAAAAACTCCACATGGTCACTGGTCCTTGTTTTGCTATGACTACATAGGTAAGAATCACCCAGTGTTCTCTTCAGAGGAAAACGAACTTTTGTTTGAGGTAACATTTCCAAACAAAACACTATATACATGGTTCTTCTTTTGCCCTTACCTAGTAACTATCATCCAGCGTTCTCTTCATAGGGTGGTGCTTTGCACCAACAAACCAAACCACAACAGCATTGGAGCTTACACACACAGCTCAATGCACCCGCAAAGCAAGTGAGCAGCCGACTCCCCTTCCACACTTTCCCAAAACACATTTGGAAGACATCTTTGAGAAAAGAACATGTTTCAAGATGTTTTTCAGAAAGTTCTTTCAGGTGTGTTTCAATTCTTTCAAACTCGTAACAAGAGAAGGGTAGGTTTAAACTACTACACTTGGTCAGAACAAAATGGAAGTTCCATTATTGAAACCTTCATGGCAGAACCCCTGCACGTGTGCATGCAGCTATCCAAGCATCACGCACCGATGGACGCTTGCTCCAACTCACATGTCCTTTGCCTTCACCTGGGCCCCTCACGTAGAAAGCACGCTGCCGAAGGAGCACTTCGATCTTGGCGTTGGCCTTCACGATGGTGTAGCTGTGCTTCCCGAAGTGGCGCTTGTTGGGGCAAGGCCAGGCATTCTTGGGAAGGAATGAAAGGTCATAGCCATGGTATTTGCCCTGGAAAGGGAACAAGATTGTTTTGTTTCACTTTTTAGATTCAATAACCCAAGAAGTGAACCCACTTAATCACATAAGAAGGGGCACAGTTGCACTAACCTTGAACCATATCCAAACTTTAGGGAGTAGATGGGAAACTTGCAAATGATAGAAACAAGTTCTCCAGCAGCTACAGTCTTATACCCCTTTACCAGCCTCAGTAGCAGGCTCGGGATCATCACTTTCATCGGAATGAACAGGTGGTGGCAAAGGAATCATACCATCACTTTGATCATCGGATTCATTGGAACTGTTTGGTGGTGGTGGCACGGCGCGTTTGGACTTGGGTCGCTTGAAAGAAGCCTTCTTCTTCCCGGTTTTCTTTGTCTTCTTCCCTTTCTTTTCTTTCACTGGATTGGCCTAAAGGGCTTTCAGGAGAAGGGTATATCATGTGTTGCCCAAACACCTATGTCCTAGCTGAAATACACCTAAGATCACAAACATTCAAACAAAAAAATATATAAAGATAAAATTCACCATCAAACGCCTCTCTCCAAGCGATCAAACGGGCATTCCACTCTGGATCCCCACTATCATATCCCTCCATCTCTTTTGGTAGAACGTAGTCGGTCACACCATGAATAAAAAGAGCCTGGGATGAGATCAGTGTCTCTTAATAGGATTGGCTAGGGGCAAGCACTTAGATATTCAACAACTTAGATTGTAGGTCGGGCAGGCCAAGAAGAATATACAGACCCATGTAAGTCTAAGTAAGTCTATAACCACCAAACCCAATCCCCAAGTTTCAACATCATTGCCTGCTTTTTGACTTTTGGAGGAGATGCCATTTGAAGTTCATCTTCTACACCAAACATCCACTTTGGCTTGTCAAGCAGAGGCAGCTTGATGGTGTCAGGGGTGATGAATGATTTCTTAGAAAAGCTGTCACTCCCAATCTGTCCAATCGATGTGGCAAACTGTTCATTGAAATCAGGAGCCTTAGTTCATAGCTAGTGCGAATTTCCTTGGCTTGTTACAGTGTGGTGATCCCTGTCAAAAGGTTGATCCTTACAATTAAAAGGACGGTTGTAAATTTTCATGAACTTCAACAGGTTTGGGAATGCTTGGACCGCACCTAAAGGTCAGAGGGGAAGAAGACATAGTAGAAACAACCCAAAAAGCTAGATGATTTTTATTTCAACCAGTAGCATTAAGACTTTATGGCTTGTGTATGGCGGCACCTTTTTTTCCATCCCAATCCATAGATGCCAAGCAGCATCAGAGTTTCCATTCTCATCAACCTTCCTGAGCCTTTTGATCAATTCAATCTTTTTTGAAGTGCGGGGTTCTTCCAAACAGCGGCGCTTAGGAGGGGGTGTCACTGTGTTGGCTTGTTCTTAAGAGGGGCAGTTGCGCCCATCACAAAACATCCCT
>OMLO01006115.1_pt1 | contig 10118 bp, 8 predicted proteins | sample 1674811 | NCBI WGS metagenome assembly OMLO01 (sample SAMN06265003, study PRJEB25207) | coral metagenome | isolation source: Coral host | place: Mexico:La Bocana,Puerto Morelos, Mexico | collected 2008-11-13
GCTTCTTTCGTGCTCTCCAAACTTCCCGCGTGCTCCATAACTCGATAGTGCACGCTAAAGCATGAACCAATTGTTAAGTTCAGTATGAAAGCACTGCCAATAATGCCCTCCCAAACCTTCCCTTCCCTTTCGATAATACCCCGGCTCACTATCCCTTTTTTTGCACCCGTGGGTTTATATTTAGTAAGAAAATGCCCTCTGATTATAAGCTTCCTCTTGTAATGTTTTGTTTGCAATTTATCTTGCGAGTTTCTGCACATACGTCTTGTGACGACTGAAGAACCTTTATGGTCTTTATATCGTTTTAGAAAATAACCCAAAGGAAATACGTGCGCTGATTGGTTTTAAACCGTGTTTTTATAACTCGATACAAACAGAACTAGCAGAAGCTGTTGTCGCAATGATTGCGCGAGCAAAGAGAATTGAAATTTTGATGATTTAAGTAAACAAGTTCATTTTATTTTTACGTTGTGGTATTTTCTGAAAGAAATAGAAAACATGTTCTCCGCGTCTCTATCGAGTTTTAGAAACACTCGTGAAAATTTGGAAACTGTTTACATGTGAACAGAGTTCAACTCTCATAGGATTGGTTCTTGACATCAACATGGCCGCCGTGTGACGTTCATTGTTTTCACACCGTACCAATATGGCTGCCGTGACGTCATGTGAAAATGTTTTTATTTGTATTTTTATACCCCATATCATTTTTATTGTTTGGTTTATTTTCCAGATCACAGGATCCTTGTCTGATGGTTTGTGGAATGCGTCAATGGACAGCAAATTCCAAGAAAGCCGTGATGCGATGAGAGCCGAGAGGTTCAGTAGTTCAAAAGATCACTTTGTGGCTGGCGTCAAGGGCCTGGGTATGGGCCTAGTTGGTGGTCTTACCAGTATGGTGACGCAGCCAATCGAGGGTGCGCACAACGCTGGGCTGTCAGTAAGTTCACTGTCACTTGTTTTACACGTGTGAGTCTGTCTGTTTACTATTGGAGAGCAAACCTAAAAATACATTGTTACCTCCTCGCTAAGAGATGGATTTCAGTGAGGTGTACTATCTACGTAAACTTAAATAATTTTAGACAATTCACTTGTAAGAAACAAACCACTGAAGTTGAATATCTATGAATCAAATCATCAGTCTTTTAAGTGCGTCATTTAAGTGTTTATAGGATTACAGACTCAGGATTACCAGAGCATTATTGAGGGTAATCGAAGTGCTATTTAGGCTAGCCAAGAAGGTATTTAAACTAACCAAAGAGCTATTAATTTCTGAAGACCTGAACTTGTAATATTCTACTCTAGGACCGAGGTTATAATTTAAAACGCCTTTGATACGGGCGATCGGTCAATGTGCCCTAGTTTTGGCAACTGTTAGAACAAACAAGCCTGAATGTTCTCTTTCACGGCTTTCAACACAATTCTGCGTCCATTTTCAGGGTTTTCTAACCGGTATAGGTAAAGGAATTGTGGGAACAGTTGCCAAGCCAACCGCCGGTGTTCTTGACTTCGCATCTGGTGCCGCAGCAGCAGTCCGCGGCCAGGCCACACGCACCTCCAGATATCTCCCGCCAAAACAAGCACGCCTGCGCAGAAATTGTTTCGGGCCAAGTGGTGCTATCCCAAAGTTCACTTCAACACATGCTGAGGGCCAGGAAATAATGTTGAAGTTAAATGAAGGAAATTTTAACGAAAAGTAAGAAAATATGTGTTAGCAGCCGTTTTATGTAACAGATTGCATTGTGTGGAATTATCAAGAAAGCAAGAGAATGGAGGTTTTCTGTGAGTCGGTTTTAGTTCTGCTTAAGAAAAGAAAAATCCAACGATAAATTGTTCAATTGTGGCAATGTATCAAGATTATAGCTGTCGGCATTATCTCGCTTGTATGTTTGGTTTTCTCTTTCGAAGAGAGTTCTAAGGAACATAACTGAGATGACCATTAATTGCCAACAGTATTATGCTACTTACATACGCATTTTATATGAAGAATAGACCAGTTTTCAATGCAGTGTCAGTGTCGTAAAACCAAAACCAAACTTACCAATTAGACTACTCAGCCAATCTCAAACAGTAGTAAAACCAAAACTAAAAGCAAAGTAACTGTCTGATTACTTCTGGCCGTCAATTGAAAACCGCTGTACACGGTGGTAGATCTCATACACTCTATCTAACCTGACCTTGTTTTATCAGGTTTGTGTTATCTGAGACTGTTAGACGTGACAAAGAGGACCGCCTGAAAGCCATCGTCACTACAGAAGGGGTGTACTTTGTACGTGCCCGTGGAACCCCCTCTCCGGAAGCTATTGTTCTTCTGGTGCGCTTTTCTGAGCTTTATGCTTGCCTGCCTCTTTCCAGCGGTAAGTGCATGTCTTGGTGAGTTGAGCTAATTTGCTAGGGGTGGGATTTGAGCAAGTAGTATTTGAGACCCAAAGCTTGGTTCTGGTCTATGTCGGGTCATTTAGTCGACTGTTTTGCATACAAACTGGGCTAAAAAACTTAGAATGGGGCCGAGGCTCACGTATCTGCGGAGCTGTAATATCTAATTAACAATTAGACCCGTAGCCCTTGAGGGCGAAGGGTCTTATTGTTTTAGTATCACCCAACTAGCAAATGCAAGTTGAAGAAAAAATTATTTGGGAATAAAACGAAAGAATTTCGCTACTCGATGACTATTTCTAATAGTCCTCTAGTAGCGTAACCAATCAAAATGCAGGATTTGCATTAGTCCACTAGTCGGGTGATAGTAATATAGTTTATATCACTACGATACTAGTAGTATTGAGTTAGGGTGAGGTTTGTGGTTTAGTATTGCCTGCCACTATGTAATAAAGAAATTACCAATGTCATGCATTTTTACCTTTTTTTCCTGACGGGGTAATGTCCCAAGTCACTTATCACCACTTTGTTATGTCTGTATCATGAGCTGGCAGTAGAGCAGCTTGTTAGTTTGGGTGGAGTTGGTAGGGCAACAGTGCCCACCTCAGAGTAACACAAAAAAGCCCATTACAATAATGCAACCAGTGAAAATGAATGAACTACAACCAATTCGTAGTTTCTTTTTGTTTTGTTCAGACGGCAAGGATTATATTGAGCTTGTGATGAAGGCGGACAACAGCAGTGTACCGACACCATCCAAAAACCCTAGCAAAAGACCGAGGGTTAGATGTGATAAAGACAGTGTCGCACAAAAGGTCTGTACCATTTGTTTCACATGTGTTATTATGTATGGTAAGGTCTGTTAAAGCTTGGTGGACAATCAGGCCAGCTCTTACATGCAGTATCTATATGTGGTGCAACGGCTTACTCTCCCCTGGATGGTATCCTACGTCGTCACTTGTACTCGTCACCACCCCTTGCAAAAATCCTTTGTTTGCTTTCTCGTTTGTTGGTGCCTTTGTTTTATTCCTTTGATGTGACCCTAGTTTGTAAGCGATAGCTGTCTCATCAAACATCCAGTATATCTGTATATCTTTGCTTAATTGTTTGTTTGTTTACTGCCTGTTTTCGTGTACAATTTTTGTTTTGTGTTGCTTTCCTCCTTTGATTCATCTTCCTTCCTTGTTTCTTGGCCGGCCGTTGAATGGTGATAAGTGATAGTGACATTTACCCATTCCTTCCTGTTGATTAGGTGGCGCAGAAGATAAATTATGCCAAGAATCTTTATGATGAGGTGCAGCAGACGGTCAAAGTGGAATCTAAAGAACCTACTTCCCCCGTATAGCTACATTCAAGTCTGAGGTGAAATGCTTCATAAAGAAACAAATGCATTATACACGAGTGTTTGGCTTCACTCGAATAACGAGTCCTGCGAAGGCAGCAGAGTATTACACCAATAGCTGCGCGCACTGGTGACTGGTGACTGGAGCGAGAAGACATTTTGATTGGCTAATGTCAGACAGGGTTTCCCATCCTGCACTTCTCTTATTTCCCATTTATAATTTGTTCAGTAAACCAATTTGCCAAAAACTGGAAAATCAGTAGAGAAAACAGGACACAAGCTTCACTGGTAGTTTAATGTTGGGGAATTTCAAATCAAACTATCAGCAAGTATTTAAATGTTCAAAGCAGTTTAAAACTGTGCCAAACTTAGCAGCTTTTCAACAACGTATAGCGTTTTGCACTCGATAATAGAAGTTTGCAGTGAAAAATTGTTTTAAAATAACTCGTGATTCTCTTGTTAAAAGAGGGGAAAGGATATCCAGGCTAAAATAAACCTTGTTCTTTTCCGATATTTAATATTTTCACGTCAATTGTTGTAGTGTTTAATTTATTGGCAAATGTTTTTTCGTAGACGAACGAGTACGAGGGAAAGTTGTGCTATTTATTCTGCCACTAGTCACCTTCAGAAGCACATAAAAGTTTGAATTTTTATTTAATTCACAGAAATAATGGACAGGATGTGTCTAAACTCATTTTTTTCATTAAACCTACACGTACTTCAACTAAACGAATTTTATTTTAGGTACAAGAACGAAGATGAAATAGAATTTTGTGATTTTAACAGCGATATGTGCTTAGCTTTTGTGACCCATTTGTATGGCACAATAGTAACTGCGTGACGCGAAAATCTTACAGAAGAGGTGAAGAGTACCCCTAAGGTTTCGAGATCGTTGCAGTTGGGAATAGACTATTTTTCTCAGGGAAAATGAAAAATGAAATTATTATTGACATTCAGCTAAAAGAGAATAGATTTATTGAATGGGATTCAATTGACCAAATGCGTCGTTTCTACAACAGTATTATCACAGATTTAAAGGTTGTATATTTTGATATGGCTGTTTAGAATAAAATGAAGAAAGGGAATTGATTGTGTTTCTTGAATAATAGGCTTCGTATTCCATGCACTAAAAAAATTGAGGAGGAATTTGCGTCCCAATAGATGATTAAGAGATTTCTTGTGGCGCGAAGGACAGTGATTGGGGTGTTCCAGCCTGAGTAGCTGTAATGCCCCATTTAGCCACATGCTCTCCCACCTTTCTGTTTAATACCTCTCCAACCCCCGTCCGTCAGATACTGACTTACTAGTAAACTAATAGTAATCAAAGATTATGAGAGTACGTGCGACTCCATCACTTCATCCTATGTCTATTACTAAAATCAACATTTTACATTAACCAAGGTTTCACAGACAGATATCCATAGTGTCAAAGTCCATGCGAGTAAACAAGTCCCCGATGTAAACAACGATTTGTTGATACGATGCCTGACGGTAGCCTTCATAGGTCGTGCTTAATTAATTTTCAACAAGTAAGCACACCAAATGCTAAGAGAAGGTCAAACTCGACAAGTAAGCACTCCAACACGCGAGGGAAAACGTGAAACTCGACTCCCGCTAGACACATGGTCGTTGTAACAGACGTCATTCGTCCCTGAATAATTTTTCGGGGGGTCAAGTTGGTGTCCATGAATACATCCCCTAAACATGTCGATTTTGAGCGCAGTATGAGCGCGTTCGAACGTAACTAACTCGGCGAGAGGATATATCACCCTTAAACCCCCCTCTATTTTATACAGAGCTTGTCCAGAAGAAATTGTTCTATTTTCCCACTTACCGGACCATACCTAGTAACAGGCAAACCGAGGCACTAACCTAAGCCTTTTTTTTTTCGTTTTATTTTGTGTAGTTATTAAAGCCACCCTTAATGCTTTGAAAGAGAAATCAACCATGGACATTAGCCCAGTTGTGTTTTTCTTTTCTGGATACAGCTTTCACTTTTATCCAGTACCCTACTCTTTAACTGATTTTCTGATTGAATTTTCGGTTGAATGATAAGCCCATTTTAGAAATTCGGCAGTTTATTCCGTCAAAGCACTTTCGAAGAAGGAGCAAATCGGACGGAAATCAGTTCCTTTGGAAAGTTTGCGGAAAAATCCGCGGAAAACTGTTGAATTTCCGAAATGCGGTATCCGGAAGCCAAATCAATAATCAAATGTAACTTGTTTTGGCTCATGGCTTTAAGAACGAAGTATTTTCATGTGTTAGCACGCTTGTTTGGGCTTTAAGAATGAGGTATATTCATGTTTAGTATCACCCAACTAGTGGACTAATGCAAATCCTGCATTTTGATTGGCTACGCTACTAGAGGACTATTAGAAATAGTCATCGAGTAGCGAAATTCTTTCGTTCTATTCCCAAATAAATCTTTCTTCAACTTGCATTTGCTAACTTTATTATTAGTCTTATTATTGCTTTTTCTGTCCGACTAGTTGGGTGATACTAAAACAATTAGACCCTTCGCCCTCAACGGCTGCGGGTCTAATTGTTAAGTAGCTCCGTAGCCGCGTAGCAACAGATTCTAGATGCGTTTTGGACAGGATATTGTGTAGTCAAGCCAGTCTAGTCTAGTCAACAGACTAGATTAGTTCTGGCCGGCCACAGAAGCTCGCTATTTTGCTGAGACCGCTGATAAAGCCCACAAAGTCGTTTCGAGGAAAGACTTGATTCCCAAATTAGAAGCAGGGTTAACTAGCAAATGATCATATGATCGTAACAAGCAAACTTCTTAAAGCTATCGGGATTGCTTGGAATCCCATTGTCTGTTGACTGCTTGTACAGTTGATAGACGGTTCAGTCCCAGTGGGTATTCGCAACTGCAAGAAATTATAGTTAACAAAAAACCAAAGTTTTCACAAATAGGTCTTTTTTCCAGCATTTAGAGCTTCTACCATCCGTAAAAAGCTGAAAGCAGCTTAGACTAGCGCAACAAACGGATCTTGGGTTTTTTAAAATTTGCTTTTGTAAGGGATAAACCTCAACCAATTAGAGTTCATCGGCGAGAATCCACATGGGAGCTCTAGTCGACAAAAAGTAACTTATGCCAATAAGTATATGTCCTTAGAACAAAAGCCATTCTTTGTCATGCGGGGATTCCCCAAATCCCTGGAGAAAAAAACACCAGGACCTCTCCGATCCAGTCGCTTTCCTTGTGAAGTATCCGGAGTTTTTGGTCGAAGTGAAAGCGATCTTTGTCTTCGGACACGACGTCTTTAAAACTTAAGTCCGCCATTTTGTAATTGAATCTTACGATTTCCTTATGAAGGCACAAAACAGCGAAAATTTATGTAAAATTATCTTTAGTCATTCTGGAACATTAAAAAATTTCAAAATATAATTCTGCAATGCTGCAGGAAATGGAAAATAAAACAGTGAATTACGTAAAAGAGACTAAAAAAATTCCCTCCATTTTCTCCTGGAAATTCAACAGTTCTCGGATTCTCCAGCAACTTTCCTGATGGTTTCGTCTATCAAAGTTTCTGCAAACTTTTCCGAGAAATAGTCACTACCAGTTACCCATGTTTAATTAACAAAAAGTTTCGGATTTTGAAAATGGCCAGGAGAAGTTATAAATGTTTATAATCCATCAAATATTTTCGCTCGCACCTGATTGGTGTAAAAACGTCACGTGACTGAATATGCCTCAGCTTAAACTGGGAATAACCGAGTGAACATTTAAAGGATAATAAATGCATTAGACTTTAAAACTATGCTCAGATATTTGTCTTTGGACATCGTCGCCTGTTCCTCTAGTTACCCTCTCTGAAAACTGTTCGCACATTTTCGAGCCAAATTGATGTTATTGTCTACTTAACGAGTTCAGGCGCTTTTGTTATTGTCTTTGTTTGACCAATCGCGAAGAATAGAAACCATTTTTGAAAATTAATTTATTCAAGATTTGTTGCACGTGAGAAACTGCTTCTTCATGAAAGCACGTTTTACTGTTGAACGCTAAGTTTCAAAGTTTGAGTAACTTTTAAGCTTCAAGGAAAGAAGAAATGACTTATGGTTTGTTTAAGAAGTGCAGATAACATGACAATGAAAACTTCAGGGAAGATACGCAAATGATGAGCCAATGTTTAGCCCCTAAAAACACTGGAACGCTTCAACTGTGGAACTGAATATGCCACGTTTATGGAACTCATCTTTGCAAGGTAAATGGCCTGAAATATTGTTTGACATATCCTTTAATGTTCATGATTAGTTTTTAGAAAAGCAGCAATTTTTATGATATCAGTTGAAATAACATTTCGAAGTACTGAATGTATGCAGTCTGAAAACACTGACGTTATATATTAAAATTATACTTATTATAATTATTCATGTCCGGATATTTGCCTGACACGTTGAGTTTTACATCTCTCGTCGAGTTGGAAGAAAGATTTACATTAACGTCTTTGTGGCAAAATGAATCATATAATCTCATTTCATTTCATCAGGAGGATTACGAAGCATTATTCCCTCAAACGTATTTTAGCATTGGATTAATCGACAATGAGATTTAGGTGTAAATGGGGAAACAAACCTTGTCTCTGATGATGATCAAATCGATCGAAAACGTTTAGTTTCATAATTTTAACAGCTTTTTACCTTAAATTTTGTATTTTTAAACCTTGTCAGAATCGGAAGATATTTTTTGCAGGTCACATTCCACAGGTCACAATTACAGGACAATCGATATTTGCACCCAAGCGAAATATTTTTTCATTAAAGGCGTAGTCTTGTTTGATCAGCACTGTTTAGTGCCAAATATCAAGTGGCTTGTAATTGTGACCTGCAAAAAATACCTGCCGTGTCAGAACTGATTCAAAGGCGCTTTATAGAAAGTCATCTCTGCTTAAGTTGATTAAGATGAATGTTTTTATAGCTTAATCATTTTAAACCTGCTTTCCTATTATTGTTGTGTTTTTAAGTGCCTACTCATTGTCTAATTAGTGTGCAAAACACCAGAGAATACAACACTAGATTAAAGTTCTTCCATAATTCACACCTCAATAGCAGGACTCGTGCTGAATAACTAAGTCCATCATTGTCTGTTTCATACTGAAGAATGTTCAGCAAATGGCTTTTCTCCACTATAACGATGGTGATGAGAATAAAGAAATCAACAGCCAACAGTATTATGAAATAACACTGGACCGTATAGTGAAGATATTTGTTTACAAGCATTGTTTTATTTTGTTATTGAAATGTTAAAACATAAAACAAAAGAATTCTTTGTTTCACCAGCCAATAGTTCTTTGGTTTCATAGTAATAGCAATAGGTTACGCCACTGATATATTTGTTATAATACTGAAACTGAAGGGATTGCCCTGCTTTATTCTCAATGCTGCTATCTTCAGTAACGGACAATAATCGAGATATTTTTCTTTTTTCAGCAGTATCTTAACTAAAGAAGAACGGCTCACAAAAGTTAGAATACTAAACATTTCTATCCCGGCCTGGTAAGTACAATTCCTATGTTTTCTCAATGTTGATCGTGCGTTTGAAACTTGCAATCTTAGCTGTGACAGAATGCATGGCATTCCTCCGTGACCTGCTCTTACTTGTATTTATTTTTTATTTTTTCCTCGCAGGTTTTGATGATTATTATGATGGAATACGTTACAAAGTACTGGGAAAGAGACATGGCCACTTCACAGTATTTGGTGAGTACCAAACAATTCCTCATCTAATCAAGCCTCAGGAAACATAAATGACTTGCTAGGATACGAGGCATAACTGTGGTGGAAGCCAACTATTTAAACTGGTCTCAGTGATGGCCGGTGGCTTAATAAGCAAAGGGTAGAGAATGCAATCAATACAGAATAGCATTCGATTCTTGCGTGAATTATTTTTTCATTACGGTTGTAGCTCAAAAGAAGGCGAAATTACCGTTTGTTGTAATTCTTTTCATGCTAGTAAACGTCTAACAAGCAGTTTAAATAAGTAATAAATTTGATAAGACTGTTAATAAAATTTCCCTGTAGCTTTTTTACATTGGACGACTATGGACGTTATGCGTTATAAGAGTTGAGCTGAAAATGAATTTTAAATTAACCCCTCCAAAAGAATTCATAGAGTTGCAGATATTTCTGAAAAAATGCATTTGATGATGTCCTAACTCTATGAATAATCAAAGGAGACCTATGGTCAAACTCGTGGAATAATTAACAGTCAGCTAAAAATTAGTTTGGTTTATTAGTTGACGAAATATCCGTGCCTGGGCTTACTATAAAATGGCTCGACAAACCGAATACTAAATATTCGCATTACGAATTCCAACTGATGAAAGTATTGGATGTCTCTTTAGAAATGTCACGCGATCCTAAAAATTATTTCGGCTTTACATAAGACGAATTTACC
>OMLO01006116.1_pt1 | contig 10118 bp, 12 predicted proteins | sample 1674811 | NCBI WGS metagenome assembly OMLO01 (sample SAMN06265003, study PRJEB25207) | coral metagenome | isolation source: Coral host | place: Mexico:La Bocana,Puerto Morelos, Mexico | collected 2008-11-13
TCCTTCTTATTCTTGCTTGCTTTTCTTTTCTTCTTATTCTTGCTGGCTTTTCTTTTCTTCTATTTGTTTTTCTTGCTGGCTTTTCTTTTCTTGTTATTCTTGCTTGCTTTTCCATTGCTATGTTAGTTTACATTACCAGGGTTCCATTTGTCCAGGCGGCAGATACGGTGGGCCTGCAAGGCAGCGGTTTCTTGACCACCGGTCTGAATTTCCTCACTGGGCTGAGGTATTGCGCGGGTCCGAGGAAGTGTGCTCCTTTGGTCGCCGCAACCACGGTCATGGTTGGGAGACTAAGAAGAGCCTCTTAGAGATCGGCGCCATCAAGAAGTCAAAGGTGTGGCTATGGTACCATGTATGGTTAAATAGCTTCGCGTGGAAGGAGGGAAGGGAAGGGAAGGGCAGGGAAGGGAAGGGAAGAAGGAAGGAAGGAAGGAAGGAAGGGAAGGAAGGAAAGGGAAGGAAGGAAGGAAGGAGGGAAGGAAGGAAGGAAGGAAGGGAAGGAAGGAAGGAAGGGAAGGAAGCGCGGGTAACTCCGGTGAAGAGAGAGACACCAACAGGATCCAGCAGGTCTGAATGTTTCCCCTCGAACCATGAACGCTACGGTTTGGCGCGGTTCTGCTGACGAGTGGGTTCGGCTTCAGAAGGAAGAGCTCTTCTGCCAGTGGCTGGAAGCTCTCCAAGTGCTGAAGCAGAAAGTGAAAAAGAAGCTATGCTTCGCCCTGCGCCGACTGTCTGACTGTCCAAGGAAGCGACGACTAACATAGCAATTGGTTTGGTCGGTTTGGTTGGTTTGGTTGGTTTGGTTTGGTTTGGTTGGTTGGTTTGGTTTGGTTGGTTTGGTTGGTTTGGTTGGTTTGGTTGGTTTGGTTGGTTTGGTTTGGTTGGTTTGATTGGTTTGGTAAGCGTGAAGAGAGAGACACCGAAAGCTGGCGCCATTTGGCCGGAGCATTGCGCATCAGGCATCCGTGCCCACGGGCCGTGAAGCTGGGAGAAACACGGAAGTGTCGTCCCAGTGGTGCCTGGGCACCAAGGATCTGCCCCACCTCCACACCCCACCCGGAAGCGTTTTCGTTGTTGCGTTTTGCGGTTGTTTTTTTGTTGTTGTTTTCTCGTTGTTGTTGCATTGTCCTCTTGCTGGCTTCTAGTCAGCTTTGTTTGGTGCAAACATGCTCCATAACGGCAGGGCGGCACGGCTACAGGTTTTTCCTTCATATAGTTATTTTTGGAGATTTTTGAAATTAAGGTATTGGAGAGATCAGATACGATATATCATATCTGTATTCCTTTTAAGGGGCGATATTTTTTAGAAAATGCATTGCAAAAGGTTTTCCTTTATAATCGAAACCCTTAGGATCCAAGCCGGAGATATCTGGAGTAGTTTGGGTCAGGAGTTTCGATTTGAGGAATACATGTAGAACATGCATTTTGTAGAAAGGCTTTCCTGAAACAACATTTTGTAGATGCGAGGTTTGTTTGCGCACATGCAAGTTCTGCAAAATGTTAAAGAGAGATCACAAAGATATACAAAGACATGAGCAGGTTTGTTCACCAGGTTGGTAAGTTGTACATATTCGAATACATGTCTATAGACAAACTATTTAACTGTTCATGATGCAATCCCCAACTGTATTCAATTTCTTCCGAAAAGGCGTGCGGGTCCAGAATTAAGTATCGGGCGCTCCGGGCGCGCGCAGAACAATAAATTTCAGAAGTCAAAGAAGTATAAAGAAATATGTTGTTTTCAATCAATTTGTAGAACATGCATTTTGTAGAGATTTTGTTGGGGCTTCCACTTTGTAGAGAAGAGGGATCAGATAATATCGAGCTACATTGTATAAATCTGTCTACGCCATCCTGGGCAGGTACGCTTGAAGAGAAGGAGACGGAATCCACAGCTGATGGAGGAGTAGTCCATGAGCTGGGGAAGCAGGGTCGGGAAGTGGTGGCAATGAAAGGATAGTGGGCCCGAAAGGTAGTCGTTTTATATTGCCATGAATTATCATGCCATGTGTGCCTCAGAAGATTGATTTGAATTGATTTCAGTTTAGACGACTTTCCGAAAATTTGTCAAAATCGTAAATGTAATATATTGTAACAGGAATCTTTGTCGATGACAGACTTGCGATTACAAAATCACCAATTTGAGGGAAGTCTGTACAAAATAGCGTGTTTGGATGACCAGTACGTCTATCTGAGCATTTGTCAACTTCTTTCCAAATAGATCCAAATAGTCTCTAGGATCAAAAGATATCAAGAGCTGTTCTAAAAAATTCCATTCTCGAACGATGTCAACAATTCAATACAAGTCACTGAAACCCTCTGATTTTCAAGATATGTTCAGAACATGCATTTTGTAGAGATTTTTGTTGGGGCTTCCAATTTGTAGAGAAAGGGGATCAAAGAACATGGAACAATGTTGTATAAATCTGTCTATGCCATCCTGGGCAGGATCTCTTGCGGTGAAGAAGGTGAAGAAGGGGAAGATGCAGACAGAATCCAAAGCTGCTGAAGGAACAGCCCATGCAGGGCCAGGAAGTGGTGGCAAAAAATAATGGGCTTGGATGGCCATGAATGATTGATTTGCTGTAAGACAATTTAAGTTTGGAAGGCTGTACGAAAAGCTCTGAACATAAATATTAGTAGAAACTTTGTGGATGATAGTAAGTAATTATAAGATCCTCAGATTGAAGGAAGTGTCTACAAAATGTTGTGTTTGGATGACCAGTCGGTCCATTTGAGCGTTTGCTGACTTCTCCCCAATAAGTCTGATTGATGGAAACCTGACCTGGAGAAGTCCATTCTGGATCATTCTGGATCATTCACAACAATTCAATACATCTCAATGAAACCCTCTTATTTTCAAGATATAATCAGAACATGCATTTTGTAGAGATTTTTGTTGGAGCTTCCAATTTGTAGAGAAAAGGGATCAAAGAACATGGAACAATGTTGTATGAATCTCTTTACGCTATCCTGGGCAGGATCTCCTTCGGGGAAGAAGGAGAAGAAGCACAAGGACAAGGAGAAGGAAAGCAAAGCTACTCCAGGGACAGCCCATAAGCTGGGGAAGCGCGGTCAGGAAGTCGTGGGAAAAAATGGTCGGCTTTTAAATATTCTAGATGCTTTTAGATAAGACATTTGGAAAGCTTTTCAAGAACAAATCAAAAATATTCAAAAATCATCAAAAATCATCAAAAATCGTAAACTGTAAATGTTAACATATTTTTGTCGATGATATTCGATGGCGGACTTGCGAGTGAAAGTATGTTCAAAATCCTCTATGGCTTGAAGGAAGTGTCTACAAAATGTTGTGTTTGGATGACCAGTCTGTCCATTTGAATCCATTTGAGCATTTGCCGACTTCTCCCCAAAAAGTCTGATTGATGGAAACCTGACCTGGAGAAGTCCATTCTGGATCATTCTGGATCATTCACAACAATTCAATACAAGTCAATGAAACCATCTTATTTTCAAGAGATGTTCAAAACATGCATTTTGTAGAGATTTTTGTTGGAGCTTCCAATTTGTAGAGAAAAGGGATCAAAGAACATGGAACAATGTCGTATAAATCTGTTTACGCCATCCTGGGCAGGATCTCCTTCGGGGAAGAAGGAGAAGAAGCACAAGGACAAGGAGAAGGAAAGCAAAGCTACTGCAGGAACAGCCCATAAGCTGGGGAAGCGCGGTCAGGAAGTCGTGGGAAAAAATGGTCGGCTTTTAAATATTTCAAATGCTTTTAGATAACTTATTTGGAAGGCTTTTCAAGAACAAATCAAAAATATTCAAAAATCGTAAACCGCAAATGTATGCAAATGTATGCAAATGTTATCTACCAGAGTTTTGTCGATGATATTTGATGACAGACTTGCAAGTGAAAGTACTGTATTTACAAACATCAAAAAGGAAATGTCTACAAAATGTTAAGGTTGGATGTATTCACCAAGATGACCAGGACTTAGCAAGGCAAAAGTTGTGAAGCATATGGCCTCTCGATACAGCAATAGTGTGTCATGTCTACGACACTCTACGATATTTGGGTTTGAGAGACTTTTTCGAATAAACCACTTGGTTGTAGGCAAATGCAGCTCCGATTGTTTGATTCAATAATGAGAAGTCGAGTCAAGCCATGCAACATCATACAACTAGAGGTAGGCATCCCATTATCCAACTTTCAGCTTGGTCACCTAAGGCTGCATACACTGAGAAGGTCGAAAAGCCCGGGTTCTTTCTGGGTATGCTGGACCTTTACATCCTCAGTATAGCACATGGGAAGAACCTCCTTTTGTTGTTGCAGGATGGCGAAGAGTTCAGATATAGGTTCATCAGTGAGATTTTACAAGGTCTAGGCCATGCTGAACTGCACGACGCTACGAAACCAGATGTGGAGGGTGAGGACACGTGGATCATTTGCGGGGCATCGGCCACATGGACTCCAGTCCCAGTCTTGCAGCTCAATCACTGGTTTCCAGCGTGGACGAAGAAAAGGCTCGGAGATGAGTGGGAGGGCGCTATGGAAAAATCCAAAGACGCTGCAGAGCAGGAGAAGTCTGCGCTTGCTGCAAGTCTAGTGCATGCAAATCAAAGAAACACAGAAGACGACGTTGAAGCCAAAGCAAATCTAGAGAGTTTGCTAGATGAATGGGACAAAGCGGTGAGGAAGCAAGGATTTCTACAGAGACTGTATGACTTTGGTGTTTGCCCTTTTGATGTTCCTGGTGATGGGGATTGCGGGATACATGCAGTCTTGTCCCATTTGAATGGGGCCCCACATTCTACGAGTGGAGTTTACGAATCACATGAAGAGCTTTCTCGAGATGTTCAAGAGAAACGTTCAGAATCTGGTCATTTTGTAGTCTTTTTTTTGAGAACAGCTTTCTGTAGGGAACCACTGTGCGACAGCTATTTGATTGGGAATTTCAAGGGTTCCAGCAGAGTACTATGCAAAATAGTGGAGACACAGGAACCATTAAATAAACCCAAAGTTTTTGTAGCGGTTTTCATTGTTTGGGAGATATCCTCTCTGGCCATTTGGGTACAAGCGTTGCTGCTACCCGCATTACGCCGAGGAATTGAAGCAGCTGTGGGTGAAGGCCAAGGGACAGCCACTCTGGCAAGACCTTTTCGTTTGGTTTGGGGAGGCGGATGCAATGGAGGAAGAGTTACAAGCATCAAAAAATAAGAAGGGGACAGCTACCAAGCTAAAACCCGACCTGCCTCAGACCCCACCCAAAGGATCCAAAGCATGCAAGAGCAAAACAGCGGGGGGGACACCTCAACAGTCCAAGTCTACTTCCAAACGCAAGGCTGAAGATCTTGAAGTAACCCTAGTCAAAAAAAAGGGGCAAGTGCCCGAGTCAGGTGATTTGCGCTTGAAAACTCCACCAGAAAAGAGCGTAAGACCTAAGGGGACTGACTTTGGCAAACGCAAATGCCATGATTCTCATCTTGCCAAAGCAAAAGCACCAGTAGTCGTAGCAGAAGAGCATGACCCATTGGCACTAGACGAAGAAGATGAAGATGCGAACATCTTTGCCAAACTCGTCATTCGCCGAGCCAAGCACAACCGTGTCCGCAAGAGATTTGAGAGCGACAGCCAAAGACGCAAGAATAAATTGAAGAAATACTTAGCATCTCTCTGTTTGGATTGGGGTGCGTTCCAGCGCTGTCACAGGAGGTAGGGGTTAGTCTAAACTTTCCGTTTATAGTTTTAAGGTGCTTGTGTTATTATAGGTAATTTGATGTTTTTATAGAGTTGTTATCGGGGCAAGGCATTTTGTAGAGATGTTGGTTTGATGCGTCCATGTTCAGGGAGAACCCATTGAAGAAGGGCTGGAGTTGCACTCATGATGGTTTTTGCAAGCTGCAAGATATTCTCCTGGCCAAGGGTGAGGTGAATTGTGCTGGGTGTCAACTCCTTCTCAGGGAGTACAACTTCAGCTTCGATGCTCTTGATGTTGCTCTTGCGAATGGTGATGATGATGATGATGGCGATGATCCCACCAAATCTCAGGCAGATGATGCAAATGCAAGGGCGGAGCAGCAGGAAGGGAAAGGTGAGGAAGGGAAAGGTGAGGAAGGGCAAGGTGAGGGAAGTAAGGTGAACAGCTCTGAGGCTGGCTATGCATTTGCACGTAGTAGCTCCCATAAAAATTCAGGTAGCTTTGTTTTGTTCAGGGTATTTTATAATTTATTTGATGATTAAAATGTTTTTGAATTATATTTATAGTAAATACTTATTATGTATTCATCAATGAAACACAATCATCATCAGAAATGAATTTGGATCAGAATCGGGCCTCCATCAGATGAGCCCAGGCTTGGCGCCAACGATTGAGCTCCTAACGCCCGGCACCTTCAACAAGAGACTGCCGTACAGGTGCAATATATGCATCACCAAGGGCCGGCCGAACGGCAAGATCGGTGATTGTGTGAACGCAAGAAGCATCAAGCACTTTTTGACACAACACCTACAAAGCGACAGGCATATGAAGGCTCTTGGGAAGACTCCAACTTGTGAAGGTGAAACGGTTGAGTGTCAAGGTCTTTCGGTTTCAGATCCCCAAGCTGGAACCCTCTATGACTTCCGGGCCGAGTTTGGCTTGTGGGCTAGCATGACAAATTTGAAGGCTTTTGCAAAGCATTCCTACTGGCAGAATGCAAATTCTGATGAATGGTTCATTCGTAGCTACAAATGTACAAGCAGGTGCGTGCAAAAGGAAGGACGTCGACCTACTTGTCCTGAATGCCTCCAGTTGGGGCACCCGAGAGATGTTGCCAGGAGCCCCATTTGTCAATACAACATTGACAAGTATAATGACATTCATATTTTGAATTATTTTGATATATTTTGAATTTTGAATGCGTTCAGTTTCTTGATTCTTTTTGGATAGGTTTCGTCAGCCATCTCCAACTGCCTTTGCTACAATTAGATTGTCTTGGGCACTAGGCTTACAAAATGGGTTGGTTATGGTTGGTTAAGTCCATACAAGATCATACAACTCTAGGCTTGACTACAAAATGAGGTGTCCCCCCCAACACCAGCTCGCATCGCCAGGAGAGTGACCAGATTTGCGCAAAAGCTCCGCTATGGAAAGCTTCTTCATTCAAGATTGTTTGCTTCAAAAGAGGAGGTTGCTGAAGCTGAGAGTGAAATCCGAAATAGCAAACTGTATTCCGTAGATTGGAAGTTTCATGAGAAGATGCTTGCTGCGGACAATGGCAAACTCCAGCAGTTTGTGCAAGCCGCATGGATGAGTGTGAACGACCGTCATTCTACAGAAATGCAGTCCCACTTTTGCCAGACCATTGTCAAGCCAGCTCTGCGGGTGAACGTTCAATCCATCCCTGCCCAGTTCTCTGATGTAGTGACTCGGTTTGCCACTTGCATTGCTACTGGACAGGCTTCCGAAACTGACCTGGCAAACATGAAAATCGCAGCCGCCTGTATGGATGGCACACTCGAGCAACATCCACTTCTACAAGGCCTTGCCTTGCAATGTTTGCGGATGATCAAGAAGCAAGAACGCGGGGTAGATACAATGGCCGGGCGACGCTCCAACGAGACATCCAGGGAAGCAGAGCTCATCAAAGACGCTGGCATGCATCTTAGTTTGTGCTCTGGAAACAAGAAGCTGGCCATGGAATTTGGAATGTCCAGTGTCTCCCGGCCAGTAATCAAGATCTGCTTCTGTTTAAATATCATTTTCATTTTTTCATTAGTGTTCTAGCCGTATTTGCTTTTCACATCCTTTCACTGCCTTGCGCCAATCATGACAATGGATGAAAATAGTGTAGCTAGATACGCAGTACATTGCTGTATGATGCTGTATGCGTACATCATATCTTCATGTATTATATATGAATAAAATCTAAGATTAATATAGATTATATATACATATCACCAAATTCTTGTGTGCGGTCCACCCTTTTTGTAGGAACTGCTGGATGTTTTCAATTTTGTAGCCTGCTTTGATGGCTTTTCAGGCTGCAGGCAAGATCACCCTGGACAGTTTGCTGGAGAAGAGTCTCCCGAGCCCAGCCCTGGCCCTGTCTTGGCCAGACACTCTGGAGGATAATTTTCGGATGCGTGACAAAAGGTTTCCCCTTCGAGAAGGGCAGGACCAACGTGCCTAGCCCTCATCAGTGTTTTTTGTGAATTGATCATGATCACGATTTTTTTGCAAAAAGACAGTTATATTCCATTACATGATTAGATTGTAACAAGGGTTTTGACGGCACATGTCACTGGGCAGGGATGGACAGGGCTTTTTGTAGATAGGGGACAGCTAGACGGACCTTTTTGTAGATAGGCTTTCCTCATTTTTCCTCCACAATATTTTTTTTTGATGTGCGTTCACTGTATATGTGACTCTCAGCCTTTCAAATTCTCCTGAGGTAGATTGTGGATGGCATTCGACTGCACGTATTTGACACCAACCCATTCTCAGGTACTGATGCGGGGTAAGCATGCATTGATCGGTGGTGTTTGGGATGTTCATGATCAAGGATCTTCGTTCGTGGATTTGCAATCTGAAACCATTGAGCCTGGGCTTTTTTCCATTCTTTTCACTGCTATTCATTTCTTTTCATTTCTTGTTTGTTGCTCAGTCAGCCTACGGCCAGTTGAAAAGGCATGCATTCCACTTTGTGATTTAATTTGGAGCCTTTCAATATTAGATGTACTGGGCTCGTACTATGCTGACGTATGCTGTACATTTGCTTTGTTTGTCGTTTTAAGCGCCAAGGACCTGAAAGGCTTACCAAAAGCGAGCACAATGCTTGAAATGGTGGCTTGGGATCCAATGGGAGTGAGAAAGGACGTTTTACCTGTGTGCAGCCTTCCAGTTCATCACAATTTTGCAGGTGTCCATGGATCTCTGAAAGGTTGTTGGACCATGATGGAGATCGTGGGGCAGACTTTGAGGGCAAGTGGGAAGTTTATGAGGGGGATCGTGTTCGACTCACACGGAACACACGTTCTGATTCGAAAGGTGGTACACGGTCAGTTCTCTGATGTAAACATGCAGGATTTGAAGAAGGTACCATTCTTTGGAGCATTGCAACATACACCTTTGCCACCGAATGTTCTCCCTCGATGTCCTATCCAGACATGTCTTCACAATGGAGATGTGTTCTACGCAATGCCTGGACCATGTTCCTCGATGTTGGCAGTTTATGAATTCCCCTTCCAATTGCCACTACAGAAAAAATGAACTTGAGTCAGCTACAGAATGGAATTTAGGCTTTGATGTAGTTTTGTTTACTTGGAAATACCATTTTGTAGTGCACAGGTAGGCTTTGCATTTTGTAGTAATACAAAAGCATCAGTTAGGAGACTTCGACCAGCATTCTGTAGTGATGCTTCTTGAGATGTTCCAACCGAAGTCCTTGTAGCATGGGTGGAATTTGGATGAATTATGGATGCATTTGTCGGATTTTCTTGGTGGTTTTCATTTGGATAGGGGACTTTTCTCGTGACTTGCTGACATATGATGGGACTTTTTGGGTACAAAAAGCTACTTCAGATGTACAGACTACAAAAACACACATTTCTGAGGCCACGCGGCAAAAAACACAGGAGGGCAGCTCAACTCATTCCTTCGGTGCATATACTACGGCGAATATTTTGTGGACATGGGGGGCAGCCTGGAAAATGGAATGCCCCCAGCTTCCTTCTCCAGGCTGTCCCCCATGAGTGATAAGATGCACGCAGTTCTTTCCAACCCTTTCTATTTCGTCGAAAATGCAGAAACATGGTGGTGCCAAGTTTTTTTTGTTGCTGCTTTTGGCAATTGGTAAATACGTATAAATACAAGATTCTTTGGTTGGGTTGCTTCAGTCAACATGATGGCGATGTTTCATTTTGATACATTTGTAGAAATGATGACTATGGAAACAAGAAGCCAACCTTTTTGTAGAGAAAGACAGCTTTGAACAAGACAAGTTTACAGTTTATATTTATTTATATTTGGCGAAAGTTTGGCTAAAGTATTTGTTTGAAAGGAATGGCCCTTTTGAAAAGAAAAAAATGCACAAGGATGGAAAGTTGGCAGATCTTTGGGTTCCATGGTCGTTGCAGGGAGCTTTGGTACACAATGTAGTTTGTGCACTTTGCTATG
>OMLO01006117.1_pt1 | contig 10117 bp, 1 predicted proteins | sample 1674811 | NCBI WGS metagenome assembly OMLO01 (sample SAMN06265003, study PRJEB25207) | coral metagenome | isolation source: Coral host | place: Mexico:La Bocana,Puerto Morelos, Mexico | collected 2008-11-13
TGAGGGTACCATCTAACTGCAAAAACTAATTATTCCAGTAAACGACTCATCAATCATGAATTCGATAGTCATGATATAACGACAGAACACGGGCCATTAGATTGAACTTAAAAAGCAGTACTTGTCGGTATTACAAAGAGTCTTTGACGGGTCGGCAAACTTCGGGCACAATATTTTGTTTATTTCTCGGCTTCTCTTAGTAACCATCAAGTCTTAAGCATTTGCCTTTTATCTCTTTATATAATCTGTCGTATTTAATGGTACATGAATATTGCTATCTGACAAATTAAAATTAGCTTTCGAAATAAATCGATGCATTCTCATGAATCATAATATCGACGGCCTTTTCACTAAAACAAAAGCTCGCCGCGCAAAAAAGTTACCGATTAATCAACATTAATATTTTTTTGGCCTGAGTAAACTGCTCAATTCGACTTCAACGCAAATGTCAGACTTTCAAAGGATATAACACCACTTGTGTTTGTCTAAGGGCTTACAAGCAAAATAGGTTTGGCTTAGCAGACGCAGATTGGATAATACCAGCCATTCATTTGTGAAAAGAAGCAAACTGGGATCTGTCGATGTAGCTTCCGAGTCCCCTGACTCCAAACACGTAGAGGGCTGCGCGACTTGGCACAAAAGAAGTTTGACTTTCTGTCAACTATATCATTACAATGGACTGAACTTAAAGACCTTTATATTCCTAGTTCATCCAATGAAGAATAGACGTGTCAGGAAGAATAACTGGTCTGATTCGCGACAAAGAGCGAAACAAACTATTTTACGTTGTTACCCATCCGAAGCCAAATGGAAAAAGAAAGATCAAAGAGCGTGCAAGAAGTCTCTGAGCAATCAAAGAATAACTCTGAAACAATTAATCCACGGCGATATCAAATACGAGACGTGACTGCAAAACGTAGCAAAAGACATATAATTCAATATGCGGCCCCAGAAATAACCATCACTGATAGCCGCTCTGGATATTTAGGCGACGTCGATCGCAGCCACCATGGGAAAAAACAGTCTTTGCTGAAACGCTTATCAGACTGCAGTCTTTCGCCATGTTCAGAGGAATATAAATTTGTGATGCGGGGTTTCAAAGAGACAGAAAGGGAATCCAATTCAACTGTACATGTCGCGACCACGAAGCGAACTAGAAATCGTAAAATATCATCAAACAATTTTAGCCAAGGATCAAAGTGTTCTTCTGTGCGCCTGCCATCCGAGTTAGAGAGCGCTTTAACACTTCGATCGCGGCCTAGGGGCAACACTATGCCCGCTCGAATCTGCGACATTAGAATCGCTGGCGAGACCCAGCTGAGTGTAAACACCAAAGCAGCTGTCCAGAAACACGTGTCAGTCCATGTTAAGTTAGCTTGGCAAAGCGTGAACGAAGTTAAAAGAGAGACAACGAAGCCTGTACCTTTATCGGATCTACCGCAGAAACAACTCTCAGAAGATAAACACAAAAAGGAAAGAAAATCAGTGGAGACTTTCCGAAACGATCGCGAGGTTCTATCTGGTAGAGAAGATAGATCTGGTCGAAGAACACCACAGCGGAAAAAGGCGGAGAAAGAGCTGCCTAAGATTGCGGAAAGAGTTTTCATTGATCACGATCATTTGCAGGTAAAGCTTAAAGACACTGACATTTCTTATGAACATCGACGGAAAAGTTTCACAGATGAGCAAACGGATGATGTAAAAAATTCAAGGGACGGTGAGAATTTTTTAACGACTCATCCAGAGAGAGTACTAAGTTTTTCTGGTGAGAATTTCTCTGAGGGTAAGGATATCACACGAGTGAAGGGAAAACTTACTTACACGCGTTCATGGGAACCTCGTCCCAGAACGGAAAATAGCTTAGCTCGCCGCAATATTGATACAGAATCGAAGAGCTCAGTACAACTTCGCTCAAGAAGACGAACTAGCCAGTTCGCTATAACACGCGCGAATATCAGCCACGTTGGAAAGGCAGCCCTGACCGCCACCAGACTTTTGAAAATTCATCATCGAGAAAATGGAGCTAAGAGAGAAATTAGGAGAGAAGAAAAGGAACTCGATGAGTTATTCGAGGAAATGAAAGATTGCCGCTACTTGAGAAAGAGTACTTCTGACATGAAAATATGAAGGTCGACTGACAAAAACCCGAGTCTTGCGCCCTAGTTGCGCTGAGATTAACAACAATCAACAGCTATTGCCGGAAATTCGTAGAAGGTTTTGTCATTGTGAGTATAAAGAAAAACACTCAGGAAATGAAAAGCTTGAAAAAAAATTAATTTTACTACATATCTAATCAAACCGTCCATTCATAGAATGCACAAAAGGTATACATTCAACATGGACGAGTTTTGGTTTTGGAAAGTTTCAGTTTTATTAAAAGTACATCTTTTATGGAAAACGATATTTCTAACTGATTTTGATCGGCAAATTGCATTTTTCCTTTTTTAAACAGAGTCAAAAGCATACAAGGTTCGTACACTTCACTTTTCCAATATTTTGGACGTGATCTGAGGTACCATTGATCGCCTTGAAAGCATACAAAAGTCAGTTTACACCTAAGTTCAATAACGGACAAAAATATATTAAAAAATTGTCTTATATACACAAAGCCTGAAAGGTTTTAAAAGCTGGCTGTAGCAAGATGTCAAACTTAAAATGAGTTATGTTTTGAACAACATCGGACAGGGTTTACTTTAATTTGAATAGTCATTTGAAGAACTTCGCGAGGACGCTTTACCTGGTTCTTATTCAAAGAACTTCCTAGCTATCTCTTATAAAGTACCTTCCCGTCCTACAGAGCGTTCCTTTGATCAACTTTATCCCACGCTTGAAGCGCGTCGCACATTCTAGCCTCCCACGCAGACGCTCATTGAATTTGTCACGCAATATTCCAGATTGGGTGACGAACTACGAGGCATCGGGTCACGTAGTTTCCGGCTTAAAAGGATGGGTCCTAAAGAAACCGTAATAGTAAGTCGCAGCGCAAATGAAGCACTTCGTGCGCGCTCCAACAAAGCTAATTGCACCTTTCCTCCATAAAATTGTCCATGAAAAATTACTGTCTACATCTGCATCTACATGTTTAAGTCGCCAAAAAAAAAATTATCACGCCAGGAGCCCATGTGATGGGCTACTGTCACGGAAGCTATAAGAAAAATTTAAAGATAAATAATAAATAATAATAATCAAATAATAAATAAATACCAAAATATCCCGGTAATAATAAAAGAATAATTAAGAGTAATAAATTACTATGACTATGACATCTGATTGGGTGCTAATCGACTTGGAGGTTAAAGAACCGGATACCTGTAAAAGTAGAGAGACCTGGACGCTTTATTCGAGTCTCCCCTCCCTGACTACGATCATTGCTCCTCATCCGGGAACAGGTTGCTACGAACTTTTCGCGCCAAATTTCTTCACGTGAGACAACTGATCTTCGTGAAGCTCGAACAAAATGGATGTCGCTGATCGCACTACGGGAACTTCTCACGTTCGTGATGACCTCGCGGAGCGATGCCAAAAGTTATTTCAAGACTTCCTCGAAGAGTAAGTGTAATTTTGATGTATTGGTTCGATAGATGTGTGTATTCTTCAGAAAATATGCCGAATCTTGTACCTTTCATTCAGCTTGAATAATTTGTCCGATGGAGCCGCACATGGCTTGAGGCCTGCAAATTTTTCAATACGTTTTGCCCGTTTATCGGAGATCGAACGCTCTTAGCCTACCTTATTGATGTAAATATGTTTAAATATGTTCTTTTCCCGTTGATTTAAGTAGATCGTCGACTGAAATGCGGATGCCCCCAGTTTTCCGAGCTCCAAGTACTGTACTTCTCTATTCAAAATAGAAAGAACTTTTAAATTCTTTAACGGCAATGTACAAACTATCTAGATTACTAGATAGAAGGTGTTAAATGAATTAAGCTTGCTTTTATATTATACGCTATAATTTACTTTGTTTGTACGTCATTCTAAAACATGTCTGCTTGAATATTTCGGTCAGTTCTGTAGGCTTAATTAAGCTTATATCGGGTGGTGATAGTGAAAAGAGGTTTACCTCATTGCGGTACAAACATTTTGGTCTCACAAATAATATTTTTGGTCCTTATGTCATTACTGTCATGAAAAAAAATGCTCGCGCATTAATATCTTTCGAAGGTTCCAAGTTGATGGTGAAGAGAAGTACCTTCCTGAAGTTCAAGAACTTATCAGACCAGAGCGCAACACATTAACTGTCAGTTACCAAGATGTAGAGTCTTACAACTCTCAGTTATCAACCATCCTACAGGAGGAATATTACAGGTGAGAGCATGGTCACAAAGACAATCATGTAACAAATTGATATTGAGACTTCGCAGACCAAGTAAGTACAATCATAATGCACTGGGCTGTGTGGAGGCCATAATCTTAAGATAAGGTAACATTTCAAACAAGTCATTGACACAGTCTTCCAGCCTGTTAAACCCAATACATGGATACACAATAAAAATCTCAATTGATAGATTTTACTATAAATAATTATTATCTAATCAAAGGAGTTGTCTTCTAGAGTGTTTCCTTATCTGTGCCGAGCTGTGAGAAACTTTGCAAGGGACAGAGGCCAAGTACCCCCTACCAAGGAGTTTTATGTCAGCTTTACAGATCTTCCAACAAGACACAAGTGAGAAGACTATGATGTACCATTTTTGCAGTAAAAGTGCTGTCAAAATGTTCACCTGACTCTTTTATATGAACAGCGTATTTGTTTTGTATCTCTTTGATTGTAATTTAGGATTCGAGAGCTAACCAGTCAGAAGATTGGTACTTTACTGAGAATAAGTGGACAAGTTGTACGGACACATCCTGTACACCCCGAGTTAGTGACTGGAACATTTATCTGCCTTGACTGTCAGACAGTCATCAAAGATGTAGAACAACAATTTAAATACACTCAGGTATGCTAGAATGCCTTAAATCTCTAAAAGAACTTACGTCGTTAACACTTTATTTTACTTACCACAGTCCTTGTTGGTTTTCAGTTGAGGTTTATTGCACTGATCTTGAGTTTAAGTTCTGGTTTAAATCCATTGCAATTTAAATCTGCCATTCTTGTTATATGATTGACAGCCCACTGTGTGCCGTAATCCAGTCTGTCAAAACAGGGCAAGATTTATGCTTGACATCAACAACTCACGCTATGTGGATTTTCAAAAAGTTCGTATACAAGAAACACAAGCAGAGTTACCAAGAGGAAGCATTCCTAGAAGGTTTGTTGATGTAATATTTTGATCTGTGTTTCATTTGCTTAGTACAGTGGAACTTCAATATGAAGAAGGGCCAAGGAACTGGCAAAATATGCTGGCTATGCTGAGGTTTTGTTGTATCAAGGTTCTTTTCCAAATATTTCACTGTAACTGGGATGGGGAATAACATTTGTTATACTGGGGACGTTGTTATATAGAGGGTTGTTAAATAAAGGTTCACTATTCCACAATGGAGAGAATGAATATCAAATTGTTTGCATCAATAATATTTTGTGGTTTTTGCACCTAATTAGAATCCCATATTGGCTTGCTTTACTTTAATTTGGCAAGAAAAGGAAGGAAACAAAATGAACTTGCCGATTTCAATGTAATTTTTTTCAGTGTGGAAATAATCCTAAGAGCTGAAGCGGTTGAACAAGCACAAGCTGGAGACAAGTGTGACTTCACTGGAACGCTGATTGTTGTTCCTGATGTGGCACAGCTTTCTACACCAGGTATGCACAAAAGCATGTTTCTGAATTGTTCTGTATAATATCAATCAATCAATCAATCAATAGTGCACTGAGATACATGCAGAGTTGAGATAATGATAGAGTTTTATTTCTGCATTGAGATAAATCAAGTTATATTTGTAGATGGTGAAAGGTTGTTCATTATAGGCAGGTACAAAAGTCGGACCAGATCAACTTGGATCACTCACCTCGGACTGACGTAAAAAAAGGCTTAATAAACCGTTTTTTTGTTCGATCTGAGGTGAGGGATCCGAGTTGATCTGGTCTGACTTTTGTAACTGCCCGTTCATTATTGTGTCTTGTGATCATGTGTGTTTAGGTGCAAGAGCAGAATCGTCTGGAAAACAGACTTCTGGTGAAGGCTATGAAGCAGAGGGCGTGAGGTAATAAAGGACATAATAATTACCAGTATCTTTTGTGATTTCACTTTACCTGGTTAGCTAATAAATTTTAACAGTAGTAGCAGGAATTTGACAATCTCAAGTTAAAGATTTTTATAATTAGGAAAAAATACATGATATTAAAAACTAGTGTCTTTAACTTGACCAGAAATTTTACATTTGGAACTGTTTAATTGTGCTTAATTCATTTATAGGGGACTCAAGGCTCTTGGAGTGCGAGATTTGACCTATAGACTTGCCTTCCTAGCATGCAGTGTCCAAGCAACAAACCCGAGGGTAAAGGACATTTTATGAAAATATTTTGCTCTTAACCTTTGCTGTCGTGGAAGATGAGGAGAGTTTATGTGGTTCTTGATGATGTTGCGCTAGACTGAGAGCTAATTTAATCTTTTTTTTTAAGTTTGGAGGTAAAGATCTTGATGGTGATGATGTGACAGCAGAGACAATCAAAAAACAGATGACAGACCAGGAGTGGCAAAAGATCTATCAAATGAGCAAAGACAAGAATCTTTATCAAAACTTGATCAACAGTATATTCCCAACAATTCATGGTCAGTTTATATATAGTTTTGACACCACAAATTTAACTTTTGGATCTTAAGGATCTAATTAATTATTTCATCACAACTAAAACATCAATATGAATCTAGACACACACTTCATTATATTTTATTGAAACCAAACACATTAGTACTAATATTTAGCAGTTTTTAGCAGACTAGGTTGATATTGACCAAAAAGTTGAAATGGTGACAATGATTTTTTATTAATGCTAATTCAGGGATGAACACCATCAAATTCACTTATTCACTGATGCTATTTATTTTTACATACAGCATATCTTTTGTTCTCTTGTATTTGCATGGTCATTACGCCTTCAATTAAATTCTTCATTGTCTCTTTCTTGCATCAAGCTGATAAAATGTTGCTGTTTGTTTTCAGGAAATGATGAGGTCAAACGTGGGGTGCTTCTCATGTTGTTTGGTGGGGTTGCCAAAGTCACGATGGAAAAAACTAACCTTAGAGGGGACATCAATGTCTGTATTGTTGGAGATCCCAGCACAGCTAAGAGTCAAATACTCAAGTAAGATATATTCACGACTTCTGCTTTCTCATTGGTGCACACTCTCACTCCCCTTAAAGTAGGCTAAAGTAAAGTCTGCATGCGAGCCAAGTGACCCATCAGGCCAGAGCTTAACCTGGTTTCTATAGCATGACGCGACTAGAAATATTTCTACTCTCCTCTGGATGGGATGGATAGTCCATTGGTGGGTTACCTTTCAGCATTAAATTTGCCAATGTCCATTTGTTCACCTGTGTGGAGAGAGGCACTGTAAAAGTGAAGTGTCTTGCCCAAGGACGCAACATAATGTCACCAGTTAGGGCTTGTCCCTGTTCCGCTTAAACCGAAATAGTGCTCTAACCATGAGGCAAAATGTGCCTCCCCACCTTTTAAAGTAGCGTATTTAAATTGCGTTATTTTGTTAATAGGCATATAGAAGAGTTTAGTGTCAGGGCAGTGTATACTTCTGGGAAAGCTTCAAGTGCTGCAGGTCTCACAGCTGCCGTTGTCAAGGATGAAGAGTCGTCAGAGTTTGTTATCGAAGCTGGAGCTTTGATGTTGGCTGATAATGTGAGTGTTTTTTTTTTTTAAATATAGACGTGTTAGGAATAACCTGGTTCAAGGTTGAATTCTATTCTTGGTAGGGACTCAACTGAAAAATGTTGAGGAGAAGTGGTTGCAGCTTTGACCTCCTCTGTTAGTAACTCCAAAGAAATCAAAGATGCAATCTTTACCACTGAAAAAACTAAGATTGAAGCAAATATCTTTTGTGTAGTTGTTTAAAAGTTGACTTGATAAGGAAAGAAACTTTGCCAGCAACAAAACCAAACAATCAGTAATTTTCCTTTTAATTGTTTTGGCAACTGTTTATATTTCTTAAAATCATGAATTTAAACAGTTACTTAAGATATAATTTGCTGCAGAAAAGTGATATTTATTCAGGAGTTTGCTTTGACTACACTATCACCTAATGATTTAAATCCAAAATATTAAAGATCTGCTTGAAAAATCGAGTATTTGCCAAAATAATAATATTAATGATAATGCAGCAAAAATGAAGTCTATAGAGGCTCTTAATTAGTTTGTATAAAAGAGGATCATAACTTGTTTTCTTTATCACAGGGTGTGTGCTGTATCGATGAATTTGACAAGATGGATCCCAAGGATCAGGTGGCCATTCATGAAGCTATGGAGCAGCAAACAATATCAATAACAAAGGCTGGAGTGAAGGTTTAATTACAAAAAATTAATTTCATTTCTGAGCATTCTGCAAGCTGTGCATAATTTACCAAACAAAACTTGCTATTTTTTTCAAGTGTTGGGTTTTTTCCTTGGAATCAAATACATTAGTAAAAAATATTTTATTTAATATTGAAGAACATGCCATGGTAATTGGAAGATTTTTTTATTTCTCTAGGCTTCACTAAATGCAAGAACTTCCATTCTAGCTGCTGCAAATCCAATTGGTGGTCGCTACGACAGAACGAAATCACTTAAGGTAATTTGGTCACAATAAAATATAACTGATATGTTACAATATCATTTACTTTAACAAAGTGAATATGTATATAATATGTTGTAGGTCAAAATGATATTCAGGTTTAAATTATAATTAACCTAGTTTGTTTCTTAATTTCCTTTATTCATGATCCATGAACAGTTACGGTTAAGTGAAAAATGAATTTTGTTTTAACATGATTTTCAATTTGACCTACAACGTATATGCTCTTGTTTAAGTTAAATTCTCCAAAACTAAATGATGCAATAACAGTACGAAAAAAAGCAGTTGGGAGATTATGTATTTAATGATGGTGTATTCAATGTTGACTATCGTTCTCATGTTTGCAGCACAATCTCAACATGTCAGCTCCTATCATGTCCAGATTTGATCTTTTCTTCATCCTTGTAGATGATTGCAACGAGGTAAAGTGGTTGTTGTTAGTTTATGGTCAATTGCAAAAAATCTCCTCAACTCTCAACAGTGCTTGCAAACAAACAGGTGCCAAAAATGAGGAAACTAAGAAACACGCAAAACCTGGGAGATCACCAATTTTGCATGATGGCTCCTCTTCTTGATGACAAAATTGTAGTTAAAAAACAAAGCTCTGCTGAATCAATCATAAAAAATACATTAGATATACCCCCTTCAAATGTAACTTAAAGTCAGCGACAAGTGAGAAAACACAATACATGTTTTTGACTTTGAATTAGAGAGGTTTTGATGACCATTCTGTATCTGGCAGACTCTAGGATAAACCATGAGAGTTTTCGTACATTTCCCAAGTAGATGGGAACATTGTCTTGATGTATAGCCAAATTCTCAAAACTAAGATTAAAATATATTGGTATTTACTATAGGAGAATTGTTATTGTAAGATTGAGACTGAGCCAGGCAATGCTCAAGAATTAAAAGATTTTTGTACTAATTTGTTTTGTTTTTTCTATTACCACCTCATTGCAGGTAACAGACTATGCTATTGCTCGGAGAATTGTTGATCTACACAGCAGGCTAGGAGAAGCTGTGGAAAGGATTTACAGCGTGGTACATTTGTGTTCTTGTAGTGCTGTGTTGTGCCTTAGGTCATACATTGAATGCATGCCTTGCCAGTACTGTGCCATAATTGTGTTTTTAAACCAATGTTGGTTTTTATATTTTTTCCTCAGGACGAGGTGCAAAGGTACATAACATTTGCCAGGCAGTTCAAGCCCACAGTGAGTTTATAATTTCATTTACTTAGAATTTGTTATTGAAGGTGAATGTAACTGTACTAATTTCATACTTAAAAACAACTGATATTTCAGCTATGGATGTAACCATCCAAACTGAGTTAATATAGATTTCGCCAAGCCTAAAAGTAGAGCTTCTGGGCCAGGTTGTTCAAAGCAGGATTAACA
>OMLO01006118.1_pt1 | contig 10117 bp, 8 predicted proteins | sample 1674811 | NCBI WGS metagenome assembly OMLO01 (sample SAMN06265003, study PRJEB25207) | coral metagenome | isolation source: Coral host | place: Mexico:La Bocana,Puerto Morelos, Mexico | collected 2008-11-13
GCTCAGAAACCAAAATAGAACTCGATCTTGTTCAAATATCTTATTGTATTATTGGACTTTGACTAGCGCGGCATGACCCAGCCCACATGGACTTAATGAGATATGGGCATATGTTTTGTTCTCTCGCACATCTGCCTTTTGCCCAGAAACCAAAATAGAACTCGATCTTGTTCAAATATCTTATTGTATTATGAGTTGGACTTTGACATGCCCGGCATGACTCAGCCCATGTGGACTTAATGAGATATGGGCGCACGTTTGGTTCTCACGCAAATTTGCGTGTCGCTCAGAAACCAAAATAGAACTCGATCTTGTTCAAATATCTTATTGTATTATTGGACTTTGACTAGCGCGGCATGACCCAGCCCACGTGGACTTAATGAGATATGGGCACATGTTTTGTTCTCACGCACACCTGCCTTTCGCCCAGTAACCAAAATAGAACTCGATCTTGTTCAAATATCTTATTGTATTATTGCACTTTGAATAGCGCGGCATGACTCAGTCGATGTGGACTTAATGAGATATGGGCGCACGTTTGGTTCTCACGGAAATTGGCCTGTCGCCGAGAAACCAAAATAGATTTTGATCTTGTTCAAATATCGTATTGTATTATTGCACTTTGACTAGAGCGGCATGACTCAGCCCAAGTGGACTTAATGAGATATGGGCGCACGTTTGGTTCTCACGCAAATTAACGTGTCGCTCAGAAACCAAAATAGAACTCGATCTTGTTCAAATATCTTATTGTATTATGAGTGAGACTTTGACTATCGAGGCACGACTCGGTCCATGTGGACTTAATGAGATATGGGCGCACGTTTGGGCCTCACGCCCATCTACGTTTCGCCCAGAAACCAAAAGAGAAGTCGAGTGAGTTACATAACCTCTATGTATTACTAGTTGGACTTTGACTACCTCGGCATGACGCAGCTCTCACCCGCGTCACGGATACTCATTATTTGAGATAAGGGCGTACTTTTTGACTTGACGCAAATTCCGGTTGTTGTTCAAAAGAGCAAAACAAAAGTCGATCGTGTTATAATATCTCATTGTATTATGAGTTGGAGTTTGATTAGCACGGCATGACTCAGCTCACGCCTAGATCAAAATATAGCCATTACGTAGATTTCGGAAGGAAATTGCTCGTGACGTGATTATGTACCTTGCCCCTTCATTTAGTGTGTCATTCATCTGATGAATGCGACCTCTTTTAAACTGTGATCCAATTGGACGACCAGTCCGAAGCCGTGGGCTATATATTTGGAGGCCAAGTGCGGTCTTCATTCAATTGCGACTAGAAGCAAAGAAGAACACTCCTAACAGACTCAAGCAGAAGAAGACAACTTGCCCAGTACGATGGCTTCACAGGACACTGAAGCGAAACTTCCAATAAATGTACTCGAAAGCTGTGCCTCACTTAGCATGCGATGCCAGCAATGCGACGGCTTGTCCGAAGGAGAAAGGTTTCATTTCTTTAATGGCTTGAAGAAGCAACGGCTGTACGCGTTGATCAAGGGAATCTGCGAGTTCCATCCCAGATCTCAGTATTCCCTGTGTCTTTGGGACAAGATCAACGGAGGCGACTCTGGAGACAAGGACCTGACAGTAAAACTGATGTTTGCCATCGGTCGATCCAGAGTCGATCGTTCGGTGTTTAATTTGTTTGTTGGCTGTCAGGCGGAGTGGAGCTTTTTCGAAGCATGTACCTTGCCAGATCCAATACCGGACTTTGCCTTGCCTACGATGCTGAGTCGCGCCCTGTCTGAGCAACAGAACGTGTCGTGGGGAAAAGTGATGTGGAAATACAGGGAGTCTCTGGAAGATACTACACTTTCGGATTCAGCTATGTTGCGAGCAATGCTGGCATGTCGTATTCTGATCACGCTGGAAGCGAAGGAGGGCTGCAAAAGTGCACTGAGACTAAGCGACGAAGGGAAACGACTGTGTCAGAATGTCCTTCCTTATGAGTTCTCTGGCACGCGAGTCTGGCCCGCGAGCAGCATACTATTCTTTGTGATTTTTGACTGGATGAAGCGCTCTAAAATGGTGGAAAACGCCTTGGAATCTGCAAAGCAACTGAACATGAAGATTGTTAGGGAAGCTGGCTACCGGCTGGTGGAAGTGCACTTTGTGAAGAATGACACTATCGCAATGACATTGACTAGACTCGATTCGTCCTGTAGACACAGGTTGAGTGTCGAGTCCACATTTGATCAATCGACGGGTAACTTTCATGTTTACCTACCAAAGTGCAAGTCTTGTCCAGCGTCTACATCGCCAGTATCCAACTTTTCCTTTGTCGGTGGAGAACAGCTGCATCGGATCATGCTCATTTGCAAGATGTTTAACACTTATGTGACATTCATCAAGCACGGAGATGCCCCTAGAGAGATGATAATGGCAGCCGTGCTGTACATACTGAGGGCTGGAGCTGCACCGAGGATGAAACCCATGGACATGCGTAAGTTGAACGAGTACCTTGAAAGGGGGATGAAGGAAAACAAGAACCGAGATCCGGCCACCTTTAAGCCTCCGGTTGCCGCGTTGGATTATCGCACCCAAGAAGGGAAGCGTGTGAGGCGAAAGAAGCGAAATGGCATCATCACAAATATCGAGCTGCCAAGCGAGGTCCAGACGATGGAAATGTACGTAGCTAGTTTAAAGACTTGCGAGACTGAACACTGGCGTAAGAGCCAGCCTTCTTTCCAAGTGGAGTGTGACACGGTCGTGAAAATGTTTGGAGCGGAACAAGTGCGATTTGGGCAGCGACGACGAGAGCATTACGTCTGAGACACCAGACCATCGCCAAGCGGACGTGGAACCACTGCGGCAGCCATCTCGGTCCAACGGTAACAATAAGAGTGGGAAATCTAGATCGGCGTGTCAAACGTTTGTCCCTTTGTCCTCAGCAGTGTCTGCTCGTGTCGAGAAAGTGGTTCTGCGGGAGACGAAGGATACTCTGCCATCACGTGCTCCAATGCAGCAGGACGAGAACGAACAGAGTGACAGCGAATATGAAGGCGACAGTGAAAGCGGTAGCAGTAGTAGCAGTGACGAAGAAGAAGAAGAGGAAGATGGGGATGATGACAACGGTGAAGTAGAAGCAGTGACAGTAGAAGTAGTAGAGGAAAAGAGAAATGAAGATCAAGAGAAGGGAAAGGCATCTGTTGCTCAATCTTCTCCCTTGAATACACCAGAGAGAGATCTGTGTATGACAGTTATTTCAAAGTCGCCCCCTCTACAAACGGTGAGCCCGACAAGGCTTGTAGCACGAAAGAAAACTCCACCCTTTTCGGTTCAATCAACGGAGAAGCGACAGAGACTGACACCGGGACCACTTGACCCGCGAGAAGGAAAGGGTCGCGAGGCCAGTGCGAGCCAGATAACTACTGTGGTGCAGTCTACTCCGGACCGGCCGAGGGTATTGGAACAAACCACGGAACCACGTGCGATTCCTGTCGACGTTGCTCCTTCAGTGACGCAGCTGCCGCTGGGTAGCTCTGTTATTGAAAACGCTCTGTTGTTGTCTCAGTCCCAGCTGCAACCGCCGACAGAGACAGTGAGAAACAATAGTGTTGAAGATTTGTTTAACGGCACGGTCGGATACAATCGCGTAGAGGAAACGAATGGGGACTGGACGGATGCCATAGAAAGCATTCCCCAACCTTTGCTGATGGGCCCAATATCGTCTGAAACGTTGTCTCGGGGGCAACCGATCGAAGAACAAGGTTTTCTCACGCTCGGTCCAGTTAGCCTGGAGACGGCTCGACGTGCAGTGTGCGTAACGAAAATTATGAGGGAGGTCGGAGGATTGAGCGAGATAGTTCCTTGTGTCGAGACGGCTTATACGTTTAATGGAGAGATTGCGTTTCGCATTGGAACTGACCAAAAACAATTGTACTCTCTCGATACCTTCCCTGGTGAGTGGACTTGTATCCAGTCGTGGTCTATGTTATTGCGTGCAGTCGTGATGTCTGCTGCCCTTCAGTCGCTGGACCCGACAGATCTCAGTCGGTTCTGGATCACTTCTGAGAAGCGAGTCGTCTGTCTGCCGTCCTCCACGGGAAGAGTGGAAATGAAGATCCATCCCCTGGAACTGTTACAGGCTACACCAGAAAATGCACGGCGCTTTAGGCAAGCAGTTCGCACGGACAGTGTCGCGTTTGCTGCGTGGGTAAGGAGTGTGACTGGAGAACAGAGAGAAAAGATCGAGGCCATTGTGCGAGATGCGGACCTCACGACCAGGGACGAGAGCAAAACTATAGATTTGGACTATTTCTGTCGCTTTTTCAATAGCCTTTACAATGCACTGCCTTGGATAGAGGGCATGTAATTTGTTCGTGTATAATTGACAATGGGAGACAATAGTGGAACAATCGAAAACAGTGTTAGGAGAGTCGGGTCTTGCGAATGCGGGCCAGACCGAGACTACTGATTTTGACATTTTGGATCGATTTTATTTGATGACTTTATAGCCGTAGATAGATAATAGGATGTATTTTTGTACATTCCAGGACGATCGATGTAGAAACTTTTTTTTAAAGTTTATATAGATGCAATAAATGACGATTGTAAAGTATGTAAAGTGTGTCTCGTATTTCGTATGTTTCTTCCTTTTTTTCTTGGCGTTTTGCGTATATCCCGTTGATTTGGACCAACAGTTGGTTCTAGACTCTGTTTAATTTGATCTTGGTTACCGTTTCTTTTAACGAGCAGCAAACATAAATTGACGATGTTGCACTTGCAAAAACATTAGAGTTGGTCTCTTTTGAACGAATTGATACGTTGCAAAAGATGGCGCAGGCATTCCGTCCTCTAAAGAAGGGTTGGGAAAAGAAGTTGCTAGAGAAACCTCCTAGTGAACTATGTAAGAAGAAAACTCTACGTGCGATTGCAAAAAGTTCCAAACCAGCAGCCCCTCGAATACCAACCAAGTCTATTTTGGTACAGGCCGTGTTTGAAAAGAACGTGAGTAGTTCACGCGAACGTCGAGCGAGTCAGAACACTGTAACCAGTGACGGGTTGACGGTTTGGGAGACGATTAAAGGAATGCAATGGACCAATGCGATGAAACTCTGGCTTCGAGTTGATCGGTTTCTTGAGCTTGCAAGAATCTCGGCCCTATCTCAGACGAGCGAAAAGCTACTGGCATTCATGATAGTGCTGCGAAGATGTCCCGATGAGCCAGAACTACTAAGTGCTCTATACGACTCGTGCGACAAGATCGTTCGAGGGAAGCGGTTGACGCCACAGTTTTTGAAAGTCTTTGAGTTTGCGATATATGGTCGAGATGAACTCTACCAGTTGAACAGTGTGATGGGTGACGATTGCGCACTGTTTAAAAAGGTCAAACTGGATCCAGAAAGGGACAAATTGGCCGTCATCTACTCTAAGCGATGTGCCCTATTCGACAAGGTCCGAAGCTGGAGGAAGGAAGACGGCATGCAAGAGAACGTTTCTTCGACAAACCAGGAAGGCTTGGAAGAAAGCGTGTGATGTATTTTAGCAGGCAAAATAAAGCATTGTCGATTATCGATCGAGACACGAAATGGATCGATTTTTTTTTGTTGTCTCTAATTTGCCCCTGTCGATTTTTTTAAAATGTCCCAGAGAAGATCCCGTCTGAAATCTTTATATCATTTCCGAAAGAATAGCAAGTGTCCATACAGTTTTTGGCATCTCCATCCGATCGGTCTGGCGTCTGTACCATTGGACTGCTTAATAAATATCATGTCGTGTCAGCTGTGACGGTTGCCTCATTCTCCTTTTAACGGTAACCCCTCTTGTCGCAAAGGCACGGTCTCTCTACTAGGTTCGATAGCTATCCGCGTAAACCGGTACTTTATACTAGACAAGTCGACGTCTTTCGTACAGGATTGACATAACCGAGCCGTTGCAATACCTTCTCGATAAACGGGACGAGCTCAGACAGGACGCGATCTTAGGTACGTGCTCGAAGTGGCCTAGACGAACCGACGGTTGCTTTCCCTTGGACACGACGTCGAGACAAACGGGTAAGCTAAGTATCTGGCCGTGAATTGTGTCGGCGCGCCTGCACGGTGACCTTAGGGATAATTTCGAATCCGATTGGGACATTAACACGATATATCACTGCAAGGGGGAAGCTAGTATAGTTAAGTTCCGCGATGGATCCACACCCTCGCGAAAGCGTGCTCATGTGCGTTTCTGCTGCCGTGGTAAAATCTAACGAAGGCACCCCTATGTTTCGCGAGCTAGCGTACTCGCGACACCCGGATCCCTTTATCGCACCCTTCTTGGACGAAGAGGAGACTTGGCGAATTGCAACACCTTTCAGGTATTCGCAGCTGAGCGAGGACAATAAGAAACTTGCAGATGGGATACGTACTCAGCTGGGGCTGAAGTTTCAACCGCATATTCAAGAAAAATCGAAGTGTTGTGAACAGTTTGAAATCTACCACAAGATGAAGACTGCATGGCGCGAACATAAAGAACACAGTGGTAAAGAAACCGTGGTTTATTATCAGGAGGAGGTGGGTGATTTCTTGGAAACACTGGGAATCCCTGCGAAGAGCTTAACAGAATTGTTCCAAGACGAGGAAGCCAAGAAATACGATCCCCTGAAAGACAACAGCCGTTTCCCGAATTTTGCAGGAACGTGCCATCTTCCACACGAAGGCCGTCGTCCTTGTCAAGGTCTGTTGGCGAGAAAATTGGCGCAATTTGTATCGTCCAAAGAGTTCGTTCCTAAGAAGACTCAAAAGGAGACGAAGAAAGTAAAAAGCGTAACGGTGGTCGTGCAAGGAGACACAGACACGCAGATTTTAGGTCGTAAAGTACCCAACAAGCTTGAGGAGGAAGACTCGGGTGTATTTGAAGACGCAAGAGAAGAGACATCCGGAGATGAAACCATAAAAGGTTCAGATAGTGAGTTGTCTTGGGCTGATAGATCACTCACCTAGGCATCTACAGAAGATTTTTTTTACTGAACTTGTAAGGATTTTTCATTCTCGAGTCTTTAAGGATGTCAGCTACTAGATCTTTTAACGACATTCTGTAAAAGACTTTTAAAGCTTAGATATTATAACTATTTGATATTTTGCCATCAAGCCACTTTACTTTATCGTATCTAGCCGTATCAAGGGGTTTCTCTCAGTAAGAGCTGATATTATCGATAACATAGTATACGTTGTTGGTATTATATTCATATTTTGACTTGTCTATATAGTCGCCAAGTTTCTTATTTTTGTATCTATCCTAACTCTTTATGATAGCCATCATTGTCGATTAGATAGTCTTTTTTGCAGTGATGTTTTGACTTGTGTTTTGATATAAATGTAGTCATAAAAATTTCCTTTATTTTATATATCTAGCCTGAGTGTTTTTGAGTAGGGGCATTTTCGATTGGATAGTCTATGTTATAGTGATATCTTGACTCGTTTTTTATATATATATGGTCATGAAGCTACTTTGGTTTTTGTATCTATCTTAGCGTTAAGGGACAGGCGATATTTTTGACTTGTTTTGGTAAAGTCACAAGGCCACTTTTTTGTACCTAGCCTATATTTTTTGTGATAAGGGACATTGTCGCTTGGATAGTCTATGTTATAGTGATGATATAATATATATATATATATATATATATATTATATATATATTATATATATATATATATGATATTTTATGCTATTAAGTTACTTTATTCTTTGTGATACACACAATATTGTCGATTTTGATTGTCTTTGTTTTAGTGATGTTTTGATTTGTTTTTTTATAGAACTATAGTCAATTAGTTACTTTGTATTTTCTATGTAGCTCGAGTCTTTGTGATGGGTTATATAATGAATAAAACTTTGTGTGATATAAGTTTTAAAGAGTTATTTTATTTTGCTTTGGATGTCGATGCCACGATGGGCATTGTGACAAAAACTGGAAGGCATTAGATCGTCGCATTCAAGGTGATCGTAAGAAATCATCGAATATCTGCCAAGCGCGGCAGACACTGCTAGCCACGCAAGTTGCCAACGCATCCAGGTTTCCAGTGGATTGTGCCTCTAATAAGCTGGGTAGGTAATCGTTTTCATCGCACACTGGGACGGTAAAAGGATGATATTGGGCCATTGCATAGCTGCACAACAACTGCGCCATCCTTCCATTTCCGTCTGCAAAGGGATGCAGAGCAAGAAAGTGACAAAGGAACCACGCACAGGTACGAAAAAGTTCCGCGTCGTACCTACCGCGGCACGAATCGTATCTCGTGTTGTAAGAGTCCAGTAAGGAAGCCAGGGCCTCGCTCATGTCCTTAGGAACTGGATACCAATGTCGTGCACGTCCTTCGAGGTCGCTGTACCGTGGTCTATCACTCAATTCTCCGGGTGGAGTCATGCTCGTGGGAAAAGAATTGTTTCCAAACATCGCTCTATGAGTTTCGCACACTAGACTCGTTTCGAGCAAGCCCCAATCCATGGTGCGTTCTGTATTTCGCACGCGGTTCAAAACATATTGCCAAGCTGCCTTCAAGTCAGCGCCGATGCTTTCTCTTGCTGCCACGCATTTTTCAAACCACCGAACGGTATTTTCCTTGGCGTATCGAATGCGAGCATTCACGATGTTATCTCTGGTGGTGCACCAGTTATCTCTATGGGCTCTAGCCAACGTCACTTGGTGCTCTAAGGGGGGCATGAATTAGCATCAGACAAAGTCGTAAGGGACTAATAACGATACGATCATCGCGGAAGCTAATATTCTCACAAACCGTGCGTAATCTCAAAACACGCTGACCAACTTATAAAACGATTTTTTTTTTCTATGGACATGTTCTGACACGTCTCGGATCTCTACAGGTACGGGTTGTTTTTAGGGATACAGCTCAACTGAACGATCCTCGATTCACGGCATTATCGTTCCCTTCTTATTGTAGATGTCATTGCGTACAAAACGAGACGTCATAACATGCCACGATCATTGGGAGGTTGTATAATAAGCTGGGACAAGGAGTTGCGCCATGATACGTCACGGAATGGTATTGAGGAATCTATCACGAAATTGGCTGCGTCATCGTCCTCGTTCTTTATCGTGACGCAGCAAGCGCATACGTCAACGTGTACGTATAGTGTCCGACGTAATCTGTTGACGTCATTTAATTTCCCCTTTACACGTATAAATGAGTACTCGGTACGGTCTTTTTAGTTGACTGCATCTTGAGCTGGAGAGAAACATTTGAGGTAAGGATGAAGAAGAGACCCGAGTTGGAACCCGTCAAGACACCCCGCAAAAGCAACGAAACGCGCTGGTCTGCACTAAATGCCATGTCCAGTATCATATCTGGCATAGGTTCCTCGATTTTCAAATACCCGAAAAGTTCATCAAGAGATGTGGCGTTTATCGTAGCAAAGGCCTGGACGATTTGCGAGCCCACACCAATTCCGCATCCCAGAGAAGAACAGGACGAATATGATAAATTCCTAGGCGAGACGATGGAAATCGGCCAAAAGGTGTTTGGTGAAACACCATTAGCGTTTCACTCACCCATGATGGTAAAGTGTCCTTTTTCACTCAACGACAGCGTACTGAACAGTACTGTTGCTTGGTTAGAACTAAAGAAAAGATTTTTGTCTTTGGGCCCCCTTCGACTGGCTCAATGCACAGAGAAGCTCCACGGAATGTCGCCAAGTGACTTTGCTCGAGACAGTTTCATTTATCCGTTCCCAGACTTTATCCAAAGCTGTAGTGAAAGTCTGCAAATGGCATGCGAACAAGACAGGCTATTTGTCAACAAGTTGCACGAAATCACCATAAAACGATACACTAAACGGGAAAAGAGATACCGGTCTATGACGGTGAAACGACGAAAGAATATTCTTGAAATGAATAGATGGGCGAGCTTCATGGCGCTGTTTTATCGCCTCTGCGAGGCCGTAAAAATTGAGCGATGGGTCGGGCTCGATGCGGTGACCGAACTTTTTCATGCCATAGGGGATGTCGATTCAATGGAACGCTATTGTCAGGTTTTGGACATAGAAACCGCCACCGATCGCATCGTGGAATGGAATGGGGCCGGTGTAGTCACCAAGCTAAAGTATGTTTTACATGACGATGAAATGAAGCACCAAGGAGATCAGAGTGCAAGCGAAGA
>OMLO01006119.1_pt1 | contig 10117 bp, 7 predicted proteins | sample 1674811 | NCBI WGS metagenome assembly OMLO01 (sample SAMN06265003, study PRJEB25207) | coral metagenome | isolation source: Coral host | place: Mexico:La Bocana,Puerto Morelos, Mexico | collected 2008-11-13
CAAAGACCCCACCCCCCTTACGTCATCGTGTCTTTGAGTCCCACTCGGGCGGGGGTGGTGGAAAAAAAACACGGAAGAGTATCCACTCGGGCGGGGGTGGTGGAAAAAAAACACGGGTTGAGTGAAGCGCGGCCAACGTCACTGGTGCCCACCCTTCTAATGGCTGAAAACCCTTTACGTCAACACCCCCCGTCACAGACGACGTCATCTCTTATGTATTCCTTGACTTCTAGGCTTTGGGATGGGGGGGTTGGTATATAGGAATTTAGGGGTGGTGCGGTGACGAAATGAAGCTAGTGCCAGTCCCTTTTAAGATTTTTGTCCTTTTGTTAGTGTTATGGAGTAAGAGTTTCCATGACAACCAGTTATTGAGATCAAAGATAACATCGTGACGTCCTTTATTATAGACTTCACAGCGATGACGCTTTGTAGAAGAGGGGGTTAATTCTAAGATAAGTTTTAAATCTAGCTGACTCAAGTGTTACCCCCGTCCCAAAGCCTAGAAGTCAAGGCATACATAAGAAATGACGTCGTCTGTGACGGGGGGTGTTGACGTAAAGGTTTTTCAGCCATTAGAAGGGTGGGCACCAGTGACGTTGGCCGCGCGTCACTCAACCCGTGTTTTTTTTCCACCACCCCCGCCCGAGTGGATACTCTTTTCCTGTTTTACGTTTTCGAACTAAGTCGGTGGTGACGTGAAAGCGATCGATGTTAGATTTCAATGACGTCTTAAGTCTCAAAGTTTTCGTGTAGAATTTGCCGTTGTGTGTTGGCCAGGCTTAAATCGGTCCAATGACGTGGACAATGACATCAACACTACCCTCTGCCTAGACTATAAGAACCAGTCGTGTACTTGTTTTCTCGCAAATAGACACCATGTACTGTCAAGTCAGTTCACGGAGTATGTACGATATGCAAGAGTTGCGTTCGATCGTTCAAAAGATGCACAGGAACCCAAAGCTGCTGACAGATGGTTGGAGTAAATACCTTTACTTTTTGGAAGAATATTTTCCGACGATGAGAAACGACCCTTCGATACTCATGTTGTTTGTCGTCGAGGATTGTGCAAGATGTCCTCTTGGTCTTCTCGTGACTATCACGGATATTCTACAGAGGACCCATAAATATGTCACCTTGGAAGATTATCGTAGAGTGTCGGTTGCCATTGCCATGCAGCCCGTGGACCGTACTGCAGCATACCTGAGCGTCGCCTGTCTGGATCAAGTGTCACCTCTAAGTGAAGAAGAGAAGTGCACCTTGGTCAATGGAGAGGCAGCTATTTGGGCCGATTATCTGCGCCCCGAAGAGAATGAAGCCATCAGAGGTAGCTTTGATTCGTGTATGGCTTTGCTGAATCAGAGAGTAGGACATGTGCCTCACGAATACCCCATGACACCAGAAACGGCTTTGCGTATCGCTGCCGCCGTATCTCATTTGGTTGCTTGGGACACGATGCACCCCAAAGTGCGTCTCGACAAGACACGCGCAAAGAAGAACATCGCATCCGTGTTTCGTCAGAAAATCAGCAACTCGACCGTTCGACCTTTAGTCTTCGCGTTGGTGGCGCCGTACAGATGGATGCACCTCGCCCGCAAAACCTTGGATCCCAGGGCGGAACAGTTTGCCGATCAATACATCAAGATGGCGTTGGTCTGTTGTGGTAAAAAGTCTGCACGGCTCGATCTGCTCACAATGAATGTTCTATCTGTTTTGATGGGTCGGATTCCAGAGGAGTCGGCCGCCGATTTCTTGTCGGATATTCCACCTTGCCATCCAAACGAGATTCCGGACTATCCAAGGGCATTTCCTATGCCCGAGGTGTCTCAGGACAGACACACTCGCCGCGGCAAGTTCCTGATCGACACGACAACCTCTTTGGAGAATCACTGCAAGAAACGAGGTCTACGGCTTCCCGAGAACATAGAGTACAGCCACGGGCCTCCTGCGCATTTCACCAAGCAAGGTTTTGAAGAGTTCATGGAACACATCCAATCATGCGAAGACCAGACGAGCGACGGCAAGCAACCAGCGTTCAAGGAAAAGGCCTTGTCTATGTACCGTTCCCTGCCTAAAAGGGTAAACAAGAAACGGTTGGAAATTTTGAAACGAAGGCTGAATATCATAGCCAGAGATCCCCGAAAGCGAGCGGCGAGCAAGTGCAAAGACAAGAAGGATTCGTCGAATTCGTACAAGAAGAGAAAAACATTTGTAGTGCAATGAGCTTTTCGAAAAACTTTTCAAACCGTTCACTTTGTTTTATTATTCGACGAAAAATGACCAGGGAACTTTTGCCAGTTCTTTGCTAATCGAGCGTACTCGATTTGTGTATTTTGTCCGTAACGTAGAGTCACTTTTCCGCATCGGTCTGTCTTTGACCTTGATTGTACTTATCTTGGCACCAATATGAGAGATAATAAAATTAGCACCTGTAACTTGGTGATTAGACGAACGATAGACTTACTGTGTTGACAACGCCTGTTCCCATAGTATTCGAAACGAGTACCGAAACGTTAAGACGCGCACCCGAAAAACATTGACCATCTTTCATTTTTGTTACACTTTATTTCGGGAGTTTTAAACTTTACCAATCTTTGGGTATCAAAGCGGCCATAGATACGACCTCGACCACTTTCGTTACCGTGTCCTGGGTTCAAATGCAATATTTAGTAAATGGTGACGTGGAAGAATTCCACATCTGATTTTCATACCGTACTCAGTCGATGTTCCCCTTTCAGAACTATTTGTTTCGATGTACATTTCGGCCTTGCGCATCGAGGAAATGGAAATTGGTCCGGACACGTGCACAATGATGTAAACAATAATTCGATTCGTAACTATAAAAAAGCTAGTCGTGGAGTTGTTCATCCGCAAATAGCACCATGCCCTTTCCTGTCAGTTCACGGAGTATGTACGATACGCAAGAGTTGCGATCGATCGTTCAAAAGATGCACAGGAACCCATCGCTGTTGACGGGTGGTTGGAATGAATTCTTGTACTTTTTGGAAGAGTATTTTCCAACGCTGAAAAATAACCCTTCCAAACTGATGTCATTTCTCGTCGAAGATTGTGCAACATGTCCTCTCGGTATTCTCGTGGCCGTTACAGACATCTTGAAGAAGGTCCGTAAGAGTGTGACTATGGAAGATTATCGGAGAGTGTCGACTGCTATTGCCAGGCAACCGATGGACCGTTCCGTAGTATACCTCAGCGTCGCCTGTTTGGAACAAGTGCGGCCTATCAGTGAAGATTTAGGGTCCCTGATGACTCGAGGAGTAGAGAAATGGGTGGGTCCGTTCTGTCCACGTCCAGATAACTGGCATTATTATTTGTGGCACGAAAAGGACGAGGCGACCAAATTGAGTTTTCTCAAGACTATGGCCTTTCTGGAACGAGAAGTGTGGGATGTGCCTTGGGAATATCCCATGACACCAGACACGGCATTGCGTCTGGCTGCTGCTATTTCTCATTTGGTTGCTTGGGATGCTATGTACCCCAAAGTGCGCATCGTCAAAGAATTAGTCAAGCAATGCATCGCTAGGACGTTTATTGGTAGAGTCGCTAACGCTAATCTCTCTGGCAAACGAGTGCGACCGTTAATCTTTGCCTTCGTGGCGGCAACCAGTTGGATAAACTGTGCCCATGAAACCTTGGATAAGAGAGCGGACCAGTTTGTCACTCAATACTTAAATATCGCCCTGGCCTACTGCGCCGACGAGTCTGCGCCGCTCGATTTGCTCGCCATGAATGCTCTATTAGTCCTTATGGGGCGGTTTCCAGACGAGTCTGTTCCCGATTTCTTATCGGAAGACCCGCCGTGCGATTCCAAAGATGTACCTAGCGTACCGAGAGCATTTCCTATGCCTAAGGTGTCTCAGGACAGAGACACTCGCCGCGGCAAGAACCTGACAGACACCGCGGACACGTTGAAAAAGCACTGTGAAAAACTAGGCCTATAAGTTCCCGACAACATAGAGTACAGCCACGGACCTCCCGCTCATGAAACCAAGCAAGGTTTTGAGGAGTTCATGGAACACATCCAAGCATGCGAAGACCAGATGAGCGACGGCAAGCAACCAGTGTTCAAGGAAAAGGCCCTGTCTACCTACCGTTCCCTTCCTCAAGGAGTAAAGGACACACAGATGGAAATTTTGAAACAAAGGCTGCCAGATTTTGTCAGTGAACCCAAGGCGCGAGCGGCGAGCGAAAGGAAACAAGAGGAGGATGCGTCGCATTTGGAAAAGTAGAGAGAAACGAACCGAGTGCAAGAACATTATTGACTATTTTTTTTTGTAAACAATTGACAGTGTTATGGCTTCCTTCTCGAAGCGGCCTGATTTGTGTATTCTCAATATAACTTAGAGTCACTTTGTCCGGTTAGTCCGTATTAAACTTTGATTGTATTCATTTTGGAAACAGTGCGACATATAATAAAAATCAGCACTTGTATCTTGGCGATCGTCTCACTATCATCGATCTAGGTGTATAGAAAAGGTCAGCCATTCGATCCTGACCATACTCGACAGACTGATTAGTTTACTCTTTTTTGCGTTTTGGTTGCAGTCTTTTAAATGCGTCGGTTACGTAAAATACACACTGGTTTTCAACGTCGACAAACGGGAAATCAATATTTTTAACTAGATGACGTATCTGTCGACGCAATCGGTGACGAAGATTGTAATTGAATTTAAACTATCAAATCCTCAGGACAAAGTACGACACGGGTCTTCAACGTCAACAAGTGACGAATCACTATTCGATCTCGATGACGCTTTCGTCGACGTCATCGGTGACGAAAAACACAACTGAAATTAAACTATAAAATCCACCGAACACTGACTCTTCAATTAGTTTGTTTACGAGATCTAGAAGAAGTGAAGATGAGCGGGGAGGTCATTCCCCGTAATATGTCGGAATATCTCGAGGCGATTCGAAGCGACCCATCGACACTGTTATCGTTTGTCGTTGAAGATCGTGCAAGATGTCCCCTTGCAATTCTTGAAGAAGTTACAAAACTTCTGCATCGTGCTGACTCGATGAAGATGGAAGATCTTTGGAGAGTGTCGACTGCCCTCTCTAAGCAACCAGAAGATCGTTCAGCGTTGTACTTGAGCGTCGCCTGTCTAAAAAATGTGTCGCCTTTCTCGGAAGAAAAGAAGGACCATTACGCGTTCGACCCGTTCACGAACTGGGAAAAATACTTGGAACACGACACAGAACGAGATGCCAAACGTGGTTTTGCCATGTGTATGGGTCTCTTTCGCGAAGAATTGCCTGTTGTTGATCACGTATACCCCATGGAATCTGACACGGCCTTGCGTCTGACAGCGGCATTGTCTCATTTGGTTGCTTGGGATTCGATGTACAGTAAAGTTCGACTCGACCAGGACAAGATCGGAGGCCTTCCACGAGATGTAATGTTACAAGAAATTGACGAGTCTGTCAAGGACGTGAGACCTTTACTTCTTGGTTTTCGTGCGCCTTTGGAATGGATGTTGACTGTCAGCAACACGGTGCCTCCTAGGGCGGAGCAGTTCGTCAAGCAGTACTTGAAGATGGCCGTTGCCTGTTGTTCGTTACCAAATGCTAGGCTGGACTTGATCATTGGGTGTGCCATACTGGCTCTGATGGGACGTTTTCCAGACGAATCGACGGAAGTTTTGTTGCCCGAAGAGCTGCCTCGTGATCTAGAAAATAGCCCTGCACCCGAAGTGGCCCAAGACATGCACACTCGTCATGGCAGACTCGCGAAGGATAAAGGTTTTCTTGACAATGACAAGTGCAGCCACAGTTCTCCGCATCACAAGACCAAGCAAGATTTTAAAGAGTTTATGGAAGACGTCAAATCGAGTGACGGCATGGAGCCCGCGTTCGTGATGGAGGCCTTGCAAGTGTGTCGTTCTCTATCTGAAGAGGTAGGAGATGGGCAGATGGGAAGCTTGGAAAGCCCGTCGCAGAACTCCGACGACCAGCCTCCAAAGCCAGCGTCAAGAAAACGCAAACAAAAGGATGAGGACTGTCAACTGGAGAAGAAGCGACGCTGCATCGAGTTCGTGCGTGCGAGGGCAACCAAGGAATGTCACACGAACGTGGAATGGCGGGACATCGTGAAGGGGTGTCCTATCGGACAGAAGCCTTGTGGACGGAAGCCGCCCGTCTTTATCCGGATGAATCATTCTGAGGTCGTGAAGGGTCCCGTGTCCCAGTACGACAAGGCTTTAAATGCCAAATGCATGACTCGTTTGGCTCGAGAGGTATTGCGGCTCGAGCATTGCATCCCTGAGGTGCGAGTGATCGCCTTCTGCGACGACAAGATTGGTCTCTGGAGTCCCATGATCGGAAAACGCGGTCCTGACCTTGGAGAAGGAGTCGTGGCCAGCAACGAGACTCGGGGCCTTTGCAAACTGCACGAGTACCCAGGCAACTGGATGAAGACGTTGGTCGATCCATTGGACGTGTTGAAGATCGTTGTGGCGAAGAATATAGTCGGGTCGTCGGATAATAACACTTCCAATATCTTGGTCGAGTACGACACGGGGCGCGTGTACGGCCTGGATGTGGGAGGGGAAAGAAAACGGGCATTGCAAGCGATTGGGTCGTCTTTTCAGTGGGCGTTTTCCAAAAAGGTGTCTGTGTCTGTGCTTCAAAAAATGGAATGTCTCGTCAAACAGTATGCTGCACAAATGATGAGCTGGCTAGAAGGCCTCAAGAGTGTTGTTACCATGCAGCGATGGCATCAAGTAATAGCGGAATACCCGACTCGCGTCTCCGTGCCAGATTTACGTGAAGGGGTAGATTTGTTCTACAACTTTTTTTTGTCTCAAACGCTGCTCTGACACAGAACGCTTGTCGGCTATTTAACGACTCGCATTCGTTGATTTTATTATTCTTTAAAATTTGTCACGATGTTTTATCGATAACAGACGTTGTGTTGAAATAAATGGCTTTGACTCAATGAAGGTTTCAGTCTTTTTGTTTTTCAGGCTTTGGATTATATTTTCCCTGCGTACAAGCCATACCGGTCACGGTCCATCTCGAACTTTTAAAGAATATTGCGTTTTTATTTTCCTTGGTTTTGCGGCGCACAAATGGCCGAGAACTCTATACCACCCCCACAGGCCGATTTTTTCTCTATTTCCGTCGATTCGGCTACACACGATACCCACTAGTCAGAACGATGTCTTCTTTCGACTATCCTCTCCCGATTGACATGTAGATTAAATAAAGACACAAAATATAGAGTTTGAGTATGGAGTTTATTCAAATCACTTTCGTCTCGTCGTCCGTTGTGCTAATCGTGTTTGTGCATCTTGTCAATTGCATCTGCCTTGCGGTGGTCTTCTTTTCACAGTCAAATGGTGTCAGCGCGGTTGTCGACAATGAAATACTGTCCGTCGTCAGTTTCTATCTTGACCTGGCTGACTCTTCCCGAATGAAAGCCTTTGGGTGTTCGTCCGTCTCTCTCGATAAATATACTATACCAATTTCCGAGATCTTTTCGTACTGTTGAGATCAAAGACTCGTCATCTACGTCTGATCCGCAATCCGTAATGGTCACCGTTAGAGAAGAGATCAATTCACCAGAAAGCAGAGATTTTGTCATTCGGAAACGGTTTAGAAACTTGGCCGGTATAGGTTCGAGTACGGGTAGAGACGTTCTGCAGTATCCGCAGTGAAAATATCCAAGAGACCATCGTTCCTCGCATTCCAAGTGTACCCTTCGATGACAACAAGATGTTTTTAGGATATTTCTTTCCCCGGGTACCAGAGGTTCTACACAAAAGAAACACACTTGGTCCATCGTGATTTTCGTGATGTGGAGACTCGTCAGGTGCAGTGCACAGTTAATGGACGTGTAAAACATACTCAGAATCTCGTTTTTTTGACAGCGTGAATCTAATGAAAAAGCAGACAGATCTTTAAAGGAGACACGGCGAGAAAGAAAAGCAAGGTTTGGATCAACTTCCAATAGCCAGGCAGCCCTTGCTTCGTGAGGATTGTCTGCTCTATCCGTAGTTTGCGTTCCTTATTCAGCTTGCTGTACCTCAACATCAAGAAGTACACGATGACACCATTCGCGCCATAACTATTCGGCCTTGAGCGTGTAAACTCATCCCATATGTGTGCTAGGACTATAGGATTTGTATTGTCTATCTGGGCGAGCAGTACATGGCACTCCTGTTTCAACTCCTCGGGACACACTAGAACACACATCCGAAGTAATTTTCTGTAAAGAAACGTCCCCATAGTCTATCCACGTCTCTTCCAATTGTTACAAGTTTTTTTGTAGATCTGGTTACACTATAAGCAAAGAAAGACACAGTTAGTCACAGTTAAAGTCAGTTAATGATGCAGTCTTTGTTCTAAATTATTTCTTTATATTAAACTTGTAATAATAATATTAATAATAATAATAATAATGATAATAGTTATTATTATATCAATAAAAATATAATTTATTATTAATATTATTATAAATATTATTATTATAATTATTATTATTATTATTATTAATATTATTATCATTATATATCATATTCTCATTATGATGTCCTTTTTAGTGGAACGTCCCATTGGTGGCTTATGATGTCACCGGTCCATCGTGCATTGTAATAACAGTCTATAAGCCTTGGTTGGATACAGTTCTCCTCTCCTTACAACATGGTGGCAGACCTAGTGGACTTCCAACACTTTAAGACAGGACACTGTAGGTATTGTAGTTTTGATTTGTATAGAGTGTTGCATATTTTATTTATTTTGTTTTATGTCTTTATTTAATTAACATATCGGACGAGGTGAAGCGAGGGAAAATGAGAAGACCGGTCCCAGACCTTTGCGTCTGGTGGGCAATTTCCTTTCTACGCTTCAACCTCCTGCGTCTACTCGGTCCACTTTTGAAGAAGGTAGGATCGGGGCCTGTGGACTAGTTCTCAGGTTTCGCGGTTTCACTGGTTACCAGTGTGTCCGAGCCGATGTTGGGTCGCTAAGCCAGTGCCCAAATATGGTCATGAAAATAGTTTGCATGATGTAATGTATGATGCCGCGATGACGTGGTACCTTCCCATTGGCTGCCAATGATGTCACCGCTCCATGGTGCATTGCAATAACACCTCTATAAGCCTTGGTTGGATACAGTTCTCTCTCTTTTCAACATGGTGGCAGACCTAGTGGACTTCTAACACTTCAAGACAGGACACTGTAAGTACTGAAGTGTGATTTGTATAAAGTGTTGTTAATTTTATGCGCAATTTTTTTATTTAATTGACATATCGGAAGAGGGAACATGGTGGTGAGGGGGATGGGAAAAGTCAGTATTGTCACTGCCAATCAATCAACCACCTTATGTTACCATAGATACACTCCACCCACTTGGTCACGTGCTCATTAATGTATGGTGTCTCGATGACGTGGTACCTTCCCATTGGCTGCCACTGATGTCACCGGTCCATGGTACATTGCAATAACACCTCTATAAGCCTTGGTTGGATACAGTTCTCTCTCTTTTCAACATGGTGGCAGACCTCGTGGACTTCTAACAATTTAAGACAGGACACTGTAAGTACTGAAGTGTGATTTGTATAGAGTGTTGTTAATTTTATGCGCAATTTTTTTATTTAATTGGCATATCGGAAGAGGGAACATGGTGGTGAGGGGGATGGGAAAAGTCAGTATTGTCACTGCCAATCAATCAACCACCTTATGTTACCATAGATACACTCCACCCACTTGGTCACGTGCTCATCAAACAGACTATAAAAGCATCACTGTAATTCATTTATTGCTCAGTCTCTTCAAAAATTTGACGAGAGATGAGAGTAGGGGCGGCCGAAGAAGGACTGACATCTCGCAAGGCATGTCTTTTAGGGCAACCTAAGCAGCTTGCTAGGGCCGCGAGAAGCCTCTTTTCGTGCTGTTCTCCTTTGGAGATCGGTAAGACGCGATCGAAAGGGGTGTCTGTCTAGATGGCGTCAATGCACTCTCTGTTCGAAAAGTAAAAGATGAGACTGTTTTTTGTTTTCCTTTTTGAATTACGGACCGACTCTACAACATCTCTGTACCGACACTTGGGTCGTTGCGGCCACGGCAGGGACTTGCATCTCGCACGGCATGTCTTTTAGGA
>OMLO01006121.1_pt1 | contig 10115 bp, 7 predicted proteins | sample 1674811 | NCBI WGS metagenome assembly OMLO01 (sample SAMN06265003, study PRJEB25207) | coral metagenome | isolation source: Coral host | place: Mexico:La Bocana,Puerto Morelos, Mexico | collected 2008-11-13
AAAATTTCCGCCCGCTCCCGGAACCAATCAGATTGCAGGATTTAGAGAATTCCGCCCACTCACAAGCCAAGAAAAAATAAATGTGGTATATTTCAATCCATGATCACAAATATATGGAGGTGATGGGACAAAACTCCCCATCCTGCCTGGGCATATGACTTTTCCAATGTTGACATGTAACATAATAATGTTGCTCAACCTACTAAAACTCCAACTTTTTTACTGGCAGCTGCCAGGTTGGCAAGGATACTCTGGTGTTACCTACAGTGATTAATTAATACTATAAAAGTACATGTACATGTATCATGAGTAATGATGCAGCAATGGGTATGCTGACAAAATAGAGATACTGACCTGTAATTTGAGGAACACCTTCATCCTACTGTGTGTCAGTCCATGTTAATCAAAAAGCTTTTTTCAGTCTTAAATCATGCATGATCACCCCAGCCACTTACCTAATAAAGAAAAAAAATGACATGATGGGTAGATGAGAATGACATGTTCAACAACTGCTTATTGGGTGCTGCAAGTACCTTCTACATGTACATGTAGCTTTAGATAAAATAATTGGGAATTTGTTGTTTCATATAGGAGATGACTTAAAGAAGTTGGAAATGGTCCATTTGCAGCTTTTTCAACAGAGCAATGTAAAAGACACATGAAATGGCTCTCAAATGAAGCAGCTAAGAACGTGAAGACTGGCGATTCCTGCCTAGGTAAATCAAACAAGGCTGATAAGGGTCAGCAGTGCAGTGTAGTGAAGTTGTTGAGTGTAACCGTTTCTGGCAAGTTTACTGACTTATTACATGTAATTATTTGATTATTGTTCTTTTGGCAAGTCCAGCAGAGATCCGAAGCAGGTCTTAGAATCATGATGAATGGACAATTAAGCTGCTTCCACAGGTTGCAGAATTTCATGTAACTGTTGTAGTTAAAAATGAAATTCAGGTAAAACTAATTTTCACCTAGTTTGATTCTCAATTTCCTTAGTATTCTAACCCAATTAAGGGTTAACAGACAAAGGCATTTTTAACTACAACATAACCAATGGCTATGTTGTAGTTAACAATTAAATTCAGGTTAAAATTAACTTAACCCTACTTATTCATTGATTATTAATAATTAGGGTTAGAAGACAAAGGAAATTGAGAATCCAAGTAGGTTAAAATTATTTTACCTGAAATTAATATTTAACTACAACAGCTACAACCAATGGCTACAACAATGGCCATCAGCAGTGGACACATCTTGGTATATTTTCCAGTGCTTACACTTACACACTGTCAATGAAACTGGTAGCAATTTAACATCAAACTATTTGAAGCCAGGGGCATGACTGGGAAGTAAAAAGGTGTGGTCTTCTGTCTCATTCGTAATTGTAAACTTGACAGTGCATTCAACAGTCTCCACACTGAGGGCAGAGCTTGGTACTCATTTTGTATTTCGAAAGTTGGACCCATTTTTTCGAAACTTTTCTGTTTGGACCAAGCCAATCCATTCAGTTTTAGACCAAAATTTCCGGAAAAATTGGTTGAATGGATCATGCCCTAAGTGTGCAAAACAATATCAACACCTGCATCATAACATTCTTTGTTTGGCTTGATTATTATGTTTATTACATATGTACATGTATGTACTGAAAAATAGGTGACAAGCTTAGTGTGCCATGGTATTGCACGCGTGCCAATGCATTCACCTTTTCCCCTACTTTGCCATGAAGCATCACAATTACAGTACAACATGTATATAACAGCTCACCCATAAACACACTAAATGATCTGCTAATGAAATAAACAGACTGACTGACACTTACAGTACTTTTCAGTAATTCCACCATCTGGTGGCTATCCACCCTTTGACTTTTCAACTTAGATTTTAGTGATCGAAGTGAGTTTCATGTGTACTGTACATGTGCGTGGAGTCTGTGGTTCACCCTGGTGGCCTTGAGCGACTGACCTCTCAGCAGACTGTGGAGTTGCCACAATAGACAGCGTGGTTACTGCAGGAGATACTGTACAGTCACGTAGTGGCAGGGATACTGCTGGTATTACAGCTGATGGAGGGGTGGGCTCCCCTTGTACCTTCCACAATAGATTGGCAATCAACCTAAAATTTAATTCACATTGCTTTCAATACATATTATGTACATGTGTGTAGGATATCTCAGACACAGTACATAATAGTGACAATAGTATTAGGTGGAGCAGGTATAAGTAGCTAAAACAAAACATGTACAGGAGTTTCAAACATTTCAAGATCCTCTCAAAATTTTGTAGCTAGAAACTTCAAGCAGCTTTCTTAAATGTAGGAAATTTCTCATGCATCAGTACAAGTAGATCCCTTTCTGCGACTATAAACCCAGTTCAAGCAAATAACTATGTTTACTTTCATGCAAATAAGAGCTACTTACCAGCAACCAATAATTTTAAACTCTATAAGTTTTTATTCCAATTATATGATCTATTCCAATGTTTCAAATCATATGAATTGGTTTTTAATGCTCTTTTGTGTGACATGGTGATCAGAGTATGTCAGCAATTAAATTACTGGTATAGAGGAAATTATTTGCAGCTGCAACAATTCATGCTTCATACCGACAAGCCGGTCAAGGAGACTATTAAATTTGAAGGATTGAAATGGCATGAAAGCTCCACAATTATTCCAAAACTTATTGCAAAGTTGCTTACAGCTGCTGGTGAGCTTTTTACAGTTTCGCTGGCTGAGAAAGAGGTGATTATTGGCTGAATTTGGGAGTAAGGCCCGGTATTGCAGAATAGACAGTTTATATCCCTGAGGTACACGTATAAAGTGTATACCTAAATGACAATATACGTATATTGCTGTATGTTTATACACTCTTTACACGAACTATCTATTCTGTATATTCCTGCACAAGTTATTTTTACACTTTAGACATCCATTATCTATTAGATGTCTAAAGTCAAAAGCATATAAAGTGTATATTTGCTGTCCTTACTTTAGACATCTATTAGATGTCAAAAGTGTATAAAGTGTATATTCTCCGACCTACAATGTAGCTCACACGGTCTCGATGTATATTCTGTATATTTTGTTGCTGCCGATATAATTATACACTACAGATATCTACATGTATTAGATGTCTGAAGCCGAAAGTGTATATATTCTCGGGATTAACTGAATGTGTGTATGATTATTATTATACACTTTAGACTTCTTAAGTCAAAGTGTAGATTGTCACACATTTCTTGCAATAGACACTACTGTATATTTATACAAAATGTACACTATGTGAATAATATACACTGTAAATTGACACTTGAATATTTTGTATATTCTGCAATACCGCGGCTTAGTGGAATTTTGAGAGGCAATTGTAACTGCCAAAAAAGGCAAATCTTTCATCGACCGTTACAGCAACAACATTCCAAACTCCACAAGAGAAGAGGTTTGAACTAAGGAAAACGAAAAATATAAACTTACAAACTGTAAAAGCATGCTGCTGAAAAGTGACTAAAGCAAAACGATGAACATAACTTACATTGTATTGGCGCTGTCGGCCGCGAAAGGGCAACTCTTGAAGGTTTTCTGACTAGAACTACTCACGTTGATATCAACGGTGGAACTAATTAAACTTCAACAAGGACGGAAACTAAAAAACTAGAACATTAAATAAGATGCAAATTATACTAAATGCGCGGGAAAGAAACACAAAACAGATTCCCCAAGGAACGCTAATGAACCAAAAAGTGTAAAAAGAGAGTGCTAGATTCTACAGCAATCACTTAGTAAAGGATAAGAACTCACATTTTTTGGAACTTTATTTCCCAGAATTTATGGCCGCCATTAATTTTACTTGTTCCAGTCTTGGTTTAAAAAATACTGCAATTCTCATAAAGAATAACAAAAAAATTTGCTCTTATATTTGTACAATTTTCTTTATTAATTGAGATTATAATTTCAACCCATGTGGTATTTTTGAGCGTATGATGTCATTTACTCCTTTTTTATAAAATTTCCATGGAGTGACTTATTTTAATTCCTCTGAGAATAGTAGATCTTTATTTAGAAATGTCAAGCAATTTCAAGGACCATTTTGGCTTTGCACTGTAGCTAAGGAAATTTTTGAGACTGGACATACATGTACTATAAAATCTTGCATTTTCAACACTTAGAAAACTATTGTGTTCTGACACTTGAGTCCACCATTGCACATGTACGATAATATCTTTGTTTAAGTAATGTAATTGTAATGTAAGTAATGTAAGAAGTGTAAAGAATTATAAATAAGTAATTTTAATGTAATGCAATGTTAAGAATGTAATTAAGTCACGTACTGTAGGTAGTGTAAGTAATTGTTCTGTAAGTACATGTAGGTGTGTTGCTTAAAGTACAAACACTAATACTACCAATACAATGCAACAGTAAAACATTTTTCTACTACTTACTTTGTTGTAGTTAAAGTACTTACATTCCAAGGACACAAAAGGACATAAACTACTAAGGAGGCTGCTAGTCCAGGGGAAAGGTTGTGGAAAAATAAAAAAAGTAAAATTAGAAAGAGAGTTGAATGGCAAAGGGAGGCTGCTAAAAAAAGAAGTGGATTGAAGTCACAGTTTCATTTCAATAGATTCCATTTCAAATTGTATTTCTTAACAGTGTTTGTCCTATAAGCCTAACATTTTTCGATTCCCTGACACTTAAGGAATTTAAGTTTGTGAAAATACTTGTAAATTCGGAAAAGTGTTCTTTATGTTCGATGAATAAATATGATATCTGCCAATTAGAAGGGCATGGTGTAGAAGTATATCTTCCATACTACCAAATAGTCCCAGGCAGATTGGTAGGGTCAAAGAAAAGTTCTGTGGCTTTATCTAATGCTGTACCAACCACTACCAGTGTTGGATGTTTTGCCAAAACGTTTGAACAAAATTCACAGTCCCAGAAGAGATGAATCTGGCTTTCTTTTTTTTTGTTCACAGAAAGTACATAGTTACATGTACAGCCGGATGTCTGTTAGAGAGATACCTATTTTATATCACTCCTTGCAATTCTTCTGTGAAGAAGCTTAAATTGGAAAGTCTGAAGTTTGGTTTCTTTCGTGCAGTACAAAGGTAAAATATATGACTTTTCCCATTCTATGAAGTTTTCGTAACTTTCGCAGTCAGTGATCCATCTACTCTGGCTTTTATCGGGTGATGAAGTGATTCCTTTGACAATTTACTTTTATGCCTCTTTGCAAAAGCTTGAGAATGATAGGAACATTTGACTATGAGTGAGTTGGTCTTCAGAGTTCATTCTAGCCTGGTCCTGAAAAAACTTTTTTTTATTTTGGCAGGGCGGACTCTACACCATAGTACCCTGAAAAAGTGGTATTAACTTTGTAGCAAAGTTTTCTTTCATCATCACTACACTTGACATTATGTGATCACGTGCTCCATCAAAAATTTCAGTGGAAACCCTCTGGTAGTACCGGTATTCAATATTCGCTCAGACACAGCAAGCAAATGTATGTTTTTGTTTTGTTGGGGACAATTTCTCAGATCTTCAGATACACTGTACTACAAAAATCTTGGCATTTGAGCAGGGCTGTTGTTAAAAAAAAAAAACGGATCCCATCATAGCAGCCAAAATTCATTCTTTTTTAAGAAAAAAAGCTTTATAATAATAAACAAAGAAAGGTATGATTTACCCAAAGGGGCAAGCACAAATAAGACTAAAGGACCCATGCAAGGTGCTGCCCAGGTAGAAAAGTTAAATAACAAGCTAACAATAGACCATTTTTGATGTATTAAAATTCAGCCTAAGACAATAGACCTAAGCATGAGGCTCTGGGGAACAACTGCAGAGTTTGTGGGGATTATTCCCCCGAGCCTCATGCTGAAGTCTATTGTTTAAGGCTAAATTTTAATACATTGTACAGTCAAACCTCCATTATCTGGACTCGTTGGGACCTTGGTAAATAGTCCAGATAACTGAGAGTCCTAATAATTGAAAACATGAATATTAATGAGATAGGAATGTAAACAAAAGGTATTCAGCAAAGAAAACTACACAGCCTGTATGTACACACTGTAGTTTACAGTGTACAAATACTCATCAGACATTTGCGGCGAAGTCGAAGCTCATTTTCTAGACTAAGCAGTCTTCCTTATTCCAAATTCTTGAGCTTAATTTGTTCCTTTCTCTCCTTTATCCAAATGTGAAATAATTATCTGCTTATCTTTAATCGATAGAGTGGCTCGTTTTCGCTTTGTAAACATGTTTTTTATGTGTTTGGGCCAATCAGATATCAGCTGAACATATCAGAATGTCGAACTTGCAAATTTTAAAAAGCGCACAGGATAATACGTTGTTTAAACAGTCTTTTGAAAGGATTATTGGGGTTTTTGCGACTTTAAGTTTTCAAGATTACAACTAATTAATATTCATGAAAAAATTGGGACCACAGAAAAATTCTGGATAATCGAATAGTCCGGATAATCGAGGTCCAGATAATTGAGGTTTCACTGTATATCGAAAACGAAAACATTATTTAGGATCCACTTGACATTTCCGAACAAATATTGACTACTCTCAGAGGGTATCAACTGTAATTTGTGTGGACTTTAGTCTATAAGAGTTGACTCCAGAGTCTAATTAATTAGTGTAATAGAGTTTATAAAATTCCCATGTTCACAAATTTTCTCAAAAACAAAACCAAATGAAATTGCTAAATCAAGATCTACAATTCTAAGAAGAATTGAATGAGTTAATCCATGAGAATTCTGTAATGATTTCAGACTGCCGGGCATCCACCTTTTTGAAAACACTTCCCGAACGCTGTGTGTTGGAGTTACATATATACATACATCATTTATTTGTTTACGCAGGTCGGTATATAAGCAGCATAAGCTGAAGTAGACCTGCGGTTAATTAAGAGTTACAAAAATAAAAAAATAAAAAATACTCTCGTACATTTTGCTCGGGATGCTCAAAAGGGAAATGGGTCTGAAGTCACCTCTTTCAGAACTATTTCCCTTTTTGGGTACAGCGTACAGTTAAATAATTAGGTGGTGGAATCGTGGATATTTGAGTGGTCGTGAATTTAGACTTATTAATGCCAGACGAAGCAGAAGTTATAGAAGTTATAGACCTTGAGTCAGTCTAAAATTTTCAGCAGTGAATACACCTAAATATTCAAATTCACGGTCAGTAAAGTTACCTGATTTGAATTTCGCAGTTTTACCCGTCTATGGTGAAGCAGGGTGAAGCCACGTGCAAATCAGTACACATGAAGATCAAACTGTAGTTTCCTCTAGGCTGTCGAAGGCCCATTTCGAAGCTCAAGACCTTGTTTGGAACACTGTCTGAGGCTCTGACGGTTCTTTTTGTTAAATCATCTTTGACTTTGAACTCGTTTTGGCCATAGTTAGTAGTTAAGTTTTGGACAGGAAACCCCTCAGGAAAAATGAATGTGGCGTTTCGAAATTACGCGCGAAATGCATTATGTGAACTACATTATTGTTTAAAGTAGTTTCCAGTCTCTTCCGATCCAGTAGACCTTTCAACAAATATCACGTAACATCTCCCAATACGTACCTTTCTGGAAATTCTTAGAAAAGATCCTAAAATCGAAGAAACAAACTATAAGTATCTCGAAAAGCCCCTAAAATATCTCTGAAATCAAATCGATTCTAGTCGCTTCATGATACGAAAACTGGAAATACAGTAAGAGCCAGTCTCATGGGCCACTTGACTCGAATCAGGAGACACACCGTCTTAACAAAAATATTGTTGAACTGGTCAGTCATACCCCACTAGCCCTTGTGCCCACTCGCTATAAAGTTTGGGCTCTTCCTTGGTGCAGCTGGCACAGTTGACATAAAACAATAGTGATCAAAAGGAAAAAAGAACAAGGAAAACAGTAAAAACAATTGGTCTTGGGGGTGGTGGTTTTTTTTTTGGAGGTGTACTGTGCGTTCTACACCAAGAAGAAACCAAAATTTGTCTCTACAGGCATACAACGCAAGATTATTTCTCTCTGTCTTTAAAATTAGAAGAACACATTAAGAGGAGCTCGAGAGCAGAGCCGGGTGAATTTATTCTTTTTTTTTTCGTGTTTGTTCCCATTACAAGTAAGATATAAGCAAGTAAACAAATAAACTGTAACGAATCATGTATGAATGAATGAAAGAATGAAAATCCAGTCAATCAATCAATGGCCCAATCAATCAATCAATCAATCAATCAATCAATCAATCAATCAGCTAGTCAACTCGACGAGCGTCTGACTCTGAAAAATGCACACCTACCTACTAACGATGATACGAATAGTTGTACAGGATCCGAGTACAATGGGGGTTACGGTAGTCCACGCCGTTTAGGTAGTCTATTAAGGGGTGAAGGGGCGGGGGGTGAGGGGCTCAGCGAATTGTATCCTTTTTCTATCAACCTGGTCAGCGGAAGTATTTTCTGAAAATGGATACTTCGTATAACATCTCATATAAAATTATGTTGTCTTCTATGTATTTTGTCTTCCGACGCGCAGATTGTGGATATCTATGTCTGGTATGTAATTATTAACTTTATGATAGGTTCAAGGCGCATAAACTAAACTTCAGGTTTGGTTTTAAGGTTTGAGATTTAGTTAATTTCAGCGTTGCGTAAACTTTTAAGAGCTTATTCAAACCTACCTGTCAGTTGGTAATCAGATACTTGTTCGATTCCGTGTCGGATCCGGCAGAAAGATTTTTAACCTCAAAATTCGAGTACATATATATAATGGATTCGATCTATAATATGCTATTTTGTGTAGGCACAAGTGGTGTGATCCACTATACATCCAAATCAACCCTTACTTACATTCCTTTCCCGCCCGGTCCTCCCTATAATGGCCTATACGGGGAGGCTCCGCCCGAAAGGGGTACCTTTTTTCAGGCTTCAGGTATATAAAAGGGTAGGGATTTCACAAGTTTAGGTATATGAAAGGGTAGGAAAATCTTCATTCTGGTATTAAAAGGGCCTTGAATTAAAACAGATCAAGCAGATGCAACTTATGACTGTTTCATTTTAATTTATTATGCGCTACGTGAAAAAAAAAAAATGACAAGAAGACTTCCTGTTTTAACGATTTATTCATAAGTGTTCTTAAGAAGGTATATGAAAGGGCTGCCTTTTTCCAATAAAAGGTATACGAAAGGGGTACCTTTTCTGAAAAAAATGGTATATAAAAGGGTAAGGGGTTGGACCTCGGGGCGGAGCCTCCCCATATAAAACTTTTTTGAGTACCCCCCGGGGCTTTAATAACGTGCTCTCTTAGCTATCAAACATGCAACTGTACGAAACTATCTTAGTTGTTACCAGATACAGCTTAAAGGAGCTCAGCCCCGAAATTGTCTCTGGTTTGTTGTAAAACTTTGCGGACTCCTGGGACCAGCCAGCATTTTTCATAATTGTGGCGATAGAAATGCTGTACGTTCCCTTTTGATGCAGATGTAGACGCTGATCTAGTGCTGTGTGCACTGTGTTTTGAAGTGTCAATTCCAGCATCAACCAATGTAGTCTAATTTATCCGCAGCTTTGTGAGGTTTCGAGTAACTAATAAAAAGCTGCTTTACACCTTTATCTTTATCTTTTTTTTTTTTGGAAATAATGAAAAAACAAGGATTAAAAGCGACATGATAGGTACAGACAATCCGATTCCCCCACTATATGGTTTGCGAAAAGACCACAAACCATGTCAGGATGATACAGAAGGCCCCCCCGTTAGGCCCGTATGTGGTGCAGCAGCGAGCTATGGCAACAGGTTATCACACATAATCAGTATGATACTAACAGAGTTGTGTAAATCAAAGAAAGACAATGCCGTATGTGTTACTACAGAAGAGATGATAGCTGAGATGAGGTGCACATTAGTGCTGTCTCAAGCGGTACTGCGTGTACTATTGAATTGCAGTCCACTTCTGCCCCGGGCGAATGTGGTTGAGAAAGCAGAGGAGGTGGTCCTTCGAATGCAGTATTCGGGGTACAACAAGAAGTTCAGGTACGAGGTAGTTGACTCTGCTGTTAAGGCTTACTGAGCAAAGCAGGAGGCCGAACTGAAAGGAGAGAGACCAATGCATCGACCAAAAGGATGGAGGAGAGACGAGAGAGAA
>OMLO01006122.1_pt1 | contig 10112 bp, 5 predicted proteins | sample 1674811 | NCBI WGS metagenome assembly OMLO01 (sample SAMN06265003, study PRJEB25207) | coral metagenome | isolation source: Coral host | place: Mexico:La Bocana,Puerto Morelos, Mexico | collected 2008-11-13
CGAAAACAATAGAGCGCATACATAATTAATCATTCTGCATGCATAATAAATGTATGGGGTTATACGGAAATCTTTCCACTACGAGTATTCCTTCGGCTACAACACAGCACCAAGCAGAAAGAAGGGGAAGGCAATATGCCAAATCCCAATTTACCTCAAGTTTCTCCTCAGCCGTTAGTTAACCTGCCGGCCCCCGGCGGCCGCTATCTGTCCAACTTGTCTTGCTGCCGGCAACGGTCCAGCTTGCCCAGCCGCCGCTGCTTGTCCAACTTGTCCCGCCGCCGGCAATTGTCCTACTTGCCCGGCGGCCGGTCGAGGACCAAGCGCGTTAACCGCTGCACCGGCACCAGCCTGACGAGGAACAGGTCTTGCTCCGTCCTGTGGTATTTGAACTTCGCCTGCGGCCGGTTGAGGCATTGTAAGAAAATCTCTTTGCTGGAAATTCGTGAGACAAAACAGGAAGAGTTCCACCTTCCTCGTTGGCGCTGATCAGAGAATAAGCGAAGGTGTGTTTCACAGCATTTATTATAGCCCCCTGAGATTTAGCAACTCGTGCATATGCATATAACACGTGCTATTCTGAGGTTAACACTTCGCGCTTTGATTTCGAATGTTGTGAATAGGATAAGATATGGGAAGAAGCGAGCCCGGAGGCGAAAAGGACCGGGAGCTAGCTAGGATAGCAACAATGGTCATCGCTGCGGGGAGGAGGGAGGGACGCCAAGCTAACGACTTGCGAACGTTTAACGAAAGGAGAATTAAACAGACCAAAACAGGCCTATTTATACAAAACCAGCGTGAGAGACTACGAGCGCGCAGGAATTTTTATCCTTGAATCCAGGAGAGATTTGGGCGTTTGTACGAGATGGCCGCAGTGAGAATAATTAAGATGGCAGAATTGTTTTCTCAGTTTCTAAGACTTCGTCGTCTATGTAATGATGACTCCAATTTTTTCCACAAATCAGAGTCAATGTGCCAGTTTTTCGAAAAACGTGGTTACCCTGTTTCTGTCGTTCAAGCGGGTCACCACCACGCGTAAGTTATTGATCAACAGTCATCACTACAAACGTCACAGATAGAACATTCAGACCACATTCCATTCACTCTCACGTTCCACCCTCACAGCCACTCCGTTAAATCCATTATTCTTAAAAACTTTAAATTACTCAAAAACGATTCGGAGACGGGTACTATCTTTTCGCAACCCCCACTCATTTCATTCAAACGCGACAAAAGCATAGGCAATTTTTTGGTCAGAAGTTCATTCGAAACCAATGACCAACCCGGCACTTTTAAATGCGCTCGCGCACGATGCAAAACTTGTCCTTTCATTCACAACGCCAAGAAAATATCGGGACCCAAGGGACCATTAAGATCACTGATCACATTGCGTGCTCATCTATTGCATAACTTGCACTTATTGCTATGGCTAACGTCAGTCACTGAGCTCAAACTATGCCGATAAAAGGCTCTTCAACTTTTACCAAAGTCGCCGACATTTACCTAGTTTTACGCTCGGGTTTATCTGGTCAAAATATTACTACAGTTCAGGTCCATAAAACTAATAGAAGGCAATCAAAATCTTCAACAAGAAATCAAGTCAAGTGAGAGATGACTAGGATGGCAAAACAAAATATAGACGATTGTTGACTGTTCTTGTTCAAAAACCCTATCTATCGACGAATTCGATCGGATCAGTAGAGTGACTGAAAATAATTCAACAGAAAGCACTCAAATGCAGTGAGATAGCTGAATAGCACAGGAATAAACGCAAAACGTTAAATGGAAGGGAAATAGATTGTAAAGAATATATACTCCCACTGATCTCGAAGTTAAAGATCGAAGACGATCGAGCTCTAACAATGTGCTTCCTACTTGCCGCAAGGCATTGTGGTAAAGGATGCAACTAAACGCAAGGGATTGTGGTACAAAATGAAAAACAGAAGAAATCGAGGATTTGAGACCCTTATTGCCTTATAAGCAAGATTATAGCTGCTGCTTCGCTCGCTACGCTCGCTGCGCAGCAATTGAAGCCTGAAAAAATTTTCAGGCCTGAACGGGATTTGAACCTATGACCTTTGCGACACCGGCGCAGTGCTCTACCAACTGAGCTATCAAGCCATCAGGGAGCTGATCACTTTGTGAGTTCGTAATATACCCGTAGAAGGTGAAAGATGCAAATGAATACATGAAAGATCATATATTTGAACTGCGGAGAAAGATATGAATTTATGATTGATCATCGCAGTTTCGCAACTGCTTAAGTTGTGTGTATAACTGCGATGATCAATCATAAATTCATATCTTTCTCTGCAGTTCAAATATATGATCTTTCATGTATTCATTTGCATGAGAAGAAGTATTTGTTGAATTTTTCTGTGAGGGTATATCAAAGGATAAGTAAATTGAAGTATAGAGAAAGTCGGTATTTATCAACGTCTTCTTGTAATAGACTTATGTGTCTTCACAAGAGTCAGACACACGTATCAAACTATTGTTTCAACTGAGTTCATCCAATGTACATTGACACTAGCAAAACAATAACGGCACCATATACGCCACCAAGCTAATGAGTTGGTCCTTTGACAAAGTTCAGGACAACAATGTGTTGCAATGAGTTTATGGTCTTTGATTTACAATAACAAACAAGAAGTCAATTCTGCTAATGATCTGGTGTCAAGAAAAACTATTGGAAATCAGTTGTGTTCAAGTGTGGCTCAGTTAACCAGACAATTATTTTAATGCCGTCAGAATTATTCACACTTTTAAATGTGTTCGAGACTGACTATGAACTTCAGTACAGTGTAAGCTACACCGCCAGCAGACAAAAATAAACACAAGTAGAATTATTCATGACCGGCAATGACGAAATTACGTGACGACAGTGACAATCGCAATATGGCAGTCCCCTAAAGATAACTCCAGATTTGCGATATTGAAAGCCCGAGTTCATGCAGCTATGCGTCTTGTTCTGAAACATTTCTGCTCATAGGCTTGATATAAGCGTCTGCACCCTGTTAAGTTGGTTGTCCTGTGTAAGGTATTGTCACGTGAGCTTGAGGATCATGTGTGGTATAAAATTACTCCTATAAACGTTTAAAGTTGAAGTGAGCAGATGTGTTCTCATACTCATAACACACTCTGCCCTGCACCCTAAAAAGTAGGTAGCGCAGGAGTGTAAGCACGATTATCAACACGCCTCCAAATAAGTTATTTTCAAGACAGTATTCATTTTTCAAGGACACATAATCATTATTGGTAGTTTAGAACACATTTCTGACATTGACAAGTTTAAACCAGTATTGAATAGAGAAATATCTTATTGTACATTAGTTTACACCCTTCTTAAAAGCTCTTTCCATTTTATGGTTTTCATTGTTCCTTGAGCAATTCAGTTTTAACTGATCTTTCTATGTTTCCTGATCCTCTTCGTCTAATCCTCTTCCGATGAGCTTTCATCGCCACCATCGGAAATATCTGGCATGGGAAAGCGCAAGATGGCTGCAACACCAGACAACTGACCAAGCTCTGCACACAGAAAAATGATACCGTCAATTTTACACTTAATCAATCTCTTAAAAGTAGACGATAAAACTATTTAGTTTCAAACACGTTTCGATAGTTTCTCCTGTCATCAGTTGATTGAATTGCAACGCTTTGAAAGTATAATAGATAACAATAAGAAAAATGCTAATTGTGACAACAAAAGGACGCAAAGCGTGAAAAATGTGAGAGGATAGTTTCAGATTTACACGGTGTAAAGATCAACTGCGCCGCACAGGGGAAGAAAGCTTTGATAGCCTGCGTACGCTCAATTTTCTAGTGTTTCCTTCCGTGAAAACCCATAAAAATTGGCAGATTAGTTGACTATTACACTTAAACTGGCCCTGACCACTTTTTATGCACAGAGAAAACACATACATTTGCAAAAAAGAAGAAACTGCCAAGATACCCCAAATTTTTGTTTTTAAAGTTTAATATTGTTTCTGTCCGGTTGTGATGTTTTGTGAAACTTTTGAAACATTTTACTGAAGGGCATTCGAGAGGATCATGGTTAAAGCCATAAACCCTAAAAAATCATTCTTTTATGTGATTTTAAGACACAACTGTAAGTTATTATTTTAACAGAGGTGATGTTTTCATCTTCGTTTTTACATGTTTTAGGTGTGAGTGAACTGGCAGTGAAAACGGGTGGGTTGAAACTTAATCCTTCTCCAAACCTTAGGTAAACAAGAAGGTGGCTTCTGTGCAAAAACATTGTATTCTGACAGTAATACAATGAGTACTAAGAAAAGTGTGTACATACGTTCTCCAGAAACATGCAGACTTGAAAACACCCTGAATAACAAGAGGAAAAGGCCACACAAGTCATATCAACTAATCGTAAGAGAAAAGATAGAACACAGAAAGCTCATTTGAAGGGCATTTTCATATCAACCTGACATCACCACCATTATCTTTGACATTTTCAACAAGTTTGACATATCTCTTACGAGTTAGCAAATCGGTTGACCTGAAAAAACAACCAACCAAATTAATTAATTTGTATCGGCGGACTGTAAAGGATTAACAGAAACATTATCTTATTGGTTTACTTAGTGATCCAAATTTTGATATACAGATTGCTAAGATGTTCTGGTAATAAATCATGTTGCCAAAACTAGGGTGGAAAGGTATTTAAATATTTTGCTAAGTTAAAAAACATTCTACCACATTATCGCGGAATAATACCTGTACGTTCTGCAACAGCTTTATTGCCAAACAAAGGTATTATCCAAGCGTACCAGAATTACAACAGAGCCACGAGGCGTCAATGTGTTGTGGATGGAAATTCGGAGGTTACAGCTTAAATCAAGCATGAGTAAGCTTTTTACTGATAACGAGGCCTGTAACTGGAAGAAGTTATTTCTTTCTTAAAGTGCGTATGAAATGAAAAATAATTGCAGCTTATTTGAAAGGCTTTAAAAGAAATAAGAATGACATTTTCCTTTTTGGAATATCTTTTTTCGTTTTAGAGATATTGACGTTTTTCTATTATGCAAATTAGGAAAGTGATGACGTCATAAGGTTTCCAACAAAAATTGTAACAGGAAATACTGAAGCAGTGTTTTTTCAAACTTGGCACCAGAAAAGAAACCAAACGACTCCTGTTGTGCTGTTGCCATGACAACAATTCTGCCGCTGGTCCTGTTTTAATTAAAACAATAATTCCCAGTTTTTGTGTTAAGCGAGGACCATTTACCCCAGACAATCTAATGATGAGAATTAAGAAAATATGGTTAGAATCTAATGATGACAATTAAGAAAATATAGTGAGCATGTCTGTTCCAAACAGGGAGCCTCTGACCTACTTTAAGGGGTTGAAAATGACAACATTTGGTTTTTGACTGGAGACCCGAGCCAAGAGAGTTTCCATGACCACGACACTGTGGGTATTATGCAGCCTTTTGTGATGAACATTTCTGGTGTAAAGTTTGAAGAACACTGTTTCTATATTTCCAGAGATATTCTAAATTCAATATTTTACCATTTAATCACTTGCCTAATTTGCATAATACAAAAACGTCAAAATCTCTACAATGAAAAAATGATATTCCAAAAAGGAAAACGCCACTGTTATATTTTGGAAAAGGCTTTCAAATAAGCAGTAATTATTTTTCATTTCATAGGTTAAAGCCCCGGCCAAACGATCGCACCACGCCAACGCAACACATTGCAACATTGTTGGGCGCAACATGGTTGCGCGTGTTTGGCCACCCTGTTGCGCCGTGTTGCGACATGTTGAGTGTTGTTGGCTCAAATTTGACTATTTTCAAACTTGAACCAACAACAACAACCAACACGTGACACGTCGCACCACGGTGAAAATGATCAATTATGGGCGCATGTAATTGTTCAGGGTGTGGTTCCGGGATTTTTTCGAGTTAAATTTTAACAAACAAGAAGATCGTGCAAGGAATATGTTGAGGCTATATTTCGAAGAACTTCTATGCACATAATTATTTGGAAGGGCTTCTATGTAAAAATTTGGAACGGCTTTTTGTACATATTTGGAACGGCTTTTATGTACATACATGTATTTGGAAGGGCTTTTTTTGGGTGAGGGAGTTGATTTCAGCAGTATATATTTTTTTATTCAGGGAAAAAATTATCATCATAATAACTTCACAGTATTAACAACCACTATGCAAACTGTTTAATGTAGCAGAATTTACAATAGTTTCTGTTAATAAAAAGTGGCTGAATCTGGTCCAACAAATTCACGATGTTTTCAACAAAATTTGTGCAGAGGTGTGGTGGCCTAATCGTCAGTGTGCTGGACTCCAGCTGGAGTGGTTTGGGTTTAAGTCCTAGCAAAAGTAATTGTATTGTGTTTTTAGCCAAGCGAAGACACTTTACTCTCCTGCCCCTCTCCTTTCAGGTGTAAAAATGGGTACTGGGGGATACTTTGGGGGAGTAGAAATACAGGTAGTCACCAAATACTTTGAAACCAAGTTCTGTCTATATAACCGATTGGCATGATGCAGAATTTTAGTTTTCATTAACATTCAAGTACTGCAGGTTCAAACTCGAAAAAAAGAGATTTCTCAATTAATGAACAATTTTAGGAAGGAATTTTTAAGGAATGGTTCTTTTGCATGGTTTATTGCTAAAGGAACAGAAAACCACTAAACAAGTTAGCAACATAAATGGTTCAGGGTAAATTTCCTAACCTAAAAAGTTCATCTGTCACAAGAAGAGTTTCAACAGCCATTGCTTCACTTGCCATCTCAATATGTCCCATACTAAAGGTACAACAAAACACACTTCAACACAACGGTTATAATAATAATAGATGATTACACATTACAGTTAGAAATAAAAACCCAAAAAATTGCCTGCCACCAACCATTATTTTCAGAAGGGTGTAGACAAAACCTGGACCCCCATTCTGGACCCCCCATTCTGGACCCCTTCTGGACCCCTTTCTGGACCCCTCAATTTTTTCGGTGAAAATAAAAAAAGATAATAGATTAAAGCTGGACAAAGTACGTGTGCTACATACCACCGCCTTGTTCGCTCTTAAGTTTCCTTCACTTCAGTATTCAGTCAAAAGAAGGTTTCCCCTTGACGCAACACATTTCAAATAGGAACTATTTGGCCATCAGCCACTCAGACAATTTCTTTGAAACTTGTCATTTTCAAGTTGCATGGACTCCCACCATTTTGTTTTCCGCCATGTTGGGTTTTCCACTGACCAGTACCAACAGGGGGCGTTGCTCGACACGCGACACGCAGCCACGCGAGTTGAGATTTGCATTTGTAATCCAGCTATAATCTCTTCAATCCTTTTCAATCTTTATGCCTTTTTATGGGAGGCCAAACCATTCAAAAGTGGTATGAGCTAACGATTGATGATTGAGAACATGATCACTATGGTTGAGATTATCGATTGATGATCGAGAACGACGATCGCTATGACTGAGATTTACGATTGGTGATTGAGAATGACGATCGCTATAGTCCAAAACACGATTGATGACTGAGAATACTATTGTGGATCGAGAATATCGATCGCTTTGGTCGAGAATACGGCGATCGAGAATATCAATTGGTGATTGAGAATTGAAAAGGACTGGAAACAAGAGGTAGCGAAGGATAAAACACTCCAACTTACATGAGGTAGTATACGAATTTTGTAACATTGCACTAGTGTGCAGCACTCGGCAAACTGTAGTTGTAAAAGTTGTTTTATTCTCCTACACTTTCGTCCAACTGTCGCGGACTTCTTCAGGGAGTTTTACAAATGTGGGTTATAGGCTTGTATTTATAGATCGTAAACCGTATATATTATTTTCACAGATACTTTTCACGGATTTAGTACAGCGTAAACAATTAACAATTTAACTTGTTTCCTATACGTAAATCCGTAAAAAGTATCTGTGAAAATAATATATACGGTTTACAATCTATAAATACAAGCCTATAACCCACATTTGTAAAACTCCCTGAAGAAGTCCGCGACAGTTGGACGAAACGCGTAGGAGAATAAAACAAGTTTTACAACTACAGTTCGCCGAGTGCTGCTCACTAGTTCAATGTTACAAAATTCGTATACTACCTCATGTAAGTTCGAGTGTTTTATCCTTCGCTACCTCTCACTTGTTTCCAGTCCTTTTCAATTCTCAATCACCAATCGATATTCTCAACCCCATTGGTCGATATTCTCGATCGCCGTATTCTCGACCATAGCGATCGATATTCTCGATCCACAATAGCATTCTCAGTCATCAATCGTGTTTTGGACCATAGCGATCGTCATTCTCAATCACCAATCATAAATCTCAGTCATAGCAATCGTTGTTCTCGATCGTCAATCGATAATCTCAACCATAGCAATCGTGTTCTCAATCATCAATCGTTAGCTCATACAACTTTTGAATGGTTTGGCCTCCCATACCTTTTGTGTCCAAAATAACACAAGATACTTAACACTTACACGCTATGAGAGACCCTACCAACCTTGCTTTCAGATCCCAAGTGCCGGAACATAGGATGGAAAAATGCCATCGGTAAAGATTTAGCTGGATTATAACTGCACATGAAGCCTCGCCATTCATCTTGCGAAGGTGCAGGTCATAATATGGTTTCTAACATCATTTTTCTAGGCTGTTTGCTCATAAAGTTCTTACCCTTCTAGCGGAAGCAACAACATGCTAGCAACGGCCCCCGTTGGTACTGGTCAGCGGAAAAACAAAGATGGCAGAAAACAAAATGGCGGGAGTCTATACTTGAAAATGGCAAGTTTCATGGAAATTATCCGAGTGGCTGATGGCCAAAAAGATCCCCCTCGTAAATAATAGAAAAAATCTTGGAAATGTGTTACCCGGTATGTCAAGGGAAAGCCTTATTTCCAGCTGAAGGCTGAATCAAAGGAAACTTAGTGCGAAGAAAGCAGTGGTATGTAGGAGGGTCCCCTATACTTTTTACGTGAAACGTGATTGGAGCAATTTATTTTCTCGTGAAACGTGATTTAAGCATTTATTTATTCGTGATCCGTGATTCTCATTTCGTGCATCTTTTCACGTGCCCGTGAACGCAACTTTTGATTTAAATGTGACCCGTGAATGATAACTTGAATTAAACGTGATTCGTGAATCACCTTGTTTTGCGTGATTTAATTTTTGGTTATTTTAGTGTGTCACAGGGTCAGCAAATGCTCGTCTTTGTTTTCAACGCTGTGGTTGGGTTTTGAATGTCACTGAACAACTTGTGAGATGTGACATTACCAAACCGTAACAGACACTACTTCACCTTTTGCTCTCAGAAGCCCATCAACACTTAAGCTGGCTTTTTAAGATTGATAAGACATTGTTGGAGTGTCAGTAACAGCCTAAACAGGTAAGAATATATTAAATTATTAGTCCGTGAAATCATTTTTTATTTATACGTGAAACATTTTCATCTTGATTTTTGCGTGAACGTGAAAGAATTTTGGTAATTTTTCGTGACGCGTGAAAAGGCTCAACATTTTTACGTAAATAAATTTTGGAAAGGGGTATAGGGGACCCTCATGTAGCACACGTACTTTGTCCAGCTTTAATCTATTTTTTTTTTCTTTTCAACAAAAAAATGAGGGTCCAGAAGAGGGTCCAGGTTTTGTCTACACCCTAGTTTATACATGAATTTTGTAGATGAAGATTTATAGTTTCTTCTTATTGGTAAGATTATTCATCCGTCTTCTTCACTAAGTCGACAAACAGGAAAAAACTTTAAAGGCTTGTTTTCAATAGCGATGGAGTCAAGAGTGGGAGCTGTACTCGGAGTTGTAAGAATACTTCCATTGTATTACCCAAATCTAGAGCTGACAAAACAGGAGTCGGAAAAACAGAGCTTTTCCATTTTCTTCCGATTCCGTTTATTACTCCAACGAGTTCCAATTCCAACTCTGCTGCTAATGTAAACCAGCCTTAAAAGAAATTCCAGATGCAGTTGGAAAAACCACGCCCAACGTTGTGTTGTGTCTTAAGGTGGCCCTATATAGTAATCTGCAAGTCGTTGCAATTACATTTACACAAGCTTACTTCTGCCTTTGCAAATATTTTTCGTGTAACACTTGATCTAATATCTAC
>OMLO01006124.1_pt1 | contig 10111 bp, 6 predicted proteins | sample 1674811 | NCBI WGS metagenome assembly OMLO01 (sample SAMN06265003, study PRJEB25207) | coral metagenome | isolation source: Coral host | place: Mexico:La Bocana,Puerto Morelos, Mexico | collected 2008-11-13
ACAGTTGTTCTCTTGATTTGATTTACTACATTGCACTTTTACCCGAAGAGTAGTATGGATATTGGCCTCGCCTGATCCTGATGATGATGATGATGATGATGATGATGATGACGACGACGACAATGATGATGATGATGATGATGATGATGATGATGATGATGATGTTGTTAATGTTGTTGTTACTGTTGCTATTGTTTGTTTTGCTTTGTTGTTGTTGTTGTTGTTGTTGTTGTTGTTGTTGTTGTTGTTGTTGTTGTGGTTCCTGTCTACATGTCCCGCAAAAACAATGTGCTTCGATTCCACAACCCAAAAAACACCCAATGTCGTGCGTCTTGCCTGGGTGGGTGGAGGCGTGTATCGATCCTAAGTATCGGTCAGCTGAATTGATGATGCACATCCTCTGTTTATAGCTTAGGGTTTAGGAAATAAATCTACCTCTGGCACAATCCCCAATCCTACTCTAAAGGAAGGTCAACATACCTACCCCATTATCACTATCCTACAAAAATGATCAAAGTGATACTGCTGGATGTTCATTTGCAATATCTTGTAATCCTCGGAGGCTTGAAAATGCTGCTCAAGCCATGTCAACAACTTTCAGCCATGGCACCGCTTCCATTGCCGCTGCCTAGCAAGGGCGAAAACCGCTACCGATGGAGACTTTACACTTGGAAATCACTTGGAAGGGTACTGAAGTGATGATATGTCAACTTACCTCATGACTGTTGTCTTTGGAATTGAAATTCTGAAACCTTAGTGATTCTCCTTCCATGGAAATCCTCAAGGCCAATTCATATCACCAACTCTCAAGGCCAGATGGATTGGAATATTCGAAGACCTCCCGGTCTAAAAATGTAAGATTGTAAGTCACCCCTCACCAAAAAACAATCAACAAACAACTGTTTGGACCTAAAAATGACATTATGACCGGGTCATATTAGAATCACTACAACTTAACCCATTTTTTACAGGGTTTCCAGTGGGGTTTATATTGCTTCCCAGCCCGGCCCTGGCACGTTGCACCGTTGCACCTGCAACGTGCGGACTGCGGACATTCCCAGCAGGGCACGTTGTCGCTGCATTTCGGCACCTCGGATCACCATGTTTCTAGTACACAACTATAGAAACAAACAGCATATATCAGGATAATATATGAATGTACAATCAACTTGCAGCAGTATAGATAGTTATTGTAGTAATTCTCCTGGGATAAAATCATCATTGCTCATTTGAATCACGTACACTGGTACACTTTTTTATAAGTCTTCCAACCGGCAATACTTACTTACTGGTTCAAACACCTGGTCGCAGTTCAACCAGAACAGTATCAACGCACATGACAGTGCGCACAACCGTCGTAGCTTGCGAAGCACAAACCAGGAAACTCTCCCTATTACGGGATCTACATTCTTATCTATCATCTGACGCACTATTCCAAGACACGAACCCATGGGAAAAAAGGGACGAAATGAACATATGGACCAACAGGCCATAAATTGAAAAGCCATGGGAATATCGCCCAGGGTCGCTATCACGGCCGTAACCTTGTTTATACATCCCAAGAAGAGTGGATTCCATTTTTCAGCTTCAACTCTCCACTCTCCAGGTTTCTCAGGTCATGGAACCATCGCCCACCAGGGGTGATGGAGATCTGGCTCCCGGTGCCTCTGGCAGGATGATCTTATCACCAACCTTCACTGCTTACAGCTAAGATCATGAGAAATCTTCACGAACATAATCTAATTAACTTCCGCAGTTAGCAAATCATTTTTCAACTGAATAAATGCACTAAATCTTTCATGGATCCAATCTGGCCGCCTGGAACGGAATCAAGTTACCATTCTCCTTGAAGTCCATGCGCCATGCCTCAATGACAATAGATCAGCTGGGGAAAATTGAGATGACCTACTTGGAGAACCTTCAATACTACTGTTTTCATGGTTCAGCAATCCATCTATCCAGTTACAGGTTGGTAGTCTATCCCTTTCTTTAAAAAGGTCCATTTTTACATCCAAAACGGTGGTTGTTTGGGGGGATTTCTGAACCTTCTTGATGACCTCGAGACACGATCCAACCGTCTTCAAGGTTTCAAGGATAGTAGTCATTGGATGTCATTGGCATAACCATGGACCCTGGCAATTTTCCCCCCCCAAATCATGCTGATTATCAAACGGAAAATACGTTTAGAGATTCAAAGTTTTACCATCAATGACAAACTTTTTGGTTGGCAAACATTCAGAAATCTCATGAATCAAAACACCCCACAAGCCAGTAGTTTTCCCATGTTTTCCCCACAACTTCCACTGTGATCCCTTCGATGCCTCGGAATCCAAGACATCAAGCATGTCCTGCAACAATAAATTGACAATACACGTCGTTCCCATGAACCTTGAGGTGAAACCAATGGACATCAAACGTGATTATAATTGATTATATGTCAGTATTTTCAATGAGATCCCACAAAAAAATACCAAGAAACCATACAGTCTAAGTTTAAGTGATATATGATATACCGATTAATACACTGAGGAACTCCATGCTTGCATATGACTTGTCCAGTTGCGACGTTCGTTGACTTTTTCTAGAGATATCTTTTGTGATCATTTCTGAAGTAGCACCAGAATTGTCCATGGATTGATGATATAATGCGATACTCTCCAACGTAGAACCATTCATGTCAGCAATCAATGCAATGCTCTGATAGCTAAACGTTTACTAAACTAACCAAAGTTGGACTGTCAAAGCAATTCCCTATCATGTGTATTTAAACTTGTTTGAAATGGCATCACAGAAAAAGCAAGCCGTTTTTTGCATCAAATGATCAATGCAACCATTGGTATGGATGGTTGCATGATACAGCTGCTCATCTCTTTGACAAATGGCTACCAGCGACCAACACACCGGTGCGCAGATCTTACTGAAACACTTTTTGAGATCTTGTCCAAAAATCATCAAAAATCAATGAGAACACATTGTGACACATGGGTATTTTACAACCAAAAAGGCGGTTCAACGTGCCCGGCAAACAATGCATCCGAGCTCAATCCCACCGCCACGTCCTGGTCTGCCGGTGCCGATCGCGGTCGACTAGGCACGTCGTAGTGCTCTCTGTAAGCCGCTGGACGTGCCGCCTGACGTTGGAAGATGGTGGGAACGGTTGGTTTGGGTTGGTCATGGGTGGTCAACCTACCCCCGGTAACCGTACCCCCGGTTAGGGAAAATAAGGGTTTAATAAGGCTCTCTTAAGGGAAAGCAATGGTCAATAAGCCCTTAATAAGGCCTTATTTCTAGCGGGAGGTTGGTTGACCCGTCATGAGTTTGGGGCATGATTGGAAAAACGGAGGAAGAGATGATTCAATATCGTCTCAATTTTTTGGGGGGATGGATGGGGTGTTAAACTTCTAGATATCATACAGATTGAGGTGATGAGTGGATGATTCATCATCTTCTGCAAACCAATCGAGCATAATCCTAGGTGATAAATGGGCCACACACAGATGTAATGTAAATGAACTCATAGGCGAAGACCGGCTTTCGGAAAGGGTGCTACGGAAATACAATGATATCCTCCATATCTCTTGCTCTGAGTTTTGATGATTACTTTGATGCTTAAGTTCAACCACGTAATCTCGCAGCATGGGTGAATTCTACTACAAATGACAAATACCCTTCCATCTTGCGTAATCTCTTACAGTCACAATCAAACACATTATTTTGTGAGTCAACAGTTCAAGACTACCATACGGACCACACATCAATCATTCACAAATATCTCTCCAAACGGACCAATCTACCCTCCAAGAAATCACCAACTCCAAGGAAAAAATCCCGGCCTTAAAAACAGGGGGCTATATCCCTTGGTCCTTTCAAACATTCCCATGACTCCAATAATATATGGATTATATGGCATCTTTACCTGGCACCCTGATTTACCGTTTAGGCCCATCATGGTCGCTGAGTTTTTTTCCCCATATAATAAGGCCCTCAGCTATTTTGCGAGGCGAAACAAATCGCCTCGAAGGCCGGCGGAAAGGAAAAACCTCGAAACGGTGGCGATCCAGGGAGTTTAGGGTTGTTGAAACCATGAACACACCCATTTTTTCGGTGACTTGCAACGTATTAGTCTAGGTTGTTTCCAAATTGTATCCAAATGGTTTCAAGAAAACATGGTGGAAACCCAAATGAGAAAACATCATTTGGAAACAACATGGAATACATGGAATTCTTCAACATATTAGGTTGAAGAAATGAAGAAAATATGAGAAATATTCACGATAATGTTGATGATAGATAAATCAATAGCTTGATTTGATAATTTTCAATCTTGAGAGAAAACATATTTATAGTCACATCATTTACACCCCGTCAACATGAGAATCATACTACCAAAGAAAAACAAAACACATGATAGCACACATATATGAATGATATCATCATAATAATATCATAATTACTCAGCCAGCCAAAACTTCATCTGCTGTTCTAGCAATATCGTGCAGGACGGCAAAAGTAAGGCCAAAGTCATGCCCTATTAACCTCTTTTTCTCCCGTGGCAAAGCATATTTCAGGAAATCAGAACCTAGAGTCATGCACGCAGGCCTTCTCTCAAGGAATCACCTTGCCATGTTACCCTTTACCATTCCTTTACCCAAACTGACCCTTCCCCCTTTTCAACCAAACCATTTCGTGAGTCTCCGAGCCCGAGTCCAAATCTGGATGGAGGATGGGGGGTGCCGAGCCGGGCCTGCATGGAACAGGACTTCCCCAAGGTAGCACTTCAATCTGCCACCTTTGCTGAAATTCTACCTCCAACTGGATTCCTTGTTAAGGGTGGGATCACCATTTCCCCAAAGGATTTGAAGCCATGACACATGCAACAAAAATGGGAGGTAGTTAAACAGAAGGAATTAAGTACAAAAAGGACGTCATCTGTAAAATACCATATTGATCTTTGGAGAATGACATTCACCTTGTTCATTAAGGAAACATTTGGGGATACAACATGAAGCTGGGTGGAAACCCCGTTTTTGTGGTCCTGTTCTTGTACTCATTTGCCAATAACAAGAATCAAAATATCCTACAGTTGCTGCTGTTGTCAAATGCGGTTTTCCCCGATGTACGTGGTCATGAACTTCACCAAATGCTGGTCAAGTGCTATGAAGCCCAAAAGGAAAAATCTTAGCATATCTAGGCCACAAACATAAGTCCTTCATAGTCAAATGATCAAAAACACTCCAACCATTCAACTACACCAACCTATTTGGAATTCAATATAGAATATCTACCCCCCGCGAAAATCATCGAAAATCAGCATGTCCCCTGAAAAGGGACCATTTTCAAAGGAACTGTCATCTTCCAACCATCAATCTTAATGGAGTTTCAGGGGTACCACATACCTGGTTCAAGGCGAAACCCTGAGGCCTTGAACTATCTAACCTATAAGTGACGTGAAGGGATATTGCTTGAAATGACATCCATGTATATTATTATTTGTATATATATATATATATGTATTCGGAATGTAAGATAATAATACAAAACCCTTGGCTAAGTTTGATCACCGATGTTTCTATAGTGTCATATCTCATACATATGGAGTGTTTGGGTTGTGAGTGAGCAAAACTCTCCAACTGATTCTCTTCCAACCCCTCTCCGAGTTCCCTACCGTCCGGGCGGCTCTAGCCGTCCAAACTTTCCTCGCGTGAGAGCAGCTTCCGAAGGACATAAATGTGGGGTAGTTGCACGGTCGTTTGTACATCTCAAAAATGCACATAGGTTTGTTAAAGGTCCTAAACGTTCCCTTTCATTCATCCACTTTGACTGCTTATTCAATCGAATTTATATACATGTAGAATCATAGAACATGAACAATCGTAGTCAAGTGCACATACATATCACATATCATATCATATCATATCATATCCATACTGAAAGAAACCCCTAACATGATCCCTTTTTACTCGCAGGAAGTGGCTATCTGCAGAATCAGTTGTTTCCATCAACTTCCCGCCTCCTAGCTCTTCGTCCAGGCTTGAGGGTAAGACCTCCCAGCTCCGAAACTAAGGGAGATTCATGTGACAATGTGTGCCATATCATGTATTCATATTCATCAATGCTGTATTTTATCATTTGTATTCAATATGTAACATATGATTTTCATTATCAATTGGATTTCGCATCATGTCGCACCATTTCATGTCATCTCATATCAAACCATATCATGTCGTATCATGTACAATGATATTGTACCATCCTATCATAACATATGCATCTTGTACAGTATATAGCTAGACTCGCTAGACTTGTAGATTGTTAGTAATACCTGTAACACACCATCCTCTGAAACAGTGAAGTTTAGGGTCTTGCTAATGACTTTAAAACATCCGTATTTCATCTTATCTGAATCCACTGGCTGCCACACCACCTCCCATCTTCCGCTTTCGTTCAGACTTCCGGATGATACAGAAAACCTGATCATCTTTTCCAACATTATCCCAAGAAATCTTCATAATATCTCAGAATCTGTATAAATCTGATATGCATCTGTGTAAATCTCATATGAATCTGTATTCACCTACCATTTTTGCATGCAAATTCTGAAGAAAAATGTCTTGTTTCAGCTCCATTTGGTTGAGATGAAACCTCTCCACAACTTCTGGGCACCTCCCGTCCCCATTCCAAGGTATCGCCATGATCGTCCATGGACACACCGGCCACCAAGGGAAGATTCGTGAAACACAAGGGAAACAACCCCACAAATAAAGGACAAGGTCCCTCCGGAATCTTCTGAAAGTCTGTTGAACATAATGATATGTTGCATGTTTGAAGTCCATTTTGGATCTCTTTGGCTTTTTTTAATTCTCTGTTCAGATCTTTCAAACTTGTCAAATGGTTTTTCTGTCGGTTCTTGTTGCAAGTTGGTTGGTTGGGATTTGGGATGATAGACAATCATATAATCACCTCTTGACCCCAATATCACTGACTCTACGACGTGAATCCTCTGGTATTCTTGTGAGTCAGGGTTTTAGAAAGAAACAAACAACAGCTTCTTGTTGTGACTTGAATCTTCTTGTAACTCGATCTTTTTTCAAACTTTTCATTTTTCCTTTGCGGCCAGAAGGAAAACACACACAATCACATGAGCTACCGATTCTGGAACGACATCTCAGTGAGCATCTCAAATTCCAAAGAACAGTTCCACATGATTCCTTTGAGAAGTGAGAAGAAATGCTATCAAGGTGGTTGACAAAACCCTTAGTAAAGGACGTCTGATTGGTGGCTTTAACTCATGCAAACAATGTTTGTCGGATTTTTTTCAAACGAAAAATTTTCCAAGAATCTGTAGCTGTAGCACTTTACATCCCACTCCATCCAGCTCTTCCATTGTTTTCGAAGATGCACGAACGAAATGCAGCAACAACAGCGCTGTTTCCCACTCGTGGAACCTCAATCTTTTGACCCAACAAAAGAAGGTCGACCAAATTTATGAGGTGTGTGGATTTTCCTGTGTTTCATCATCACACCGAAGTTCTGGGTGCAGGCCATATACACAGAGCTGTTGTTAGCTTCAAGCCGCTTCCGAGCTGTGCGAGAAAAGGAGCAGCAAAGACCGCCCAATGGGCTCGTGAAAGTCGTCTGTCTCCCGTATGATGGAGCAGCAGAGAAAAAGCATGGCTGCATAAAGGCAATGATAGGCCCTAGCAGTTGGGTTGACTCCTTATCCATTTGGTTTCCTGCTGCCTGGATGCCTCTGCTGGTGGAAGCTATTCGGGAAAAAAGCTTGCTGCACAATTCAAGTACGCCTCTGCTGACCAGCAACAACCCGGCCTGACGGGAGCCCAGGAATTCAGCTATAAGGTGGTGTTTGGCAACTCGATCCTTCAAGAAAACATCCCACAAATGACGGCAACTGGATACACATGGCGGGTGATCCAACAAGAAACAAATTATCAATTTAAGTTCAAGTTCCTGAGCTGATATTCTTCCATCAGAGTTAGATAATTCATATGTGCACTGTACACTGTACTGCTTTGAACTTTGATTGTTTGATGGATTGTTTTCTTCTAAACTTCAATCATTCACATGGCACATCAAACTCCATCATTCTAGCTATGGTCTATATTTGGCTCCAAACTAGGGTACCCCCGAAAAAAGGGGACCACCAACATTGCTCCTATTCATATTCATATCTTGCTAGCTCCATTTTGTTTACACCCCCGAAAATTAACATGTCCTCTGAAAAAGGACCATTTCAAAAAACACTTTAATCTTCCAACCATTGATTTTCAGCAAATATGTTGGTGTTCAAGGGATAAACGTCATGTTTCTGAAACGCCAATTTCAACCAACAAACGCCATCTCTGAGCAAGCCTTACATTCGAGTCTTAAGCCTTCAACGCTGCTTGTGCCCCATCCTGTCGCCGTCGTTAAGGTGGGGATCTCAAGGCACGGCGTCAATGTACCAAGAACTGGTGCAATTGAATGATCAGCCAAAAATAGTCACATCAGTATTTTTAAGGCTTTTAGGCACCTGCTTGATTATAAACATAGTTTCTTATACAAACAAACAACATCTTGCACGGAATGATGGCCAACTCAACTTTGAATGTAGCCAAAAGTCAAGTTACACTACTCTGTGAGCTTCACATTTCTTCCCGAACAAAAATTGCCTCTCACACCCCGTAGTTCCCCCGCAGCGCAGTCTTATGATCCCAACCAACCCAGTGGAGCAACGTTCAAAACCCTTAGCTGACATTCCGTGAAATCCTGGTTGGTGAATAAGGATCCTCATACTGGTTTATAATAATTCCTATATAACTGGGTAGTAAATGGTGTTAGACACCATTATACCAAATACTACCATTATATACTATTATTATCCCTATAAATATACGTAGGGATGGATGTTGCAAATACACCATGGGTTATTATAAGCCATTCTAATAATCCCTACTGTTGGAAGAAATCCTGCACCAGTTGATAGATAGTTTAACCGTTTAACCCATTGTTGACAGAGTTTTATACCTCCCAGGTGGTGCAGGTTCCATCAACAGTATTAGGCATCCCTATATGGATGTTTCCCCAAATAGTGGGTTTTCCCCCTAAAGCATCAATTTCAATAAGGTTTTCCATTATAATCATCCATCCATTTTGGGTTTTTGTTCCCCCTATTTTTGGAAACACCCAGGTAGAATATGGAAAAACCCACCTTGTTTATCCTTGAATCCTGGTTACTAAGGATCCTTCTAATGAGTTTATGATAATCCCTATCTAACTGGGTAGGATTTAGGAATACATCCCCCCAGCTTCGCTGATGGTTTTTTGGCCTCCAGCTTGGCCCAAGTGACCGTTCGCCACTTTCCAGCAATGTGTAAACCTCGGGTTTTTTCAACACCAATCCGTAAACGTGAAGCCCGTTGAGCTCGCTAAATGTAGGGAACGCAGGGGGGGTTGGGTTCCTATAAGGGGTTACTGATAGGGGTGTAGATAGTTCTTGGATGTGTTTGTTGAAAGGATTAAAGTTTGGGGGTCTGATTTTTTTTTCAAATTGATATTACACTTGAGGTGGCAATAATAGATGGTGCAACTTTCATGGAGCTTGATGTATGATAGCACCATGTCATGAATTGACGCTTCGAAAATGACCGTGACGTTCGAACATATGAAGTTTCTGAGGCAAGGAAGGGATACCAAAACAAACTGACATTAGATACATCTTAAGCAATGGTCAAAAACGGTAAAACATGGTAAAACCTGTTACACTACTTTGTGGATGATAAAGGACAGCCATACATGAGCGATGGACGATGAAACCGTTCGATCACGGAACTAGAGTTGGTGCAAAAATCGTAGTGACTGACCATGTGCGTTTTCTCAGTCATACACAAGCATAAACGATCATAAACAATAACTTGAGACAAGTCATATCTCACGGGGTTTTTGCACCAAAACACCAGCTTAGAAAATGTATTGGAAAACCAATATATCTACCTTTCCATGAGTGTTCTTTTTCGAAATGTAAACATATTGGAGGAACTTTCTGCCTTTGAAGACAAAACTCTCCAAAACTATGTCCAAGGGGCGAATGCGGTACTGCTGACCAGGAATTCCT
>OMLO01006126.1_pt1 | contig 10110 bp, 7 predicted proteins | sample 1674811 | NCBI WGS metagenome assembly OMLO01 (sample SAMN06265003, study PRJEB25207) | coral metagenome | isolation source: Coral host | place: Mexico:La Bocana,Puerto Morelos, Mexico | collected 2008-11-13
AGGAGGAGGGTGAGAGATTACTCCCAGCCCCCCCCCCCCGGGGGTTTTCAAGGATCCCCCCACCCCCCCCCCCCCCCCCCCCCCGCAGAAGGCGATCATCAGTACAATTTCAACATTGATCATCAATTTCCATTCTTGCTTACTTCGCTAGGTCTTCGTGTCCATTAGGAAAATGTCGAGAATGGGGTCAAAATATATGACATCGATTGATTAACAAGCTTTTTCCATCGATCATCGATTTGACATTAACTAGTCAAGGCTGAAACAGACGGTTGATCCAGTACATCGTATCACTTGAATTACAAATTAAAAACTCACGTTGGTTGATCTCTCTTTGAGCTTTCTTCCGACTAGTGGAGGATGACATTGTCTTCTTTACCAAACCAAGACTTCTATGAAAGAGAAAAGCAGTTGTTGTGTGAAAAGAGTGAAAAAATTCTTTGTTGTCCACCTTGTGAAATTTACACGATCATGATGAAGAGTCGAGGTAAGCGTATAAAACGTTTTACCTTGCTAATTCCTTCGTACTTATTGCATTTGAAGATAACTGTTGCAGTGATCTGTCTTTCCCAGACATTTGTCAGTGAAAAAGAAGAATGTAAACATGGAATCGAAGGCAATTTAGGGTAAACCGATCATTGATTCAAAATTCGCGCACCATCGCCCAAAGAAGCCCTAAATATCGGTCACAGTCCCTCTCGACCACAGTCCCTCTTGGTCACAGTCCCTCTCGGTGTTCGCCTGCAGGTATATTCTTTCGATCGGATATTCTTTCCACGATTACAACACCTTGCTTGTATGTTCCTACGAATTAACTTAAAATTTGCAAATCAAATAGGAAATATTTATCGGAGAGATAAAGCGAGGAGCACAGGAAGTGCTAGTGGAAAAAGAGAGCGTGTGACGATAAACTGGGGGAAGAGAGTTTACAGAAAAGAACTTTGCAGTGTGGCTTCGCCGATGGAAACGAAAGAAGTCCGTTTTTACGTAAAGGGAAAGCAGATTGAAATATAATTCATAGTTTTAACCTTGCGAAGAGAAATATCTGAACTGCAGTGAGCTGTGGTTATCATTTGAAATTATTTTAAAATGCCATTAATATTTAAAATTAAACTGAACTAGTTTTGATAAGTGAAGATGGAGAAGGGTGCGGGCACAACAGAAATCCCCTGTATCACCTTTAAGTTTATCCGTTTGCGATCTTTAAGCTTTATGTCATGCAACTGTATACAGGAGCAGTCATCCTGATTGCTGGGCCTGTTTAAAGTTTTTTTTGAATGTGCAAACAGAATCGGGTTAATTTTCCAGCCTCCTGTGGTGGTATAGTCCGCCGAAAAAATATCGCGTCTTTGTAATACAACACCCAAACCTGTCTAGATTTAAGCTGCGAAGAGTATAACTCGACTTAGTTATAAATTAAAATCTTGAAAAAGTGAAACCTCTGTGCTATAGGCTTAAAATACATCTTTTAGCAACAAAATACACTATAAGAAATTGAGTATTTTGGCTTTAACTACCTGCTACACAGGTGATGCAACTCCCCAAGTTTACTTTAATCAGCCTATGAACGTGTGTCACCTGACAGTCTAGCACACACATACCAGTTTGGTCACTTTTGATAGTTTACTAGGACGCTAAATTGTAATAAAAACAAGGCACAGCCAGGCTCAAGGCGTGTTTTGATTCATACTGACAAGGCAACTCGTCAATTCAGCTGTCAAAAGGAGAAGAGGCTGTGTTAACTTGCCAAGTATTCAAGGAGCAAATCAGTTACTCAATCAATAAAAAGCAATTAACTCGTGGCGTTTCAATGGCTGTTGGATTTGCCATTGCAGCATCGGCGTTCCTTGCAACATTCGGCAAATATTTCTCCAAGAGATGGTTCTTTTGGTTTATCAGTGCAGTCATTGCGCTAATCGCTGGAATGCTCATGAATGCTGGAAACAAGAAACAGGCCGAGAGTACACAAGCCGGAGGCGCTCCCAAGAAAGATGAAGCCCCAGGACCGAGCGGACAAGCCGGTAGAGCATGAGAATGACGACTGATACAACTCAGGACGAGGAACATTTAAAGGCGTGATGATTCAAGCTGCAGCAAGTACACTGTAAACTCAATAGAAGAACAGCTTTTCAAACGTGCACGTATTTTAAGTCTATTAGACTGGATTTGTTGATGTCTTGACAAATATGTTGAAGCATAATTAATTAAATTAAAACAAAGTTTCACAAAAGACAATATTAATTTACAATAGTTCACTTTTTTCTCGCAAAACAGCTGGAAAAAGTATTTTGTTCACAATAGAGGAATAGAAATAATTGTGAACTTAAAACGCCAAAATTAAAGTTTTTCCCTGATGTATTGTACGTGTTTGCTGGGTTACATATTAGTATTAGTATTAAAGCAAAGAAAAACGCTCGGTTTCTTTATGATTAATCTTAACTGTTCATATTCATTCAATTTATAGTTCATTGTCAGCGACTGAAATGCTCGGGCTGGTTAATTTTGGTCCAGATTTTGATTGACGCTGATTTACTCGGAGAACTAAAACCACAGCAAATTCCTTTCACCGCGCCCATTTAAGGCGGGGGTACACGTGAATTTAAGTGAAATTTTACGAAGTTTAAGGAAGGGTTAAAGGGAAAAAAGTTCAGGAACACTACCAGACAGTTGAATGCCGCCGAAAAGGCACCCCAGGTTAGTGGGCAACTGTTTGGTGTACATCTGCCAATTTTTAACTTTAAATTCTAATTTTGAAAGAACGTCAAATCTTCAAATTCAATCTTCAAATATTTGCGTTAAAACCATAATACCCAGCTTTCAGGTGTACCCCCGCCTTAAGCAAGGAGACTGGGATACTAACGCTCGGTCCCAGAGCTGGCTGTCTGTCTTAGTTGGCGGGGCCTTGGCATGAACAAAAGGTGGCTTTGGAGAGACATCATTTGATTGTCCAGATTCTTGGCTCAAGATTTTCGCGAATTTGACGCTGGTTTCAAACCGCCTACAGACCTTCGGGAAGCTAAACCTGCATGGCTTCCGGTCAGTCAGTCGGAAATCAACCTGCTGATGTTTCCGCGAAGGAAGCTAGCGTTGAATTTGTGAAAAACCTTGTCCAGGATTTAGCCAATGATATAATGGGAACTCTGAGTCACTCTTCCTCGTGCCAGGACCCCGCCAGCTCTGAGAGGCAGGTGGCTCAGCACTCGTCTCCCATAGTACTGTGAACCGTGAAACCCTAAGAACTCTCACTGCGGTCAAACGCAATAATCCGATGCAAATTTCTATTTGAAATAATACCGAGCAATACCGAGAGTTTGGAAGAGTTTGAAACGAATTTAAACAAAGCCCAAAAGTTTTTAGCAAGGAAACATAAGAGCTGAAAGTAAGTGACAAAACTAAACTAGGACTTAGCAATTATTTCATACTAAATGTATATACGGCACTTGGATTGAAAGTAGAGGATTACTGATAAACGAGACTTTTACGACAAGTGACCGTACATTGGTAGCACTGAGCTCTCGCGCAGTATGTTGAACCGATGAGAACTCGGCACTAAAATGGATAAACGTTAACACCAAGAGTGTGACTTTGCAAGAAAATACATAATACAGTTGTGAATAAGTATTGTATATGCAAAGGACCCAACCCAAGTTTTTTTTTCTCTAGCAATCAACGACTATATTCAATCTCCTTTTCAGAAATGTAAAGCCTAATTAAGAACCAGGTTAGCCAGAATGCAAAAATGTAGGTTATCACACGCGGGTTTTTACTGTACTGGACACCGAAGGTCCACAGAAAGTGTTTTGTTTTGAGCAGGTTTAAAATTGTACAGTTGTTTAAGAGAAAACCTAAGCGGTAGAGATCAAAAAGTATTCTCGGCCATAAAGCGAGCTTCGCATTTACAACGTGACGAGAAAAAAATAAAAACGTGTCATTATTAGTTCACTCACTTTATTGCAAGACTATTCAAAGTACACACAGAAAAAAAGTCTAACTATTATCAATATCACTAACACTGTTTTATATATGACAGATGGAAAGTGCCTGAACAGCAAGAAATTTTTCATGACTGGACATGTGTTGATAACTACTAGGCGCATTCATTAGCTAAGTACAACGAGGTGGCAACTAGAAGTGACTCTGAGAGATCTGGTGCGCATATGTCGACCAAGTTCACAGCTCTATAAGAGAGATTTGGTGCTCATTTTCCTTTCATTTTATGACTCTCACAGAGATCTGGTACGCACATGTCGGCCAGGTTTACGACACTAAGTCAACTCCAGCAGTCATATGAAAACCAGCGTGGATTTACGGAATACGTTCACCGAACATGTCCGCTTCAACCCCAACCAACCTTTTTTCCCCAGAAAGAAATCCAAACTAGGAAGACTGAATTTGTTTCATAGACATTCTTAGAATAATGTCCTCGAAAGAGGAACAATTCTGATCAAGGTCGTTGAAATCATAAATACTATATACAAAAGCGATTTATACTGAGAAACAATTCACACTTTCAAATATTTACAGTAAAACGCCTTAATTTAGATTTATTTTACACAAATTTTAAGAGGTTTATACTCTGATAAGAGCCCCGTCGAATAACCAACCACTAAAGGTTTTCAACAAACGTTGCGGAAACCACCCGAGGACGCTTGTTGAGGAAACGGCAATGGTTCACCGGACTAAATGCTCTTTTGCTCATAAAAGTTCTGTCGTACACATATACGAAAAAATTACAATATATTAACGTGTCTGGATCTGCATTTCTCAAGTCATTGCTACCTTTGAAAAGGTTATGAAAACGCCGGAGTGTAAATCGGCAACACACCCAGTTAACGAACTTCACTTATCTCTTTGCCGGTCAGAATATCCTAATTTTCTTATCATAAAACTAATGCTTATGTTAACATAAGTCGGTAGTCTAACCTCAATTTGTGCGTCCACAACTTAACCTACAAAATATTTCAGTAGAACAGTCTACGTTCTAACTTGGGACCAACCATAGGCACATTTGATCAATAGACAATGAGAGGAGAAACCTTCCCAGATCTTTTCTTTTAACTATTGCACACCTAAAAAAAAGTTTTTTAAAAACTCCTGTTTGTTCGGATTGAACATAAAACTAAATCTACAAATAATTTCGGATTCAAAATTCGAGTAAATTAAAGTGTGTTTCAGTAAAGTGCTCATATGCTCATATTTTTGCAGGCACCGACGTCATAAGGTGAGGAGAATAAATCACACCCACGACAACAACGTCTGTAAACATATCGCTAAAAACGCTAAGCTAATATATATAATAAATAGTCATTTGACTACTGTATTTACACATTTGTGAAGTTAGGGGGGGATAGGTACTTTTATCTGGTGTCAATATTATTTTTTGTCCAGGGCAAATATTAAGTTGAGACACCACGAACACGTTCATAAAACTAAGAATACAAAACTGTCACGATCATTTTAGTTTACACTAAGTCTACACTGAGTCAATGCAGTAACGTCACTTAGCCAGGTAACTGTCTGCTAAGCCCTCCATTGATGACCGACTCAAGGGAAAAGAATTGAGGTCCAAGTAATGAAGGAATCTGTCGACAGAAAACCACACAAAATGATTAACTCTAATGGGTTATTGACCAAATGTTCTTTTTTTAGAGAGTTGACGGACCGTAGTCGAACTCCATAAACTCGCAAAAACTGAATAACGAAGCCAGTATCCAAGCCATCTTGACCAAACAAGCTTGGCCAATAAAGGATTTATTATGTGGCCTTCGGGAAAATTTTTTCTCGCGGGACACGGCGGGTAGTCCCGAGCGGGCAAAATAATGCCATCTTACCAGCTCGGGTAGACAATTACAATGCAGGATTTAGTTCATATTGCCCGCCCACGGGACTAGCCATGCAAGAAGGTTTAATATTAATAACAGTAATGATCTCTTGGTTTCAACCACTTTGCCGATAACTGTTTGATACTAAGCGAGATCTATTTAATAACTGAAGGGTATTGATAATCGTCAAGAGAAGATGAAGGGTAGGACAGTTACTTCCCCATATAGGCCATGTTCACAAGGTATCTGTAGACATTTTTAGAACTCGCCTGGATTGGAAATCTCAGGAGAGTCTAGAAATAACCAAATCCTGTGACGCATTTTCATCTTTCACGAAAACATCCACGCATTCACGCACGTGGTAACAACATCCGCGAAAGAGCTGGGCACCATGTCTAAAAACAACCTGAAAAGGACTAGGTCAGTGTGAGGAATAACTCCTCCACATTTGCCTCATGATTCCCATTTTATGATTTTCACACCTCATGTCTTCCATTTCAAGAGGTCTTTTAACCTATTATTTTATCTCTTGAATTAAGTATTGTGATTGCGTGTATTATGAACTCTCTTAGGCTGAATCTTTTCTTGTGATCGTTTACCTTCTTTTGATGTTAGCTGCTTCACGAAGCCTTTCCGAGTGACACAGTAAGCGGAAGGCTGGTATGTAGTCGCTTGCAACGCAGCGGTGATCACAGTGGTAAAGAGAAGGGATACACGAACACAGAGAACTGTGAAGCTTTCTGCGGCTTGCTATAGAACTAAATGGTAAATCAAGACCAATGAAAATAGATAACAGTGAATCGTTACTTTATTTAAATCTAACGATTAGTCATGGCTAAGGGATGAGAAGGACTGATTTTTGGCTGCCCAGTTCTCCCTCAACCCGGGAGCGTAACATTGTCTTTTTAGTGGTTTTGGCGTTCTGGGAAGATGACGCTGTAGACATTCAAAACAGACTCCTGATAAAACCTAAATCACATGAACTTTTTTCTGCTTTGTGTGGCTGGTTAGTTCTGGACAGGGTCGCCTGTTATATATCATACTCCGTCTTGCCGAAATTGTTCTGTAATACCTGCGTAACTGGGCTGAATATGTTCATAATTCCCCTGAAAGATCACAATCCTAATTCTCACAATGTGAACGTGTTGTCGTTAACAAGAAAGGAATCCGTTGTCTTGATTCAGCACAAATTCTCAAAACTTGTATTTCGAGTCACGGATGAAACTTTCTTACCTTTTCTGTGTCCGAGTGATTTCATCAAAACGCAATACAGCATTAGAATCGCAGGGCGGGAGATCCTCTGATAAGAACTTGAAGTCACAAAGCTCACATTCCAGAGAGGTGGAGGTGTTTTCATCCTGAGTTGAGTTTTCAAGGTGTTTCAAGTCTTCCACCAAAGAATTTACTTTCACACGACAGCTCTCCAAGTTCGCCATCTCTAATGCTCCTCGGAGGGACGCACGGGTATCACGAGCCAGCCAATCACTCCACTCCTGTACAGTGACGTGTTCGTCTGTGAGCCCAGGCTTGAGAGTTGCATGCCACCAGCCATATTCAGCCGAGGTGGACTGTGTGTTAGACACCGAGAGACTGGGGCAGAAGGCGTCAGAGAACGACATGTTTTCTGCAAACTGCGCAAATATCTCCAGAGCTTTGGTGCAGCATCTTTCTTCTACAGAAGGAAAAAAAACAAAATGAAACAAATTAGCACAATTGAGAGGTGAGAGGGACACTTTCATAGAGACATCATTAAAAACAGATAGTGAGCTTATTGAAATAATAAAACAGTTTTCGAATATATACTAGTTACGTAACGCTTTCGAGTGATATACCATAGAGGGATATACACACGAGCCTTCAGCCATAGAAACTACAGTGTCAATCAAATGCGACATACGCACATCGCATGATAAGATGGTTGGAGGTGATACCGTCGAATATACAATGGCTTTTGTGTTTTGTTATATTTAGCTGTATTTTCTGTGACATGGTATAAAACAACAGATGTCAGACAGCTGGTCACGCCTCAGGATTTAGTTCACCTCGCAAACTCGAGAAGCTAGCTATATCATAAACACAGTGAACACCCTCAGTTTTCTGAATCTGCTATGGTGAAAATCACTGAATACAATTTCTTTACCGTTAGACGGTTTCTTGCGTGCAAGTTTTCTTCCTTTCTCAGCACTGTCCTCATTTCTCTCTCCATCACCTTGACTTCTCCCAACTTCACCAATCTCTTCTTTGGGCTGTGACTCACTAAAGCCTGTGTCTGTGGAGTCCTGGGAACTAGGCACAGGTCTAGCCTTGATGTCATCCGATTCTTTTTCTGTCATCTGATTGGTTTCCATGACGCAGTCGTGTTCAACATTGTTACCAGACTCCACCATACCGTCATCAAAGAGACTTTTGTCAGAGAATATACCATTGCACTTAAATTCTACACGTCCTGTAACTGGCAGTGCTGAATTATCCCCCTCGACTTTGGGTGAATCATGTTTGGCTTGTGCTGATGAAGTTGACGAGTCAGCAAAGAGTGGAATGAGGTCGCTTAAGTTTGCCTGGACTAGATTTACATCCAACCCTTGGGTAAATTGTGTCAAGTGAAGTTTGGAAGACTGGACACAGTCCTGTGTGAATTTAAAACAAAAAAATCCACAAGTTACACGTACGCGAATTGCAATTAAACAGTTAAATGTTTTTTTTTTGATTAATTTAACATTTAAATGCCAACTCCATATATAAATCAACTTTTTTTTGCATGATACAAACTTCTCTCAGATAATTTTTGCACAAAATTATTTCTTGAAAATTAGCTTTTAAGCCATGTTCAAAACAAGGCTCCCCCTCAAAAAAAGGATATATTTAATCGCATGCAGCAATTGTGTTGTGTTAAAGTACTAAAGGTGGTGATCACCGAGATTCCAAATTTTACAAAAATAAAATTTGGACTTGGCATTTCGAGAATGGTAAGAACATAATCGTGCTACCAACGTTCACTAACAGCGAGCACCACATATCAGAACTACCACATCAAGCTTTGACAATCTACCTCAGCTGCACCTCCAGGTTTCTTTCTGTTTTGTAGAATTGACAGTGATCCTACGGTTGGATCAGCTACACAATTCAGCAATCCGCGGGAGCTCTCAAACAGCAGTGAATCCATCAGTGGTATCTGAAGGGACTCTTCGGCTTTCTGATCAGCACTGCTAACAGGTTGACTATCATTGGTGTCAGTGATTTCAAAGATGGAGTCAGTTGTGCCATAGGTGCATACAAGTGTCTTCTTTTTAGAATCACAAAAATCGGAATCAGAATTATTACCATCTTTGATTTGTACGAGACTCCCTCTCTGTGTGGCGCGTGAACTGCGCCTCGTTCCCCTGTTCTTGATTACCTGCCAGTCACTCAATGAAAGAAACATGCTTTCTTCTCCGTCGTCATTTAGAATACCGCTAGTTACGGGTGGTTCAATTTCCAGGACTTCTTGGGAAGAAGTGAACTCTGCCTTCTCATGATCTGTGTTACTATTACAGATAGCAGAAACATCGTGAGGCTTCTGCCACTTGTCAGCAACATCTTTGTCTTGTAAACCTGCTGCTGACCGCTCGTATGGCATCTTGACACCGCCACCTGAAACGGACCAGAACTGCAAGGCGAGAAAAGACTTACGGATGTCACAGTTGTTTTGCGCCACTATGGACTTGAGGTCTTCAGGACTGACAAACATGTTGTTTGTTAAGGCGACAAGCTGTAGATGGGCAGCCAGGAGATTTATTGAAGGAGGCTTCAGGTTAATTTGTTCAAATCTTCCCTCACAACTCACCTGCGATTCTGCAAACGTAATAGAAAAGAAATTATACCAGTTGCCTTAAGATGAATTATGATGTAATTAACGTAACATCAATGGAACAACGATTGCTGTGCAAGTTTCATTGTCAAACCGTTTCACTCGGACCAGGATATGATAGGTACACACCCCTAATACAATCAAACGAACAATTGGCAGGCTGTCAACAGCTCAACCAGGTGAATCATTCACATCTTTGCTGGTTAAAACGTGTGTGAGCATAAGCGTTGATGCAAGTCTGCATCTCAATGAAATATCTATCTGCAGATCAACTACAGCAAGGTAAAGAAAATCAAAAATGCGTCTTAGCGAAAGAAGATCTGCAAATTGATTTTCCAAAGCTGTGAACCTGCACAAACATATTTATAACTGGCAGGGGATTGTGCTTTGGAGGCAAAGATATACCTTTGAATGTAAGGAACACTGACTCATTTCAATGTG
>OMLO01006127.1_pt1 | contig 10110 bp, 4 predicted proteins | sample 1674811 | NCBI WGS metagenome assembly OMLO01 (sample SAMN06265003, study PRJEB25207) | coral metagenome | isolation source: Coral host | place: Mexico:La Bocana,Puerto Morelos, Mexico | collected 2008-11-13
GTGATCTTCACCCGTAACATCGAGTGAACTCAGCCGTAACAGGTGTTACGGGTTACGGCCCTTAATGACAGCCCTGCTACTTAGTTCTAAAATCATGTATATCACATTCTTACACTGTTAGGAAATTTCTGTCATATAAGGGACTGGTCAAAAAGTAGAAGGGGTGGAGCATTTGAAAATGTGGTGGTTAGAAAACACATTTGGTACAAAACTGAGTGACCTAAATGATAGCATAATCCAACAAAATCACATTTTGTGTATAAAACTGTGGTTGTACAGGCCCATAACGTCAAACCCAATATTGGTAAATGGTGGAGCTATCACCGCCAATGCTTGACAGAATCTTTGATGTACTCTTGGGGATAAAATGCATGTAGACAGAGGTCGGTCATTTGGTGTCCTTGAAGACCAGCGTGTCGACAAAGTGTAGTATTTTGAAAATTTCTGCCCTGGGACTCCTTACTCAACATGTTAGACTTATTATCTTTTGTACAGATTTTACAATACTTGAAATTTTCATCTTTAATGTACACCTGCCAAGTGTACTTTTTCAACCATGGCTTGAAAAGTTTTTGTCCTTTGGAACTGAAAGGAATTTACTGTTGTCTGTGTCAAATGTAAGCCAATTTTGTTAAGAAAAAGACAGGATGAACCATCCCTGTGGGTAGCTGAAAATTCAACAACCTTCCCCATGACTCAAAAACTGATGACCCATCCCCTCTCTTCTCTGGCCCACCCCAGTCCTGTACTTTTTGACAAGTCCTTAAAACGCTTTTTAACATCTGGGAGCTGATGGTTTTAATGAATTATCTAGGATTAAAATCAGATATGTTTGATCAACATGATAATTTGAAACAAAAATTGCATGTGGCAAAAATGCTGAGGTAGTTATTTTGTGTTTTGTCTATATGCAACATGTTTTCAGACGTCTAATTCCCTCTTTTAGGTTAATTTTTTTTTAAATTGTCATACTACTTGACTCTACAATACTCCTTCATTGTTTACTAAACTACTACACACTACTGCATTACTTTAACTTTGTTAATAATAATAATAATAATAATTAAGAGAGCTGTAGAAAAATATCCATACTCAATATTACTCTCAAAAAACAAAGACGAAGTAAAAACAAAACACTCCTTGACTGGTATATATAAATTTGAGAGTCCAACTATTTAAAAAAAACTAATGAATTCTTGCTTCGGTTTTCTCTACATCTAGATCAGCTTCACCCATATCTAGATTGTTCCTTCTCTTAAGAGTAGCGAGCCTCTAAGGCATAGAAGTGCTGCTCTCAAGATTGTAAAAGAGACTGAATTTCACCACATTTTCACCACATTTTTTAGGGCTCGTCAGGATATTGACCATTATCTGTGTTTATGTTGTTTAGAGCTTTTGAAGCATATATTGGTAGTTTAGAAGACATGAAGACAGACAAATATAGTGACAAGGAGAGGGGAGTTGAACCTCAGATTGCAAGGTAATGTCAGTTCTTTAATAGTTGCAATTTGCATACCTTATGTAATTATTCCAAATCTTTCTTATCTTCATAAATGTGTGCTGCTTGTGAGATGATCATGTAATGTGTTGAGGCAGATTACTACCTCTGATCTGAAAAAGTGGATGATTTATAACATCTTTGATTCGTAGTTGCATTTTTGTAACTGGCCAAATAACTGAGGTTAATTTACATGTAACTACTCTTCATTCAAACATTGTGGTGACACAGATTTATTGAAGAGTTGGCAAATACCATGTGAGCATACTGAATGATAAAATGGGTTACATGTAGTGGACATATGTTTCACTAATCACTTCATTGTCCAAGAATCAGTTCCACAACAGCAACATACACTGTACTTCTTAACAAGCAAACCATCTCATAAAGACAATTTCCAGATCATTGCTACTTATATCTGCCCTACTATCAGCCATGGCTGAAATAAAGTGTGGCCTAGTCAGCTGCTTAGGTCAACCAGACAAATGACCTTTTCTACATTTTCTACATTCTTTTTGTTTTCCTTAATCTCCGGTGGACATCTTCATTACTTCTGAGTGGCAGTCTTTTTCTACAAAGTCCATGCAGCAATCTCTGCAGCTGATCTGTATGGCAAACAGGGGGCACTGATTGTGAATGAGCAACTTCCACAAAAATTACAGAACAAATGAGACTGAGAAATAATAAGGTTGTGTTCAGATCTCCACATCCAACTAATAGGCCTGATTGCCTTGAGCTCTCGTGTTCATGTTGATTGTACAGTGTCTTTAAAAACAAGAAATTGGAAAAAAAAACCCAAAACATCAGCCTGTTATGAAAATTGATATTTATTTCTAAGAAGATTCTCTCTGTAGGATAATTTGATTATTTTTCAAGAAATTCTTTCTAAAAATGTCTGGTTTTTGCAATGCATGCTTACTAACTACTAACTGCTGGTTAACAGGTTGCCAACCCCTCAAGCATGTAATGCTGTTAATCTCATCTTGTTTAAATAAGGGATCTTACTTTTTCAATCAAATTTGAGCCCTGATATTGATGACAATATTTATCAGTATTGTTGGTTGCTAACTAAAGGACACTAATCTAAGTTTTTTTCCAGAGCATGAAATGCATGGATCAGGCAAGAGTTTAATAGCTAACATTATTAAAAATCTGTATTGCCAACCTAACCTTTTTCATATCTACACTGTAATGTGAATTAAGTGAGCAAAACTCGCGCTCGCCATTAACATTCTTCTCATAAAGTTTGTTATGTTGCAATTATTGTACAAATTATGTTGAGAAAGTAAACCATGATTCCTTTGTCCAGATTGCTAAGGAAATTTATTTCTGTAACATGAATGATTTCACTTATTACTTATAAATCAAAAGTTGGAATGTTTGCTCTTTTCCACTCTTACCATGAGTTAATTTTGTGTGTCCTTAGTACTGTTTTGATGTCTCAGTGGATGTCGATCAGCTTTAAAATGCAACTCTTGTTGTATTTTTTTCAAATACATGTATATCTATAACAAAAATGTGCCTTGACCTATCCCTATGCTCAAAAGTGGGAAGAAGGAGCTTATGATAATGATGAATTGATAAAGACAAGTTAACTAAATGCTCTGAATTGTGTGTTTTAAGTAGTTTGCTAATAGTTGTACAACCAATTTACAGTATATACAATGATGTACTTGCATCATTTACAGATGAATTGTTTGCTAAAATAATGTGTTAAAATGTCACCCTAAGAAACTAAGAATTAAACAATATAATAAAAATTTGACTCTTATTTTAAAATGTATCTTAACCATTTAAAAAGTAATTGTTTTAAATTTGTATTGGATTTGTTTCTGTAATGTGTGACTTTATCCCCATCAAGGATTTTCAATTTGTACGTAGCCACACCGTATGAATTTTTCTGTTCGAAGTGGTCTTCAGAGCATCACACAGAATGGAAGGAATGAAAAGAACGAGTAGTTTTTTTGGTTTCATGTGCATTGTAAAATTACCAGGAAGAAAACAAATTACCACATAAAGATTTCACATCTACCTCACTGTTCTCATACGTTGCATGGCATCATATTCCAAGTACACATTTTAACCCACCTAGGAGTGCCACTTGGCAGTGACACATTGTCATAACTTTGTGAATATTTGAGATTTCTATGAATTTTTGCCACGAAAATTGTCTTGTAAAGATCTGCTCATTGAAGGCATGAAATTGTCACCCACTCTTATCTAAGACATGATTGACCACCCCCACAAGTTTTAGATTTCTCTTGAGAGATGCACATGGAATACAAGACTTGTTTCAATTCAAGCTATGTTCTAAGACCTGTAACTCATTTTTCAGTTTCGTAGTTTAAAGCATTTTCTCAAAATTACTACCTCCTTCATAGCTGCTGATGCCAGTTCTTAAATACAAATGTAAGCTGTTCAGTGGCTTCCAGATTGTATATTGTACACAGACAGAGAGTCTTTATTTGGTGATTTGGGAAAAACTGGCGGTCGCTTAGGGGGAAAAGGGTGTTAAACTAACTCTTACAGTGTAGGTCATAAAATTTTAATTTCATCCACAATAATTTTAATAAAAGATTAATTTGAAATTGCTTAACTTATTTTTTTTTTGGTTCTTATCTACTTAAAGTGTTTATTTTGTAGCAGAGGACTTACATTTATTTCTTCCTCTTAACCCCTTAACCGAGTAGACAGATTCAAGAAATGGAAAGGTTGGTACCTGCATTAACTGTTCTTGCACAATCAAAATGGCTCATTCTAATAATAATTCATATATTTAAAGCACTGATACATTGACACCAAACATGAAATAAATAAGTTCACTTTAATAGTTACTTTATCACAATTAATTGTTCCTAAACATGGTCTGCACAGTGATTATTGTAACTAATGGTAATTACATGTAACCGTTTGAATTAAACACATTAATTTTGGCTAAGCCCTTTAATCCCAAGAGCTCTCAACATTTCAGACAAACAAAGAAAAACATCAACAATCATAAAACTATTATTTAATTTTTACTTGGGACTAAAAGGTTAGCTTTCATTATAAAAGATATGGGGCATTAAATATGTGTTCAAAAGTAACTTATTTACATGTACCATTGCAAGCGTTAGGATTGATTGCAGTACACTTAGCATTGTCAGTGAGCTACAGCAACTGAAGATCCACAGACAATTGTGTGCAATTGTGTGATCTGTGGCACACTTTTTAGTTGGGATGAAAAACATTGTCTCAGTTTAACAATAAGAAACTACAATGGTTACTGATAAGAAACCTAATGATGTTCAGAATATACATGTAGTTATGAATTTATGGGTTTTGTGTGTATGGAAGTAAACAGCTATTGTATCCCAGTAAAGATGAATGTTATATAGGGAAATTTTGACTTGAGTTCTCAAAATCTTAATGTTGTATTTACTTTCTGTTTACTTATTTCTCAGAGGTTGGGAATACAATATAGCATGTTTACTTAATTTCTTTAAAACTGAAATGTATACATTTAAGCTTGAGGTTATTTAAGCACTCAACCTTATCACAATATTAGCTACAAAGTTTGTTTTATATTTTAAGAGTGGGACAGTTTGTGAGTAAAAGTATATAACAGTGGCTAGTGCCAATGTGCACATTGCATGAGCACAAGAATATTTTGCTTTAAAACCTTTTCTTGGCATACTGGAATTCTTTGTGGCAGTTTGTCTGTGATGTGTTTTTTTTTTTGCTGGGCGTGTCTTATTTTCAGAATCTACTTTTGAGATTTGAGACATTTTATGCTATCATAGTGTTAATGACTGTCATCCCCCTTCTCATAAGTGGACACTTACAGTATGCTCTGCATTATTAAGTTATGGTTTTTTAATGATGGTTTAACAGAAATTTCAAGAAAATGCACACTATAACTTTGAATAGTTTTCCTTTTGCACATTGGCTTATTCAATACATTTCATTTTTCTCTTGAGGGGTATAAAATGAACTAATACTGGGATACATTCAGTGCTAAGTAGACTAGAATGGTCACAAGAGCTTTCTGAATGTATATTTTATGTTTTGTAAGAGGTTGGTGTAAAGTTAAATAGATCATATGTTCAATCCTGTGAGTGTATGGTCATATTGTGTAACAAGGGTCACAAAAAGCAAAGTCTTGTCTGATGTGCGAGCAAGCTCTGGTGATTGTGGGCCTTAAAAATGTAGCATGTTTTGAACAAATGACATATATGTAAAGAAAATACCTTTAAAGTAAAAATATTTTGTACTCTTCCAAGTAATCAACTTATTAAGCCATTTCTTTGCAGTCGCACAAAAGCAGAGATAGATGAATTTGCCAGTGTGAGCCTGAAGGATATTTCAATTGTGAAGACATTAGGTGTTGGTGGCTTTGGACGTGTTGAACTGGTGAGTTTTAAACTGAATATTGACCACAAAATTGAATTATAGTTAAGCTTATTAGATGCCAACAATAGTCTATATATTCTTGCTTAGGACACTGCAGTCAAAAATTCCTTGTATGTCTCTTCTGTAAAAAAACTATTTTTACATTTTTTGCTTTTAAAAAGAAAATTGTCTTTGAAAACGTTGCAGTGATGTGGACGAAATTCTCTATTGTCTTCATGTACAGTGTAACTCTTTCTACTCACTAACAGTTCAACCGGATCTTCAGTGTTTCCAACTTCACGAGCAATTTAAACTTATGTTGGCGTAATGTGTCACTCTTCTTAAAACTTAAATAAAGTTTAAGTTATGAAAGCTTAAGCTTATCGTGCCATCTTTAGATTCAACTGGCCAATGACAAGAGAACATTTGCCCTGAAAACGCTAAAGAAGCACCACATTGTTGAAACGAGACAGCAGGACCACATCATGTCAGAAAAGAAAATTATGATGGAGGCAAACTGTCCCTTTATTGTAAGGTGAGGCGGTTAAATTCTGTGAAAAGTGTTTGTCAAAATTCTAAGCTTACCAACAATGGCGCCTCGTGCTCTAAGGACGTCACTCCCTGGTGGAAGTCAGTCGCTCTAAGATCATTCAAGTCTTGTTCGGCTTCCAATTGCAAATCTTTATACCTTCCTTGAATTCTAGTTATTTGAATAAATTGTCGACAATTCCAACAAAGGCGCTCGTTGAAAAGTTTGAGTGAATCAACCACAGTGGCCAAGGCAGACGTTTCCCGTGCTTTGCGTACGAAGCCATTCGTAAGGGCTCGATTCTTTTCAACCAATTAAGAAAGTGCACGAGCATTTGCGGATATGCCGGAATCAGCCGGATGCTCTCCGGGCTTCTCCTTTTACGCGCCATTTTGCGCCACCAGCCGGCGGGAAAATGCGGAAACGGTTATGTATGACATTTTGTCATAAATTTTCTTTTAATTTTTCAGGTTATATACTACATTTAAGAATAGTAAATATTTGTACATGCTTTTGGAAGCTTGTCTAGGCGGCGAGCTTTGGACTATTCTCAGAGACAAGTAAGTTGTAATGATTCTTTATATAATTTTTTGGAAATTCCATCTTGGTTGCACGACCAAAATTACACTTAGATGTACATGTATTAGAAAGGTGGAGAGCCTAATGTCTAAAAATTCACAGAAAATTTGAATTTCGAAAATTTATGAATTGAAAAATAGTAACACTTGCTGGTCAAATTTGTGGGATAAAGCGTTCCATACATTTGCCTGCAAAACCGAGCTAGTTCGCAGGAACATTTGGAGACGGTTGTATGTAAAATTAAATAATACAGTTCCTCTTCTACCAGCTAATACAGTTCCTCTTCTACCAGCAAAATCTTCTGCTTTGTATCTCAGACCTAGATGTTGCCTATCTTAATGACAATTTTCTAAGTATATGCTTTGTAAACTTGCACACTAAGTTTCTCCGAATTGTTCTACTATAGGGGTTCATTTGACGATGGAACCACGCGATTTTATGTAGGTTGTGTAATAGAGGCTTTTACGTATCTTCACGAAAGGGGAATCGTGTACAGGGATTTGAAGGTTTGTACATTATCTTTCTTTTTTCATGTTATGGTTTTCCTTTCCGCCTGCCTCTAGTTATCTCCTCCTTTTTTTACTCCTTCACTTGCCTATATATCGTTCCTGTTGAAATTCTTACTTTTGTTTTGCATTATCTCGGTTTTTGATTGGATTAAAAACTCGCGCCACTTTCTCGACCAGTCAGAACTAGGACCAATCAATGTCTCGCTCCCTCAGGTTTTCCCGCGCTTGCCATGGACTATACATGTAGCTGCCTTGATCGGTTCGCTATATTGTCCGTGTTCGTTTAGATTGGCCAGACCTAAAATTACTTTATGTTTATAGGAAATGCAATTAAAATCTGTTCTATAATGAGACCTGTATTGGTGTTATGTATTATCGGTCGGCAAGAATTTGTGAAGGGTAGTCACTGAGAAGAGTAGGAGTCAGATCACTGACACCTTTCTTTCATCTTTCTAGCCTGAAAACCTACTACTGGACTCCAAAGGCTACTGCAAATTGGTAAGGTTTCATACAATAACGACTTCCGCTTTCACAGTGTGCTGTATAAAACGTAAACTGTTCAAAAGTCAGTGAGAACTTGATGTTTACTGAAATTAATATCTAGTTCAAGTTGCTGTTACTGCTGTTTGTCTAAACTGTGGTATTATTTAGGTGTTAGTGGCATTTCCAAGACATGAAAAGTTTTCCTGTGGACTGACGACTTCATCCGTTTGCTTGTAGGTCGACTTTGGTTTTGCAAAGAAGATAGGCTCTGGACGGAAAACGTGGACATTCTGTGGAACGCCGGAGTATGTGGCGCCAGAAATCATTCTCAATAAGGTAAAAGTGGATCAGTTTTCTCAACACATTCAAGAGAATGTTACAGATTAAATTTCTTGGCTGACAAATTACTCCTTAATTTTGGCACGAAATTTCAGCGTTAATTTTTAATTTCACTTGTGAAATTGCTATGTCAACATTGTTTCGTTACAATAAACAATTCGAAACCCACGATTGTAAAGGCTTGTGAAATTATTAAAATTTTGACAGATGTAAGTGAAATTATTTCCTAATTGAACTTGTTACCATTTAATTACCCACACTAAGTTTAATTTGTGCATAGAATTACCAGCTTTTTCATTGTTTATTTATTGACGAACCGTTGCCATCCCCCAGGGTCACGACTTATCAGCGGATTATTGGTCTCTAGGAATTCTTATGTTTGAACTGCTTACAGGCAGGTAAGTAACCTCCCAGGTAACTTGTACATCTTTACGTTCTTTTCTATTAACGACTTGTTTACGTTAGGTCGAACTCAGAGAGAGCGAACTCGGAAGGCCTTAGGAGACATTGTCCCAGTGGTCGAAAATCTGTGTAAATCTGTGCCTGTGTCCTTTTGTACATTGCCAATACGTTTTTTTTCTTTTTTCCTTTGGCAGCCCTCCTTTCACTGGATCAGACCCAATGAAGACCTACAACATAATTCTCAAGGGAATTGATATGATTGAATTTCCTCGCAAGGTCCTTAAAAATGCACATGCTCTCATTAAGAGGCTCTGTCGGTAAGTGCAGGTCTGAAAACAGAATATACGGTGATTTCACAAGCTTTAAGCCGTAGAATTTGAAAATGCTGTTCAAACTAAATTACGAGAGGTCATTAAAAAGTGACATTATGTTAAGAAGACCCCATTGTTGGACCAAAAATGCTGTTAAGTTGTTGGAAATATTGTATTCATTGGTGTCGGATTTTACCCTTTCACACTGATCTATGTATAGCAGGATTCTGCAGAGAAACATCAAGCAACTAAAGCTAAAACTGAGAGACGGTTGGTGTATGTATAAATGGATAGGGAAGGACAACCCTAATGGATCAGCAAGTGCAACAGAAACAATAGTCATAATTGTATTTCAGTAAGACCAGCTTTGCAATATCTTCTTGTGTAAGCCGCAAGCTTTCTCACAGGATATCTACTCTGTCTTTTCTCAGGGACAACCCCACCGAGCGACTCGGCTACCAAAAAGGAGGTCTTAAAGACATCAAGAAGAACAAGTAAGTGGGACTCGTAAAAATCTCTGATGGCGATTGTTTTGTCTCAAATTCGTTTCCCTCACTGTTTAATCCTTTGAGTATTAAGATTGTCCCGAATTGATTTGCCAGCAAACTGAAGAACTCGTCAAACAGTTTTTTCGGACGTGATTTTTGTCATCCTGTGACTAAGAAACTGCGTAAAGTTGCTTAAAGGGGCTTTGTCACGGATTTTAACAGATTTTTGAACAGCCATAATTTATATTTGTGTCAAGGAAAACAAAAAATAATGTTTTTCATGGGTAAAGTTGCCTAAAACTGATTTTAGAACAGTTCAGACCAAAAATCTGCGAAATCCTCGTGACAGAGCTTCTTCTAAGTCAGGACGCCTTGTCGCCTTCTTCTTCGCGCTAATTGTTTTTGCGCATCCTTAACTGCGCACGAAATTCACACGCCACGTCATGCATCGAGCGCGCGCGCTAAGTTGAACAATAATAGGGCAAATGGCCACTGCTATGACTTGGACGTTCGGTGACCCCTAGTTTTCTTTCGATGGGTCGTTTTCTCTGCCGATTTTCTACGTTTTGCGAAACAATGAAAAAAATCTATCGAGTAGAAT
>OMLO01006128.1_pt1 | contig 10109 bp, 4 predicted proteins | sample 1674811 | NCBI WGS metagenome assembly OMLO01 (sample SAMN06265003, study PRJEB25207) | coral metagenome | isolation source: Coral host | place: Mexico:La Bocana,Puerto Morelos, Mexico | collected 2008-11-13
GGTAATATCGACTGTATATTCATACTGTAAGTACTTCTTCTATTTACGCGCGGACTACAATGATGCCTCTTCGGGTTTTGGCCTCTGGGCCAAAACCCTGCGGGGGCAATTAAATGTCCCACTGAATTCCGATGAAAAACCACACTCCGGCACGATTTACAATTTACTGATTTCTGTCGTAAAATACTCATTCTTTAAAAAGTAAATATTGTTTTAACGTAGAAGGTAAAAAAAAACATCATTGGTTGTACTTCTGCATGATATTGAAACTGCACGCAAGACAAAACGTGCAATCTCTGTAAATCTCGATTTAAAATCATTTAAATGAAAGGATCGAGTTCAAGAATACAACTGATTTGTGTGGAAGTTGCGCGACAACCACGGACGAGTCTCTCAAAGCGATCTGACAAACTTTTCGTTGTGAGAAGGCTTTAATTTATTTTCCAGTGGCAAATAAACATAGAGCAGGTTTCTTAAGTGTGTTCGGCCAAATAGACCAACACTGATTGTATGGCGCTGATTAACACTGTACAGCATACCGCAAACAGTGTTAACAAAGAGCAGAAAGGAACCCTTGTTCACAGTAAATTACTATTTGACAGGTTTGCACATTATTACTTCCAAACACAGCTTGAAATTATCTATTACGTACTCTACATTTCGGCAATTGCTGTGAGTCTCTTTACTAATTAGTGGCCTCCAAGCTAAGGACAGAAAAAATACATTTACGGTATTCATTTATTAATGAAGCCTTAGCGAAATAGTAAACAAGGAGGATTGATGAGTTTCGTACGAGCCGCAAATATTTGTAAAATGAGAGCAGCAACACAAAACGATGTCACGTTTTGGAGCGTTTTTCAATTTTTAAGGACTTTTCGTACCTTTCTGCCTTTCACTATCATTTCGAATCGTTACACCGCGCTTATATTCAACTCATGCTTAGGCCCCGTCTGCCACGAAAACGCAAGCCGGCGTTTTCAAATTCCTTCAATCTGAAGAGCGTTTTCGGAAAGCTTCTACAAAATATCTGAGGTCCTTTCTCATAAACTACCGACTAAGTTACAAAGTTTTAATTTTTAAGCGGATTCTAATTCCAGCGTGATGTTTACCGAAGTGGACTTATAAACATATGGGGATTAAGATTACTCTAGTCTGTGAAAGTTTTTACAGGTTTGAAAATCTTTCCGTTGGTCCGTGATCTAGCTTGATTTTATTCAGGGACAAAGCGATCCAGGCACTACGCAGTCACAATGAATCAATATAAACATTTATCATAAAAAGGAAAGTGTAAGCATAAGAATGAAAGATAACTGATCGCCTTATCTTTACATCGACGAGTCAACAGTTTCCACCGCTACTGTAGATTTTCGAACGCGAGAATTAATAAAAGCAACTGTTTATGGAGCAAGCAATTGACTAAGAGATTAAAAAGCTAAGAGTTAAACATAGCAACAACACTCGAAACATCTGGTCCTGGGTTATTCAAAGAATCATTCTTGGAAACCAGATAAATCACTATTGAGTAGGTAGACATTACGATGTAGGATGTAGACATTGCAAAATTATCTTTGCTTTAAGGCGATAACAATTCATGAGACGGCGAAGTGTTATCTCTCACTGTTCGATCGTCGACCAAGAAGGACAGTTACCTTACAAATATGCACCGGCGTATTATGAATACACTACATTTGAAAATGGTTACTGGAAATCAGGCCGATGAAGCCGTTTAGTTTCGTCTTTGCTGTACACGCTTTTTTCATACTGTAATAATAATTGGTTCAGTAGTTTTTTCAGAGAGCCTAGCATTATAACCTTTTCCGTCAACATTCTGGATCTCCGTCAACATTTGATGCAACTGGAGTAGAAATACGAGACCGAGTCAGAACGACTTTCGAATTTCAGTTCGGATTCCTAGTTTGCTTCTGTTGAGTTATGATTTGACCGACTGAGTTGAACAGAAGACAATAGGTATGATATTGGTCTGAAAAGAGTGATAATGATAATCAAAAGCCTGCAAAAACAATAGCTTTTAGAAATCTGTTCCTCGTTTCCGTGGTCGTAAGTCCTCTATTGAAGATAGTACATCGCTAACTTTAAAGGACCCTTCTAATTAACACTCACAACAGAAAGACTATGAGCTTCATTAAAACTAAACTAGCAAACAAGAAAAAAACACTCTTTTCTACTGCTACTGCTACTGCCAATGAAAAGGATTGTGTTTTCGAAGTATTGTTTGTTTAAAGACTAAATTTATATTCATAGAAGGTAAAAGATTATTTTAAAAATCAACTAAAACTGTCGCCATTTGCAGGCGACAGAAAGTCGAAAGTTTTCGTTTGTTTACAATATATTTTAGAATCTCTTAACCGTTTATGTAACTTACTTTTCCTGAAACAGCCTATTATTGTCTTGTTATCCTTGTGTCAGAAAAAATGGGTTATTTAACGAAAGAAACAATATATACAAATAAATGGAACTCGATGTTAAATTTCTTTTTCAAAAAAAACCAGTGTCAATGAAAAATATATTATTAAAATGATGTAGTTTTTTCGTTGATAATATACACTGAAATCAATGCATGATATTTTGAATATCAAGCCTCCAACGCTCTTAAAATAGAAAACCCGAGTTATGTGAATTATTATGTCGTTCAATTGCGGTATAGTTCGTTTGTTGCAATACTCTTTTTCAAATAATCAAAGTACACAGTCCATGAAAGAGATTTAGCATTTTCATTGTTAAGACTTCTGTTAAAACGCACTTTTCGTATTTAAAACGCGGTGATGTAAACCATAGAAATTACGTTTGGATGCTTGTAACTGCTGAAATAATTAAGAAAAAGACCTTAACCGCATTTTTAATTACTTTGGTTCTGAAAGCTCACACATTTTAACTTACGCCAACCAATTATTTCTGTCTCTTTCTAGTGAAAATGTATCAAGCCATAAAATTCAAAGGAGAAACTACGAAGATCCTGGGAATATATTTACCGTACTCATAGTTACTACAACTTAATCGATCTTGTAAACCATTGAAAAGACCGGGACTGAACGAAACTAATGAAAAAGACCGTGTCAATTTCTTCCAAATTTTGTTGAATGCTTGCTTTTAATACACTTCTGACCGCTCGCGTCTGAACGAGAAGAAGGCAAAGATGGCAAAACCTTCCATTAAAATAAACATTTGCATCGATGGCTCCTGTAATCAAAACGGTTGAACAATGCAAAAGCCACTTTTTCACAAACGCAGAAAATTTACTCTTCCCGCAAGGCTTCGTCTTCTCGTATTCTAGTAACGATTTCAGTAATATTTCGTTAAGTTTATAACATGACATGAAGCAGTGTACATGCTTGTGGCAATTTTAACCTCAGTAACACTGCATATATGATTAGAACAAATTGTCCCGTGCAGCTGTTTTAATATGCATGTGCAGTATAGTTTCCTGTTCAAGGTTTCACTGGATACAAATTACACTGAGTTGCTTACAACGCGCGGTACTTTAAAATAAGGCGCGAAAATATCAAACGTAAAGTCAAAAGGAAAAGGGCGCGAAGTAATTCAATCAGTAACTCGGTATTTTGGAAATGATGGGGTTGTTGGCAGTTGGCACTGCCACAACGAAAGCACTTATGTTGCTATTGTTGAAAAGGCTGAATTCGCGGGGTTTTTATCAGTAAAACAAGGTGAAAATATGTCACCAAGTGAATACAAATGGCCTGCCGTACCTGTTTCCATTGATTACACACGTGCCATCAATATTTCCCCAGCCATTTTACCCAGTTGGTAAATCTACGCGCATATAAACAGCAAGGGTCGATCTTTTTCAATGGCGAATTAAAATTTAAAGGAAGTTCCACTCAGGGGCAGATGGCGCTTGTGTTATTTGGTTGTCATCAGGTGAGAAACTCCGCAACAGTCACCGCAGCTAACAATAAAAATTGCACCAGATAACGAGAAAATAGTCTCTCAGCTCATAAATATTTCACGCGTTTCAAACTCAAATATAAAAACAACCTTTCTATGTCTTCTTTAGAAAAATCGGAAACTGTGTGAAAGAAAACTCCGAGAATAAATCACTTGAGCGGGCTGCGGTAAAATTAGAACCATTTCGCTTTGGACTAACTGCAGATCAATAGTTCCAACGCCGAACACATTTCGGTGTTTTTTGTTGGGGTTGTAAATGAAAGGCACTAGGTCGCGAACAAATTTGATCGGGTGGGAAATATAAACAACTCCGGCGACAATACACCTGTTTTTAAGCTGGATATTTTACTTACAAATTCACAGTAATTATTGAAAAATGCCTCCGAAAACTCTTTTGATACTTTTGGAACCAATGGTCTTTTAATTGTTCGTTTCCTTTTAGTATCATCTCTGCAATTCTGACATAATCACTACGCGAGCACTTTGTACAACTAAAAACTCATAAAACGAGCTTATTTTAGCGAAGTGATAAGCAAAGTTGACTTCATTACATAAATATGAAGTAGGTTTAATTTGCCATTGATCCAGGTTTGCGCTCTGGTTAGCCAAAAGAAAGAGATTAAGCCAAAACAAGCATGACCGTTGGAAAGCGTCAGGAATGCAGCAACATCACTCAAAGCCAAGACCAGAGTCTATTTTACAATAAAAACGCAGACTTTTGACTTGTAAGGTGGCCGGTATCATCATTGTCAGGTCGCTGAAAGAAAGAAATGCGGACACGTTTTGATCACTGGTTCCTGTCTTTACAGTGTAAGTTCAAAATTAAGATTTATCAACTATACCGTTTTTTGCAAGTCCTTTGTAAAATGGTAATCCAATTCTTATCTGAACATTTCAATTTTTTTAGAGCCGATTTGCATGCGAATAGTTGCAAGTGGCGAATGAGCCATGGATTGTTTAAAATTTATTCACTTGAAAAACTTCCAATCAGAATGGCATTCTTTCAATGCTTTTGTAAGAAATTAAGCTGCTAAGAATTAAATTTTAAGTGTGGCAATTCGCTAGTAGATATCGCAGACACTGAAAAAACCACAGAACATTAAAAAAATTGGAACTACATTGTGTGCAAATATGGAAGAAAATTACTCAAACATGAACTTAGCTTAACTTCTACATAGAAACCTTGAACAGAATTTTCAGTTCATCAAAGAAAATCAAATATTAATTTGAGTTATTTCGGTGCAAAACTTGAAACCATTTAACAAAAAGGACGTTTGAATACGACTTTTCTTTCCATTGATCAATTTTTTCCCATTTCAGGTAACAGAATCCACAACAAGATCTAAATCTTCTTTTCACGGATTACTGTTAGAATACTTTGAAATCTTGTTATGATCTCAAGTCTTACACAAATCCTTTAGCGTGTTTTAGGCCTCTTAATCGAAGAGGGAATAAGGACGGGGGGAGGGATCTAGATGGCCGGGGCTTCGTAAGAAATATGTTCGGATAGATTACATAATGAAATATAATTTTTTTCAGTAACTTCACAGTGTTTTAGTGTTGATTATTTAAACGAAATTTTAGGTGGTGTTAAACACGAAAACTAACTATCAATTCCGATCTGACACAATGTAATTTCGTTATAATATGTTTTACAGTTTTCCACCTGGAATTGGACTAACCCAAAGATTGCAAGAAGTTGGCCTGTTCCTTCACAGTTTTCAAATACTCATTGATTATAGATTTTGCAGATTTTCGGATTTACTGACTGTTTGGTCGTCAGTAAAATGTGAATTTCAGTAAAGATAATTTGCCTCAAATGCGAACTTTAAAAAGTGCTTAAATTTCGCGCGTTTGCGTAATCACATTGAATCATTGGATCATCTGTTGGATCAAAATTAAGCGTTCTTCTGCCAGTTGCATGTGCTTTTATAAAACTGTCGCAAACTGTTTTTGGCAGCCAAATGTACATTTAATTATCTGCAGTGTAACAATCGAGGGTGGAAGCTGTGGGAGGCGCGATGGCCTCATGGTTAGTGAGCTCGACTCCGAATCGAGCGGTCCGGGTTCGAGCCCTGGCTGGGGACATTGTGTTGTGTTCTTGGGCAAGACACTTGACTCCCAAAGTGCCTCTCTCCACCCAATGCTGGGGGTAACCCTGCCCTATTTTCAAGATTATTTTGTTGTGCACAGGCCATCCCCCTATTTTCCTCTGTTTAGCGTCGTCCGCCCCGACCCAGATTTTCGCGTTTTTTAAAAAAAAAGTTACGCAGAAGGCAATGACACATCATTTCAAACAATTGTCACTTTAATCAATCTTTCCCCTGTTCGCGTTTGACTTGGACAACAACGTCGATTTTTTCTTCATCTATTGGCGCCATGTTGACTTTGTAACCACACCTTGTGTTTTTCCAGGCTCTTCGGATATTATGCCGAGGTACTGGGCCTCCTATCTCCAGACTCCTTTTCCAATTTTAATTTTTAATTTCTTTTTTCCGACCGACCCACCCAAAATCAGAAAACGTCTTCATGGCCACACTAAAACGCAAAGTCGGCGTTTAAAGGGCGTTTTTTGAAATGTTCCGTTTTTGTGACGAATTATTGCGGACGGCCGACCTAACCGTAGAAATATTGCTGCGTTTTCAAAATTCTTTGACGTAGAGCCGGAGTGTGGATTTGTATGTTGTTATGGCAACAAAACTGTTAGCTCGCATATTGTGGAGCACATTTAGTAGAATCTTACTGTAAAAAGTAAAACATTTTCTGTTACAAATTGGCTAAGATATATTTCTTCATCATATTTGACCAAAATTTGGTTAAGTTTATGACATAATCACTTGCCTAATTCTCATATTTTAAAAACTTGAATATTCATCTCTGGAACGAAAAAGGATATATATATATATTATTTGCCGGCCGGGAGGTCCGTACTGGGAAAAACTGTGCCCGAGTATGCAGGGTCCAGATGGGAAAATCCGGACCGCTGGAGTGCGCGGAATTAGCCAATCAGATTCAAGGATTTAGGATTCCGGGCTGCTGAGATGCTTCAGAAAAATAGTAAACAGCATTTTCTTGCCATACAGAATACTTGTTTATTGGCTTAGATCGAAAAGATGTGAATTTTGTCATAGTAGCAAACTTTTTTCCCATTTACGTATACTAGTTACATTCTTTTAGTTGTTTCTAAATTTTAAATTAATCAATAAAGAGATGTCCTTTATCAACTGTTATTCACAGGATACTACTTCAATGTCCGCAGCTGAAGATGATGATGTACTCTACAAGTTAAAATTAATTCCGATCTTAACATCATTCAGTCATGGCTAAAGGTGAATAAACTAACTCTAAATGTCAAAAAGACCAAATGCATATTGATAGGGAGCTGCCCCAAACTTGATCTAGTACCTGGTAATCTCACAATTATGGTAAATAACATATCCCCAGAAAGGGTGATTGCTTACAAATCCCTAGGAGTCTTAGTTGACAAAAGTCTCACATGGAAAGCACACATTGACGAAATTTCGAAGAAGATTTTAGCAGGTTTATTGGTTCTAAGGTGTCCAAGTCCAACAATACCATGATTATTCCAGCTGTTGCAGGAATAAATAAGGAAAGGATTACCAGAAAAACTCCAGCAACTCCAAAAAAGAGCTGCCAGAATTGTGACTTCCGCAAAATATCAAACACGATCTAAAGATACATTGGATGAACTGAGTTGGAAGTACATGTATTACAGAAAAGGAGGATGAGACAACTCGCTATCCTTATTTACAAAATGAATTATGGTATTTCTCTGCCATACTTAAGAAATATATTTGAAAATGTCTCTGACATCCACTCTTACAACATAAGAAACTCGTTAATCAGTTTACATTTTCCTAAACCTAAGCTAGAGATAAGTAAACATAGCCTCCATTACAGAGGATCGGTCCTCTGGAAGAAAATTCCTATTGAAGCAAGAAAAAAGGAAAGCCTAATTAGTTATTTCAAATTGTTCTGCCTGCCTAAAGATGTTGTTAGCGAAGTTAAGTAATTCATAGTATGCAAAGAAGTTAACCAGTATATAATTACCTAAGTGTATTTAAGTATAGTGTTTGAGCAGTCTGGTAATGGCCTAGATACTTAGTACCACAATTGTGGTATTTTGGGTTGCATTTTATCCTAGTGTTCAGCACTGCACAGATGAGGCCCAAAAGGCCGAAACAGTACTGTCTGCAGTTAGTTATCTATAATACCGGTAATTAAATATGTTATTAAAGATATTGTTATTAACTATATTTTGATTAAATTTATAGTAAAACTATTATTGTATGGTAAAGGTAAAGTCTGAAAACGAGCCAAGTAGCCCATCTAAGTTTCTGTAGCAATATGAAGCGACTAGGAATATTTCTACTCCCCCTTGGATGGGATGCTACGTCCATCCCAAGGTTACCCCCAGCAATAAATTCACCAGTACCCATTTGTGCACCTGGGTGAAGAGAGGCACTATGAGAGTAGTGTCTTGCCCAAGAACACAACACAATGTCCCTGGCCAGGACACGAACCTGCACTGCTCAATCTGGAGCTGTGTGCACGACATGTACAAGTTCAAACATTTCAACTGAAGTTATCATTTTATTATATGTATGTCCTACCTAATTTTAACTTATTATAAGCTTTGAATATAAGACATTAAATACAAACTATGATCTTGTTTTGTCTCTGCAAGATTAAAACACCTTATAAGTTCTCATAAAGCACTTCAAAGGATGATTTCAAAGATGTATTAAACAGTACGAAATACGTCTTTTTGTCCTATTTCAGTAAACCTCTTCTTCAAGTACACTCCCACTTGAGTCATTTAGTAGGCAAAACAAGCAAAGAAGCAAAGAAGGGAACTTCAGTGTACTGCAAGCACTCTACACGTAATATGTAACCTAATAAAATACTTTTTTTTCTTTTTCTTTTTTTTCTTTCTGTGTAATTGGAAATGAAGGTGTATGAAAAATGTCAGAGAATAATATAGAACTGTCTAGCTTAGCTGTGGACAAGTTATGCCATTAGCATTCACTGCCTACTCCACCCATTCTCTAGGAGTCCGTAGAACTTGAAGAAGTTCCTCCTCTCTGGTACCCTTTTCAGGGGCATGCATGTACTCCCAGCGGGCCTCCAGAGGTAGGGACATCAAGATGCTCTCTATGCGAGCTCCTGGGGTATACAATCCAAATTTGGTGCCTCGGTCATACACCAGATTAAATTCAACATATCTATGACCAAGAGAAAAATTAAAGGAACTAAGTCAAGGATAACACATTTTGAAAAAATAAAAGGACAAGTCTTTCAAATTTGTCAATGATGCTGCTCCCTCAAAATGTTTTGCTGGTACTCATATACTTTTCTGTTGAGAGAGACCCTCTGATAATGAGGTTTCTTGCCCATGAGCACAGGACCAAGACTCTTGTGAGGCTTAAAATAACCAAAGCCAACCTGCCAATCATGAGCCAAATGCACTTTTTGTTTACCGGTAACTAACAGGTCACTGTGCCTACCATCTGACCCTATTGCAGTGGAAATGCCCCATTGCTAGCCAGCAGTGTAGGTATATTTTGGGGGCACAAGGGCACATTCATTTTAGGCCGCCAACTTGGTAACTCTGGAGGGAGAGTAGGTGTGAAGTCAAATGCCCCCCCACCCTCTGCCTCAGCCCTGTACTGGTCAAGCATCTACCTGTAATTACAATCCTAGCAGCACCAAAATCCTGGTTTATCGACCATTCCATTCTAAAATAACAGCAGGATACCTGATTGCTAATTCACATACCGGCCTCGCCTCAACTGCTGCCATTGATGTTCTTTATCAGTGTAAGGATCATCTTTGTGTTTTAGCACCATGGGAATATAGCTTGGCAGGACAGCATTAGCCCCTGCTTGAACAAACTGGAATGCTGCTTCCTGTGAGGGTTCATCAAGATCATCAAAGAAAATACCACCAACACCACGGCATTCACCTGCAGTGACAAAAATAAAACTGAAGATATCAATTTTAACCAGAGGGGGTGAATAGAGATATGCCATGAAGGAATAGAGACATTTTATGCCAGTTACCATAACAGAAACGCAAATGCCAACAGGTCTAATAAATATTCAAAATTTTTTTTTTTTTTTTTTTTTTTTTCAAATTTTTTTTTTTTTTTTTTTTTTTTTTTT
>OMLO01006129.1_pt1 | contig 10109 bp, 10 predicted proteins | sample 1674811 | NCBI WGS metagenome assembly OMLO01 (sample SAMN06265003, study PRJEB25207) | coral metagenome | isolation source: Coral host | place: Mexico:La Bocana,Puerto Morelos, Mexico | collected 2008-11-13
ATAATAGGGATATAGTATACAAACATTTCGGGCATCCTAAGTGGTGCAGGATTTTTTCCATCAACAGTCAACAGTAGTGATACACAGGCGTCACATGATCCAGTTTTGCGAGCATCCGCCTTCCTATTTCTCAAATGGTTCCATTTGCCCAAACCAACATGTGTCCCAGGCTGGTCATCTTGGCCCTCCTGCGGGCCAAGAAGCGAGTGGTGGTCCACTTCGGAGTTCCCTGCGGTAGTTGGGTGCTGCTTTCACGTGGTACAACTGCTAGAACTTGGCTGGCCCCACTTGGAGATATAGGTGTTGAATCAGTTCGGCTGGGAAATCTCATATGTGCAAGGATTGCTTCGGGATACAAACATTTTGTTTCATAAACTGCATTCTCCAACAGATCCCCACAAAGCTAATCCTATAGCAAACCATTATCTTCCACCAGTATGTTAAACTATAGTCCTTTGAATGAGCTCTGTTGGAGATTTCTTATTTTCCCGGTTGGTTTGATATCACAGATATAAATGCATGTTTCTCGACAAATGATTCTGGTTCAGGATGTGCATCCTCATATACTTGATCCTGGCTCAGCAGGGCACCTTCACCATTGAACAGCCAGCCACAAGCTTATTATTCCGACATCCCAGGTTTCAACATTTGATTTCCAAAATTCATGTATTTGGGCAAGTTTTGATCTGTTTGATACTTTCTGAAACCCATCATACATCCAGCCCAGGTATGGAAAGTGCGGTTTTGGATGAGACTTCTTGGATCTAAAACCCCCAAACGAAGTGTGATTTGGGGAAATACTCCAAAGATCTGGCGGTTCAAGACTGGCCATTTACGAATGGGAAGAAAAGCTGCTAAGAGTCTTTTGGTACGGAAGTACCGCGATGCTTCTGGAAGGGCACGGTTCGTTGGGAAGAAGCATCCCCTAAAGAAGTCTGCGTTGCTTGAAGTGTAAATTTGAGGTATTATAACATTTTGTTTGTGGTCAACTCCCCAACTTGATGATTTTATTTTTGGGCCCTTATAATAATAGAAATTTGCAGAGTCCGACTCATAAACTTGCCATTCACATCAGGTGCTATCCCCTTGGCTTTGGCCTTCGTTACTTGAAGCTCTTTGACGATTTGCAGCAGGAAAATACCCAATGGAAAGTTACTCATGAGGCGTTTGGGGTTCGGTTGTATAGCTTTAAGACCTTACCAAGTCCAAACATATTTCCCTTTGAAGATGCAACATAAAGTTTTTGGGAGTGCCATATCTTTGGGATTTTTTTATTGCACACCATTCCTGACCCAAAGCCCAAACGTGCACCAAGACCACGCTTCAGCCCAAGATGCAGGTGCCAACAGCAAGCAAGCTGTCGGTGGGAGATATCCTTGCGGGCATGAATGGTGAGCTCAGCGATGTGTGGGGAGATGCTCAAATGCCGGAGGTATGTAAATACCTGTTTGGGAACAACCATTGTGAGATTCCAGCGGATATCAAAGCACACATGCCGAAATGGCTGTGACTTATAACGTGATGTTTTGGGGAATATTGAAAAAGTCGTCTCACGAAAGGCTCAAAGAACAATCTTATATATAATATATTGTTCTTTGAGATTCTGTGGCAGCTGAAAGGAAAACCATTCACTCACACAACCTTTTTTGCAGGGAATCAGCAAACTATGTCCCCAAAATATCCCAAAGTCAAGGTTGTAGGAATGGTTTTCCTTGTTTTACACGTGTTGCCAGGGTTGGATGATGTGGGCTTCTGTGAAAATGAGACGGAAAACTTTACCATTTGGAATGAAAAAATGCGAAAAATCGAAGTGATAGGAAAGTGAAAAAGTTGTGAAAAAAACGTGAAAAAGTGGCGTATTTTTCCGTATGATCATTACGTCGCATTTTTGGGAATTTTTAGGCAGCATTTTGCACGAGCCTATAGGTCCAGTAAATCTGAAGGTTTCCACTTTAGCCATGGGTGATCCTTCGCTCACTGCTCTTAATTCTCGACAGTGGTCTTGTGACACCTTCCAACGGGGAATCTCCTTTTTGCAACATCAGCAAATGATGGTCAAAGAGGAAGCAAACGATATCGATGATAGGATCGCGGTTTCTTGGTTCACGAGGTGTAGGCCTGTCAAGTTGATTTGGCGCTGAACATCTTTTCACATGTTTTGCCATTTATCATCCTTCGCGGGGTTCCCTTTCCAAACACTCCTTCCCAAGGCTGCCCAACAGCTTAAAGCAGATTTGCTGGAGCAGTTGAACCAGGAGAAACAGGACACTGCACAGGAAGGGATTGAACAGGAGGATCAGGGAAACAAAACGGAATCAAAGGAAACCTTGCTGGACGACCAGCCAGAAGGGGAAAGCCAAGAGCAGGGAGAGGAAGAAACGGAAAAACAAAATGATGGAGTTGGGGAGGTTGTGGATGATCAGTATTTTCCTGATAACCAACTTGGACTATATGGGATTGGACCCCCGAAAAGAAGTCGGAAGTTCCAACCCGGCCTGTCTCCACGCCCGTCCGATCCCAAAAGCCAGTCACAGAGTCCCCTGACTTGCAGAACAAGGCTTACATGAAAAACCGCCACACTAGGGAGGCCCTCACACCCACAGAACCAGAACAAGATGAAGATGATGAGTTTCAGGGAACGACCCATGATGATTACATCGATCTCGAAACGGACTTGGAGACACAACTGGATCAAGATGTTGAAGATGATGGCCTTCGGGAGTCTTGATTTTCCAATATATATCTTCTTTCAAATGGTATGATTTTGAAACGTGATATACGGATATTCTATGTTGATGGAAAAAATCCTGCACCACTTAGGATGCCCGAAATGTTTGTATACTATGGATATCAAGACCTTTTCGGGCATCCCAAGTAGTGCAGGATTTTTTCATTCAACCGTATGTTTGATGGAGTTCATTGACCGTTTTTTCTTGAGTCAAACCTTTGGTTGATACAGTTTATATATATATATATATGAAGCTATTATAAAGGCTTGCACATTTAATATTAAGTCGATTTCACCTCAAAGCCTCAAAGACACATCTTGATAAAACCCTTCCGTTCAAGCTATCACCAAGGAGTACTTTGCAAGCACAGTGAGCCATCGTTCCCAAGATGTCCTCCAACCATCGCCCCCACAGCCGCCACAGGTAGTTTGGGCCTCAGGTACTTGTGTGGATCAGCACGGGGCCATAGAATTGTTTGAGCCTACCGGTATGCTATTGTGAGGCCAAAACTGAAGCAGTAAGCCCGAAGAAGGTTGATGGCCAGGATTGGGTTGTATAACATGTTTATATAAGCTGATTTTACTGTTTCGGAAACCGCTGCAGATTATACTTTCATGGGTTTGAATCTGTTAAGTCACGTTTTGCTAGGATGCTGCCCCAGCTCCACCTGAGAAAGCTGCTGACTTCCCGAAACCAAAGGACTGGTACAAACTATTCTTTCTTAGGTTTGCAAATTGAAGTTTCCAAGTTAACTTGAATTTTGCAATGGTCAATCTAAATTTCTGGATTAGGAGCATGGTGGTCCGAGAATCACATTGGTGGATACCAAAGCAGTGAAGTATGTCTCTGATAACGCGGCGGAGCAAGGTATCCGTCGTTTGTGCAAAGAGAATGCAAAAGGCAAACGTAAAGTCAATGATGCTATTGCAAACCAGTTTTTTGAGGGTGGGGCTGCCCGCAAAGAGTTGATTCGCCTCTACGTTGAAGCTGGTGGTAACCATGATCCTTGATTAATCCCAGTACGATGTGTTTATATAAGGAACAAAAACTGCCAAAACATTGATTGTTATTGATTCCACTGCTCAGGCTACTGTTTAATGAAGTTTTTTTGTGAACAATATACAGTATCTGAGGACATGTTCAAGCGGAAGGCTGAGCTATCCATCAAACGAAAGCAGGGCAGAAAGGAAACTCAAGGTGGTGGGTTTTACACAGAAGAAGCTATGCGCGCTGAACTCAAGTACAGCGCGAATCGTGGCTATAAGTTCAAAACCATGAATTCTGATTCTGTAATTCTGTATCACTCTACTACCATGATATAACCTATATGTTGTCAAAGAATTTATATTGGGGTTGCCTTCCTATATGTATAGCAGCCCTGACTTAGGAAGCGAATCAAAGCGATTGTGAGCTATTGCAATCACCCTAAGCGGGTGAAAACCCATACAAGGAGTGGGTTTGAACTTGAACTTGGGTCGAAACATATCTTTAGAGAATTTGTTTTAAAAAGTTTTCTCCACTAAACACCTTGATCGTGAATGTTCTTTCTTGTGGGAGGCTTGATCGCTATGAGAAGGGCCTCACAAAGTATTTGGTCGAGACTGAAGATACAGTCGAATACAACCAAGAATATGAAGAGTGTGTTGAAAGTCGACTTGAAGTCGATGTCACCAGCAATGTCCCTTTCCCTGTCGGTCCCAAAAGCTTGGCTGACACCAAGGATTCCAGCAACACCAAGGCTTCCGGCAAGTCGGATGCAGAATCTGACGGTCAAGATGAGGAGGTCACCTCCAGCTCCAGCGAGGGGGAGGAAGACCCCCCCAAAAAACACAAACGTACCAAATCACCCCAGGGCAGAGATGCCAAACGCCAGAAGCATTTGGAAGATGAACCAGAGGACAGGGTTCTATTTTCATAATAGATTTGTTCAAGAGTTAGGAACAGGCATTTACCCATAAAAATAGATTTCAAAATCACCTTCAATGCCTCACATGTTTATCAGGTTGGTTTTCACCATTGGTATATATATATATATATACACACCCTCTCATGTGTTGACAGTAAAGAATCCTGGGAATTGAATGTTTGTTTTCTCATGGCTGGGCAGCTTTGTAAATGTTTTTTTAATCTTACATTCGGACTCGGACCTTGAATTAGAAAAGGAGGCTTTGGGAGGGAGCTTGAGTTTTCAAAGTGTTGTCCCATCAAATCAGCCATGAAAAACTCATGGCAGGAAGTCTACAATGTTGATGAAACGCTCACCCAACTCTTGCGAACAAACACGAAGATGGATGGCATGATCACACGGCTTAAGGCTCTAGAAGATCCCAACGGCAATTCGAATCTTTTCTTAGTCTTATGATGATAAGTTGCAATCCCCCAGTTGACTCGATGTTGTAGTATACAGGGTACGGTATGATTTCCATTTTATAGGCTTTTCAGCTGGTTCCTTCGCTATCTTCGATTGCCTTCCATTTAAGGGCTGCCAAGTCTTTGGAGAACCAGAAGGCGACCCTCCTCCGTTTGCATGATGATATCGCGAGTCTCAAAGCCGAATGGGATGCTGATAAGAAATTGTCAAATGAGAGCCTTTTCTGGGTTTAGTGTCAAAACTCTATAGCTAAACTATGGCTGCTATAGATCTCCCCCTTCAAACCTACCATGCAAGAGCTTAGGAAGATGGAGCAACTGAAGAAAAAGTTCCGTGAAGTGGAAATGGTGTGGGGGTTCCCAACCACGCTCCACTCCAGCCTCCTTTCAATCCAACTTGAAGAGTGTCGGGGACACATTGCCATAGCCCCTCGGCCAAGGTGCGGCAAAGTAGCGATGGAGCAGAAGAAGCTTACCAGGACAGTCGACAAAAATTGTTGATTCATCGGAAGTTCAGGGAAGGGTGGAACAAAATAAACTTAATAGAAACAGTAGTAAACTATGTGATGTGATATGATGATAATACCTTTATATTCAAAATCATGTTTGGATAAATATATTGTGTCTTTTTAGAAAATGTATGATTGCCACAAAAATGGTTTAATGGTTTGGAAAGATCAATGCATCAAACCCGCATGCCTTGTCTGAAACCCTGTGCAGGACCCTGTTGAAGAAACCGGCCCCGAAGCCGAAAACAGCTCCGAAGAAGTCGGAGCCCGCAGCCCCTAATTCCAAGAAACCCGCCAAAAAAAGGTAGGGGCAAAGACAATAAGAAGTGATCAGATTTTTGGGACTTCTGTTTACTGTTTTGTTACATTGGCAATTCACATGGATGTGTTTCATCTTTACCCTGGTGTGAAATATTGTGAAATATATGGGTGTTGGTTTCAACAGTCATTCGCAATGGAGACCCGTAGCTGATCTGAAGAATGGAGCAGGTTTAAAGTGTGATTCCTATAAATGGATTTTTGGGGTCTATCAATCAGATTTTGGGAGTTGGGTTTAGCATGAGAACAAAGATGAATATCAAAGTTATTTGTTTTTTGTACCACCAATTGGGACCCTCTACTTGAACCAAAGTCATTCAGGTAAAAACTCATACCGCCCAAACTTGCTGTTCAAAAACCCATGTTTGAAAATGCATTTTGATGGACAAACCTGTTCTGGTACTGTTGGAATCCCAACAGCACGGATGTTGATTTTAATTTGTTGCTCTATAGCCTATAGCTGGAGCACTGCCACCTCTGCTGCCACTTGCTCTTTCGTCTTAAGGATGGATGTATATAGAGGTTGTGCCCGCACCAGCTCTTGAAACAGTCAAGGGGATACACAAACTTGTGACGAAAAAATGAATTTGAGATATTGTTGAATTGGATGACGATGAAATATCGGCAAAGTGGTTGTGTGTGCTGAGTTTGTACTCCCCAAATCTTTAAAACCAAAAATTTGACATTGGCCCCCAAACTCTGAGACACAACCATTGACGCCGTAACTGTTTTGAACAATATGCCCCAATGATCCCTGCGCAGGTGCCACCCCTGAGGGGTCCAACGTTTCCAGCTTGGCCGGGCCCATCGGAAAGGCATTGGCCGAAGCAGTTTCGAAGGGCGTAGCATGGCCACATGAGGCAACTTTTGTTTTATGCTTGTTTCTTTCAAAGTTCCAGAACCCCTACATGATATGTTTTACAGCTGTTCAACCTACACCTGACTTCCACAAAATTTCCCACAAATAATGTTTTGAGTTTATATCTATTTAAGGAACACGCTGATACATGACCCGACTATAAAGATGTTTTTCTATGGGGGTTTTCGAGGGGTACCTTCTACAGCTATGAATGTTAGTTTTGGTTTGTTTTGGTCAAAGATTTGATTTGATCAATCTTTGTATGCTAAAAGTCTCCTATAAACAGTTTCCACTTTAATGGGACATTTGTAAAAAGTACCGGGACCTTCATTACCATGACAGGGAATGCTTTGTTTAAGGGGAAATTTGACCTGCCAATCCCACTGTTTTTTCAACATGTTTTTTTCAAAAATCCCCCGCCCAGGCTAGTGAGTACCACATCTGCAAGATTGCTTGGGCTGTATGTGAAGAATTAAATTCCACTATAGACGGATCTGCTTCTGGTAAACTTCTATCTAGAATGGGAGTTCTACACTCGACTGGGCATGGAAACCGTGTTTTCAAAGAGTTTTCCAAAGTTGGCCTTGCGGCTGATATCCCCGAAACTTATGTTGACATTGGGATCCGCCACCCTGTCTTGAAGTTTCGAGATGTGGTGTCGTGTTTGTCACAAAAAGGGAAGATGAATCTATTAGTGAAGGATGAAAGTCTGGGTGTATACGAAACATTCTGGAACCGGTATGAAAAAGGACACGCCCATCATCCAATATTTTCATGCCCTGCTGAAGAACGGCGACGATGCATACCCCTGCTTTTGCACGCAGATGAAGGCACATCCCTAAAAAAACGTGGATTGATGGTCATATCGCTGCAACCAGTGGTCGGTGATGGTACAAGTCACGGGGGTAAACATTTGAACTTTCTTGGCAACAGCTTGATCACCAGATTTCTTTACAGCGCAATCATGACGAAATATTACAGAAAACAACATGCAGGACGACTTGGCAAACTTGTATCCCTGCTTGCTAGTGACCTGAAGGACCTTTTTGAGAACCCTTGCAACGTTTCTAGCCTTTGTTCCTGCAACACTTTTATACTTTTAGTTGTTACCCGAAAACCAAGTCACAAGGAAAAAAACGATCTTGTTTCACTTGGCAAGCGAAGGTTCGCCTTGGCAATGATTCACTGGATTTGTTCTTTTGTTGCATTGGGATGAAGGGTGACTGGCCAGCCCTGGTAAAACTGGGGCAAATCACGAGACACCACGGACGAGAAGCGAAGGACAGTGTTGGGATATGCCACTTGTGTGCAGCTGGTCAAACAAATTTTGACTTCAACCTGTTTGGCTACAATGACTTGGTGGCATCAAGAACGGATGACTTGCCATGGGACACACCCAGCCCACTTACAGCAACCATCCCACAGGACCGCACCAAGCTTCCTATGTTTTACAAGGTGGACATATTCCACACCTGCCACAAGGGTGTGATGGCTGACCTTTGCGCCAATGCAATAGTCACGCTTTTCGATTTGAATGTCGATGGTATGTCTGTGAACAGCGGTATTGACAAGATCTATGAGGAGGTTGTTGCACACGCACAAAAGCACAAGCTATCGCTACATATGTTGCAGTTGAGCAGAACCCTTCTTGGATTTGCCAATTCATGGTCTTTTCCTGCTGGGTGGCTTTGTAGCACTCATTATTTTCAAACTTTGAAAGGTTTTGTTTTAAGTCGACAGTTTTCTTGAGGGATTCAAGCACAATCTGAATCTTGAAAAGCTTCTCGGTTGGTGAAGTTAGGGGTTATCAATGCAAGGTCCTGGTTCAAAGGGGCAGACACAACTACATTGACACATTTCTTGGAGAAGCGCTATGCAGATCTGGTTTCCGATAAACCCAATCATCCCCACTGTCGGTACTTGACATCCATCTTGGCTGGCTTGCAAGCTTCCAACGTCTTCTTCCACACGTTGTATGCTGCTCCCTTGTGGCTTCCAAAGAAAGATCGCGACACCCTGATTGATTCTTTGTATGGGGTTCTTCGGAGTTTTGCTGAGGCTGCAAACTATGCCTATGGGGTGCTGAAGAAAACACGCTTCAAATACCAACCAAAATACCACATGCTGGCAGAAATCAGATTTGCCATGATGCTTGATAGAAACAACTTGGTGCCAAGTCTGAATCCTCTGGCATTCAGCACCCAGATGGACGAGGATTACGTGGGCAAGATCTGCCAGATGTCCAGGTTTGTGGCAAGCAGAACGGTTCGCATCAAGACCATTGAGCGTTTGAAGCTAGCCTTGATGGCATTGTGGTAGATCCTAGTGTGGGCTCTTGATTCTTGATTGTGACTTGTTCACCTCCCAGACTGGTTCGGTGTCCTTAGCAATGATGTGGCGACCATTTTTTGCGGGAAAAAACAGGAGATGAGCGATGGCAGGGCTGTTTCCAACATGGCCTAGAAGCACCGACCCAACACACGATAAGTTAAGAAAAAGTGAAACCTGCCACTTTTACAAAAGTGGCGCAGAACCATGCGACTTTCGTCAGTTGCCGATTTTTCCTTGCGACTTGGTTTTCTAGGTATTAGCATGGTACGGAACGGTACTTTTCTGCGCTGGTCTGCCAAGGACAATGAAAAATCAGAGTCAATTGTTGAAAGCTGGCTGCGTATATTGATGCGTTTCTTAAGCCTCAAAAAATGCATGGCTGAATGTTTTCTTGTATTGCCCTCGCAGGGAGCCGCGCGCTATCTAGCCACATTCGTACTCAAGAGAATTGTCATGCGCGTTTCTCAGGGCCGTAAAAACGCATCTGTATGAAACCATTTGGTTGTCACCCAGCCATCCGTACTTCAGGAGCCGCGCGTTTTTCTGATGTGCTGTGTATTAGCATGGTACAGAAAGGTACTTTTCTGCGCTGGTCTGCCAAGGACAATGAAAAGTCAGAATCAATTGTTGAAAGCTGCCTGCGTATATTGATGCGTTTCTTAAGCGTCAAAACATGCATGGCTGAATGTTTTCTTGTATTGTCCTCACAGGGAGCTGCGCGCTATCTAGCCGCGTTCGTACTCCAACCCACTATTTCGCCGAGCGGGCTCAAGCGGTGCCATGCGACCGGATCCAAGGCTGGTGACTAACTGGACAAACTGGTGAGGGAGGGAGGGAGGATGCCAGTCAATGAAGAAGAACCGGCCCTTTGAATAGAGCTGGGAGTCTGGAGCCTTCACCGCGAGCCTTTCCCTATATTGCATGCTTTGGCCAAGCTCCTGTTGACGTCTAAATTCCATGTACATAGATGTACTCCGTCTGGTGTACACATGT
>OMLO01006130.1_pt1 | contig 10108 bp, 6 predicted proteins | sample 1674811 | NCBI WGS metagenome assembly OMLO01 (sample SAMN06265003, study PRJEB25207) | coral metagenome | isolation source: Coral host | place: Mexico:La Bocana,Puerto Morelos, Mexico | collected 2008-11-13
TCAAGTAGGGAAAGTATCTTAAGTACGCAAAGTATCTCAAGTAAGCAAAGTATCTCAAGTAATCAAAGTATCTCAAGCAAGCAGAGTATCTGAAGTAAGCACAGTATCTCAAGTAAGCAACTTTAGTATCTCAAGTAATCCAATTATCTCAAGTAAGCAAAGTATCTCAAGTAGGCAAAGTAACTCAAGTAAGCAAAGTATCTCAAGTAAGCAAAGTATCTCAAGTAATCGAAGCGTCTCAAGTAGGCAAAGTATCTTAAGTACGCAAAGTATCTGAAGTAAGCAAAGTATCTCAAGTAATCGAAGCGTCTCAAGTAGGGAAAGTATCTTAAGTACGCAAAGTATCTCAAGTAAGCAGAGTATCTCAAGTAAGCAAAGTATCTCAAGGAAGCAAAGTATCTCAAGTAAGCAAAGTATCTCAAGTAAGCAAAGTATCTCAAGGAAGCAAAGTATCTCAAGTAAGCAAAGTAACTCAAGTAAGCAAAGTATCTCAAGTAATCGAAGCATCTCAAGTAGGCAAAGTATCTTAAGTACGCAAAGTATCTCAAGTAAGCAAAGTATCTCAAGTAATCGAAGCGTCTCAAGTAGGCAAAGTATCTCAAGTAAGCAAAGTATCTCAAGTAAGCAGAGTATCTGAAGTAATCAAAGCGTCTCAAGTAGGCAAAGTATCATAAGTACGCAAAGTATCTCAAGTAAGCAAAGTATCTCAAGTAATCAAGGTATCTCAAGTAATCAAAGCCTCTCAAGTAGGGAAAGTATCTTAAGTACGCAAAGTATCTCAAGTAAGCAAAGTATCTCAAGTAATCAAAGTATCTCAAGTAGGCAAAGTATCTCAAGTAAGCAAAGTGTCTCAAGTAGGCAAAGTATCTCAAGTAAGCAAAGTATCTCAAATAATCAAAGTATCTCAAGTAATCAAAGTATCTCAAGTAAGCAAAGTATCTCAAGTAAGCAAAGTAACTCAAGTAAGCAAAGTAACTCAAGTAAACACTGTAACTGAAGGAAGGAAGGAAAGTAGTCTAAGGGAGCAAAGTAACAAAGCGGGTGAAGTATTGTGGAATTACAATATTAGGGTACACTATAATTACTATATATGAAGTACCTACTGTCAGGTTGGATCGTCTGCACCAGACCGAATGCAGACGATAAATTAGTCTGCAAGCCAGATGATCCGTTTTTGCCAAAACAGATCTGTTGCTGATCTGCTGCAGATCTGTTCGTTTCGTACGGGCAGTACTCGCCTTCTATTTCTTTAATATTGACATAAAAAGCTGATCTTAAAGTTTGAATTGGAGCCTAATTAGAACTTTTAATTTTATTTCTAATCTTAACCTCTTTACAGACTGAAAAAAGAAATTGGTGGCAGCCACTTAAAAGAAAAAAAAGTTTTCTATATTGTAAAGATGTAAATAACCAATGGCTGTATAAAAAGGCTGGATGAGAGTGCTATAAAAGCTATAAATTGTTTCTTGTGTAACAACTCGTCCACAAAAATGAGGAGATGGAAGGGCAGCACTTAATCCAGGGGTGTTGATGCTTATTTTAAATTTTGCCTGATAGGTGGGGCACTTATTTGAAGGTGGCTGAAGAGTATCTGAGTGATATTCCCCAGTTTTCAACACAATTATAGTCTCCATTTGGCCAGAAAACATGCTTGGTTATTTGTCCTTGGACATTATCTGTTCCTCAAAACTCACACTATCCCTCAAGTTATCCTCTCCAAAAACTGTTTGCTGTTCTGAACAGGTCATGTCTGCAGACAAATATGCGCACATATTTCCACCCCAAATGGGGGTTATTGTTAAGCTATGTATCAATCACTCAACATTGTCCCTACTAACCAGGATGACAGTGACTTTTCCAAATACTGGATTCATGACAAGCAGCAGTAAACGGCGACTGACTGCATTTTACTGATGAAGCAGTTATGCCATGACAAAACGAAAAAATAAATTTGAGAGCTTTTAAGTTCTGGTTCCAAAACGAAATGTGTTTCATGAAATAAAACCTTTGTCTACAAAAGTTCTGTCTTATCCCTGCATTGTTTGTTTTGGGATTAGCAGGCTTCCGTAAACATTGTCAACAGACTTAACCTGGATGTAAACTGGCGCACACTCTTTTCTACTGATCGATAAGCGGACTCAAAAATCACAGTTTCTAAAACAAGGTTTGCGAGTCTGTGTTTGGGGAAATATTTGTGAGGCAATCACCTTTTTTGGCTGAAAATAGCCAATTAAACTGTCATTATGAGTTTTGTTTATTGACATGTGCTTGTTCTGCGATGTCGTTCAGGACCGAACTGGCCCACAGACATTTCGTGGTCCATGTTTATCCATGGCTATGGGATGAAAATAACTAAAACAAACCACTAGATGAAAGTACAACCAATGACACCGATAATCACCACCAAAACAACTATCGCAAATGACGGCTCTTGTGATAATTCCGTCTTGGTTGAGTGCATACACGTCATGTGGGTGTCAATCAGAAGAAGAATTTTTACTTCTGGTCAAAATGAAATGTGCTCATTTCTCCGCCAATATTCACTCTTTTTCAAACTTTTTTTTTTAAATGAAAGACCACACTTGGACTATTACTTAGATCTAAAATCCGATTTTGGGAAAAATTGTCGATCTGGAGGTATACAGTAACCTCAATATAATTAGGTTTTGTTCAACTAATAACAATGCTAGAGTAGAAAATCAGTAATTCAAGATGATTTATTTATAAATTATGATGTTAATGAATCCTCCAACCACAAAATGACAAAAAAGACACTTTCCTATTTCCTTTTTTTTATTTCAACTAGACTGAGTTTAGAAAACAAAATTGTGAATATGAACAATTTTGCATACAGTGACTTTGCCCTGGACTTTACCTAGCTATATGCTCTGCACAATATGGCTGCCAAACAAATGCATTCAGTGTTGGCAGAGCATTTACTTCTAGAATGTTCATCATCTATCCTTGGCCTTAAAATTATAACTATTATGGTACACCTTCAAAGGTTTTCAGGCTTGAACTTGAAACCCAGGTAAGCCATTATAAAAAATACTTTGATGTTCTGAATGGGCAGCTTGCCAATTATGACACCACAAAAACAAGTTCTGACAATTTTCCAAAGTTTGCACAAACTGTTCCGTTTGTAAAGCAAAGAAAAATATCTGTTTTCAACGTCGAATACCACGGCAGCATTTTGTCTAAATCATGCAAAACTTTGGATTATGATTACTTAGATTAGAATCTTTCATTTTTAACTTAAAATCAAACTAAGCTCAATTTTGTTGCATGACCTTTAAGAAAGGACAAAACTCAAACCAAATCAAGTTGGATTGCCGATTTACATCCATAGCAAGTATTCAAAAATATTATATAAACAGTAGTTACTATTCTTACTCAATAGGGCATAAATGAAAAATCCAGGTTGATCTGGCCTGTGTTTTGTCCTGATTGTAACTGATTTTATCCAGCTGATGAAGATAGCATGTCATGACTAAAGAAGCCTAACCAAAAACCAAACTCTGAAACAAATACCATAGCATTTGAGTAATGTGTAGAGTCATCAAGGTCACATGTTATCTATTTTGGTACATTGTAATTGCATCTACATTGTACAAAATCTGTTTCCTACTCACTCTGAGTGTGACTTCTGCTATTGTTGTTTCCTTCATCATTCTGACGGGCTAAAGAAGAAGGCAACTGATTGTATTCCACTGATGAAGGAAAGCGCCCAGGAAAACCTAGAATGGGAAAAACACATTTATTAAATATAACATATTCACATATTTGATATGTGACATGAGCAAAATTTGGATATTTAAATATGTTGGCCATAAGCGGTTCAGCCAAACTCTTAGTCAGAGCTTGATCAAAACAAAATTTAAAACATGACACAGTTTTAAACCTCAAATAATTGCTATTATATTTTTTCTTACTCTCATCATGGCTTGTCTGAACATGGGCTGACTGAAACAATTGAGTTGAAGACTGTGTGACTGGGGTCAATGGCAACTGATTGTTTTCCACTGATGGACCTGGCCTTCTATAACCAGGGGAGCCTTTCAGAAAAAAATAAAATAAAATTTTGTACAGGACTTTTGCAATAGGGTGTAGGGTGATGTGAGCCTCTTATCATTTTGTGAAGTCATAACTGTACACGATCATTTTCTGTACTCACTCTGAATGCAGTGCCTTCTCTGATAGTTGTGTCCTTCATAACTCTGACATGACATAGAAGAAACCAACTGACTGTGTGTCACTGATGAAGGCAAACAGATATCAAACATTACACCAAATTTAAACTGCAAGCAGTGACTATAAGTTTGAACTTTACACCTCCATTTTTGACAAACAAGCTTCTACACATAAAAATCAAGACAAGAATGATTACTGGACATACAAGCACAAATAGCCTTCTTTAATCAGCCATGTTTACAATTTTGGTTTTAAAAGCTCTTCATTGCCTTTGCAATTTTCAAAAACAAAAGATAGTATTATGAACAACAACAATATCTGATTGTATCCCACTGACAAAGTGTCCTATTATGACCAGAGAACCCTTCCCAAAGAGAATGCAAAATCAAAACTCAAAGAGACATTCTGAAACAATGCCATACAGCAATTATGTAACAGTGTAACAACATAATGCCATCAAGGTCACATGTTAAGTTGTAATTCTAACTATAAAATCTGTTTCCAACTCACTTTGAGTGTGACTTCTGTTGGTGTTGTATCCTTCGTAATTCTGACTGGCTACAGCGGAAGGTAACTGATTGTAATCTACTGATGAAATCAAGTGCCCAGGGAAACCTACAGGGGAATACAATGGTCAAATCACAAATATTGGTTAAAATTGAGTCCTTCTTGCATCACACAAAACCTTCAGGTCATGGATCACAAAGAATACTTTTCTCACTTCAGGATTCACAGAAAACAAAATCAGCTAATTACGCATCAAAAGAGTACCCCTGTATGACTATCTAAAACGCTTAAAATGTTTCATGAACAAAATTTAGAAATTTAAATATGTTGACCTTAAGCAGTACAACCAAACTCTTTGTCAGAGCCTGATCAAGACACAATTAAACTCGTCAAAAATAGATGAGGTTGGGGGTTGTTGCCAGGATGGATGGAGGGACTGAGAGCATCAGAGTCGCACACCAGGGAATCCCTGGCAACCCTGTGAGTGGCAACCACCATCCGGCATCGTCACACTGGAAACGGATAGGTGCTTACCATGAGGGGCGGGGACAGGTGGGGCAGAACAGCACGAAAGCTAGACAAGGCAAGAATGCAATTTTTTACACAATGTGTCAATGCAATCAGCATGGTACAAAGGTCAAGCCATATCACTTACCAGGCTCCCCACAGCAGAGGTGAGCCACCATGGAGAATACTGCTGCCTGCATTGTCTTGATTTTAACTACGCCTAAATTACATTTACTGTAGCCACATTTAAAACATGATGACAGAATTTTTAACCTCAAATACTGTAAATGTTATTATATTTTTTCTTACTCTCAACATGGCTTGTCTGAACATGGCCTGTCTGAAACAATTGAGTTGAAGACTGAGTGACTGGGGTCAATGGCAACTGATTGTATTCCACTGATGAACCTGGCCTCCCATAACCTGAGGAGCCTTTCAGAAGAAAATTAAAAAAACAAAACTTTAAAAAGAATATAAAAATGTCATACAGAAGTTTTGCAAAGGGTGAGGGTTATCATTTTGTGAAGTCATAACTGTACACAATTTAAAACACGACACAGCTTTAAACCTCAAATAATTGCTATTAAATTTTTTCTTACTCGCATCATGGCTTGTCTGAACATGGCCTGACTGAAACAATTGAGTTGAAGACTGTGTGACTGGGGTCAATGGCTGATTGTTTTCCACTGATGGACCTGGCCTTCTATAACCAGGGGAGCCTTTCAGAAAAAAATAAAAAATAATTTTGTACAGGACTTTTGCAATAGGGTGTAGGGTGATGTGAGCCTCTTATCATTTTGTGAAGTCATTACTGTACACGATCATTTTCTCTACTCACTCTGAATGCAGTGCCTTCTCTGACAGTTGTGTCCTTCATAACTCTGACTTGACATAGAAGAAACCAACTGACTGTGTGTCACTGATGAAGGCAGACAGATGTCAAATATTACACCAAATTTAAACTGCAAGCAGTGACTATAAGTTTGAACTTTACACCTCCATTTTTGATGAGGAGCTTCTACACATAAAAATGAAAAAAGAATGGTGACCAGACAAACAAGCACATGTAGCTTTCTACAATCAGCCATGTTTACATTTCAATGATCACCACATTTCTGCTGTCACTAGCTACTGTTAGATTGTAACTGTTAAGTGTCATGTAAATTTTAGAAAATTCAGCAGGTAAAAGAATAAAAATATAAATACTGTATACTTGTTTTACCAATGTAATCGGTACCCGAACCTTGTAAAAGAATAAAAAAAATAAACATGTTTAAAAATAAGCTATGCAACTGTGTTTTGTGAGTGCTATCTATACCTTTTTGAGCTTCAAAGCTAGACGCGCGATATTTTTGGCGGGCTTTCTGTCAAATTCCATCGTGGCGGATGTCATTTCTTCCGTAGTGCACGTTCTTTCACTTTGTTCCTGTTTCACGATGAAGTGGCAGAAAACTATGTTCTCCTTTCTGTCCGCCAGCGAGGGCAAGAAGTCATGAACCGAAACAGTCACAGGAAACATTAATTTTAGAGGTAAACAAAATTATATCCAAGGGGCAAGCAAAACCCGCGTGTTGCTTAATTGACCAACACTCGCGTATGTTGATAGAAAAGGCCATCTTTGTCATAAAATGTTTTTCATTCACGTCAAAAGTGCAAAAAACGTTTTGCAGACGACGTTACGAGCGTAGTCTTGACAATTAAGTCCTTCAACAACGTGAATAAAATGGGAACCTGCTCGTTTGCGATTTGACAAAAGACCGCTGATTTTAAATTGACGCTTCATATAAGCAAAGTGAGGATTCCCCAGTTTGTACACGGCATCGTAGAAATAAATGAAAAGCATGTGTGTGGAACCTATTTTAATACTTATATTAGGACCAGGCAGAACTCACGTGATATCAACTGATATGGCGCAGAAGTGAAAAAATAGATGGCTGATATTCAAGAAATAGTCTACCAGCTGGGAAAATCCCCTTACCTGTTGTTCAGAAAACTAGGGAGAACCCTGTTAATACAACTGAGGAGTGTTTCAACGAGAAGTATTGAAGGCAGAGATTGTTACTTGGTTGAAGTTATATCCTAATGAGATATGTTTCCATTCTTTATTTGAACCCTTGAAAACACAAGGGTGATTCCAGAAAAGACACAGTCATAGTAGTATTCTTTGCACTGAAAAAGGCAAAACTGGGGTCATGTGAAATATAGCTGCTATCCTCTGTCAAAACGAAAGTATCACTCAGAAAACTTGCTTAATGCTAGAAGGCATGCATCTCATATGTTGTGTTCTACCACAGGGAAAAACACTCTACAGTTTTTGTGTGATACACATGTATATAGTTGACACTTAGGCTAATTCTCTGCACAGTCATTTTGAGAAAATTCCTTCTGTTCAACACAGGTATAACACATTCGCTTTGCGCACACCAGTACCTACCCACCCAGCCCCATTTCCCTCAAGGCTAATTGATTAATTGAAATCCGTTAATGAAACAGACATTTTTTTTTATACCTTATTGTCTCAGTGCCTCAGTGAAAAACAGCCCCCTAAACCATCCCAATAGTGCACTCTGCACTAAAAAGTTTGTCCTTCCTATGCAGTTCTTACTTTTCTCCATTGTGGCTGAAATTACATGTAACAATCAGGGAGCGCTGGATCTTAATTTTACCTCCATGATCAGTCAATTCTCCTCTAAGCCGTTTTGAAGGCCGATTATCCAAAAGGGGTAATGGCCTTCTGTCCTTTTGGCCTTTTCTTTCTGATGAACCTAGCAGAGGAATATCACAACAAAGATATATTACATGTCAATTTCTAAAATAAATTCTGAAACAACTTAATTCATTCCACTATCAGTCTGAAATTAAATTGATTTCTCCTTTATTAGCTAAATTATAAGTAGGCTTCTCAACACAACTGTTTTTGAATGAAAGAAGAAACAAATACGACTCACCACCGCTAATTACCGGGAACTCAGGCAACTTTCTTTTGTGTTTTATGAATAAATGTTGGCCAATTCAAGCATCATGTTTTTCAGAAAAATGTTTCATGCCATTTGTCTCATTTGACCCAAGTTCTCAATCAAAGTAGGTGGTGGCAACCATCTGTTACTGAAAAGCCTGATGACATACATGTACATGTACACACATACCTACATCGTAGTACTGTACTAAGATGTAGGTATGAAATAATAATTAAGTTTACTTTTCATAATAATTATTGCTGCGATTATGAAATCAATACATGTCATAACAAAAAATTAACAAGAAATTAACTTTACCAAATACAAGGTTCTGCATCTTTTCTAAAAGTAAACCACATGACTCCTGCCACCCGAACTTCTCCAAATACTTCTCGCGCAGAAGTTTGGACTCTACAAGTCGTATTTCTCTGCTTTTTTCACGCACAGCCTTGATTTTCTTGGCCCACTCTTTCGGATCTTCAGAATTCACTACACACTGTGAGCCATAAACCACTTCTTTCAGGGCTACTCCAAGTCCTGAGTTACCACTCACAAGAACAGGCAGACCAGCAGATAACGCTTCAAGGGCAGTCAAACCAAAGCCTTCAGTCCTTGACGGCATGATTGCTAGATCTACTTCACAGAACAATTTGGCTAATTGATCCCTGCTTTCTTTAAAACGGCGAACAGTTAACTGACTACGGGGGATACCATGCTGGAGTAATCTGTCTGCTACCTCATCCTCTTTTCCTGCTGGTGCACCAACAAACATTAGTTCGTAAGATGCTTCTTTCAGTTCAGCAACTGCTTGAACAGCAATGTCATATCCTTTCAGCTTGAAATCTTCACTATCGCCACGTCCAAATACCAAAACCCAAAATGTCCTTCTTTCTTCAGTGGCTTGTCTAACACCAAGAAACTCACTGAAAATGCTTGGGGTAAGAGTTAAAACATCTTGATCTTTGTTACTAGGGCGGAGGTAACGGGCAAATGCATCTGCCAGCTTGGGTCCTACAGCAACAACTTGATCAGCCATCTCACAGAGCTTTACTTCTACTTGGTGCTTTTGCTCTCCTCTGGAAACTGCTTCTTCATAACTTTTGTACATTCCAAGATCTTCAGGAGCAGTGTGGACAATCTGAATCCACTTACAATTATGATTGTGCCGTTTTATGAGTGGTATTTGTCGACCAAGATGTACTCCATGTCCAATAACACAGTCCATGGCATGGTGTTCTGGAACAGAGGCCAACCAAAGAAGTGGCTCTAAACCTGGCAGTTCCTCTGCTTCAATGAGCTTAACATTGAGACTAGCTGCAATTTTTTTGTCTTCTTCACTACATTTCGGGAGATAAACACTAACTTCCACGTTAGGGTGTTTAGCCAACTGTATTGCAATTTCTCTGCTGATGGTTGACACGCCTCCCTTTGTTGACTTCCATTCACTACTTAACAACGTAACATTCAAGGTTCTGTTGGAGGCTGAGGTGGAAGCCTCTTCTTCTGGGTCTATCTGTGATGTAGAGGCTACACTGGAAAAGGCAGACTCCTAAAGACAAAAGACAAGAATTCTAAGATGCAGCTGCAACAGGGAGCTTAAAGCCTGGCCTGAATTTGTCCCTTTTGGACTTTCCTAGCAGATATTTTTCCTTACTTAAAGACCCAGCATTGACCATTATTCTGTGAAGTTTATATTGTTTTCCAAAAGTCTTAGCATGTAATGCATACTCAGGCTAAAACTGGATCGTTAAACAATTCAATCATCAAGTTTTCTTTCAGGTGTAGACGGTCAGCAGCTATCTATATTTTTTCCACTGTGTACATGCGTCTGCAGGTCATTGTGTTTAGTATTGGTGAGATAAAAAAACTCTTGTATATTTTTTCATTGCACACTTCAAACTCAAATTAAAACAGTTCCAACAGTCACATGACTGTGTTTTTCAGTA
>OMLO01006131.1_pt1 | contig 10107 bp, 7 predicted proteins | sample 1674811 | NCBI WGS metagenome assembly OMLO01 (sample SAMN06265003, study PRJEB25207) | coral metagenome | isolation source: Coral host | place: Mexico:La Bocana,Puerto Morelos, Mexico | collected 2008-11-13
GCGGATGAACACTATCGCGTCACGTGATCAATTTAAACCAATTAGAATCGGAGAAAATTTAGTGTTGAACTATAATGCCTGATAGTACTTCTAATGCTTGATAGTGCCTGATAGTCGGTACTACTATCGCCTCGTGTGCCACTTTTTTGTTCTTACCACATTTTGACGTCATCTGTAATCTATTACTGAACAGACGCACGGCAACATGAAATCTATTTGTTAAATAGAAACACGGTCTTAAACCAATCAGCGCGCGTATTTGCTTTGGGTTATTTTCTAAAACTCGATAGAAACACGGTAATCTTTTCTATTTCTTAGAAAAAAAACTTAAAGAAATACAATTGAAATCAACAACGCCAACCATTCAAAATCCGCCGATATTCCGACTTAATGAAAGCCTGTGAACAATAAAGAAGGACTCCTTCAAACTTCAAACATAGTCATAAAGAGAAAATAAATATCAAAGAGCACAAAGAATTAAACGGTTCACTTCTTACTAGTTTTTGAGGTAACTTCTGATCTGTCTCTACAGCTTTCCACACGGGATCACAAGCCTTTACTAGATCGTCAAACTTCACTTTCTGTTCTTCACTTTCTCGCAAGTCAAAGATCAAAGGAGCAAAACCTAAGCAGCTGGTATGTAGACTGGAAATGCGATCAGTTTCCATGTCGCTTTCACCGGCAGAGATCAATGCAAGGTCAACAAGAACCTTAAGCTCTTGAGTTGCTGTGAAACCATTCAAATTTTGAGATGTTAGTTTCTATAGTAATCACACTGCTACAACAATTTTACCTCTTACTGCTAAGCCATTAAAAAACACGTCCCGTACACATTTCTAAATATCATGAAAAGATCCCATTAATTTCAGAACATAATCAACAATTTAAAGCAGCCTTTAAGTTTACTGGCCAACTAAAGGCCCTAACAGATTGTGCGCTTACATTTGATAGTGCTTCGTAGCCACTCCACCAGTCGTCTGCTGTCTACCACTGCTCTGAAGCACTGAGCTTTCTGGACATCCAAACACTCTAGTGCGCGACCAGCCTCAGAAAACCTTTTTCCAATACTGTTTAGGGGCTTTTTCTTGAACTCTAGTGACACCTAAGTTGTTAAATTTAAAAGAAAAGGGTTTTATTAAAAATTTGACAGCAAAACATTCAGTCGCACACAAACCCAAACACAAGATTAAGGTGGCTTGAACCAGTTTCCAGCAGTTTCCAAGACGTATAGTTTGAAGGGTCATTATAACCACTGTATGTTGGTTGATGCCAAACTCATGGTATCAAAAATATGCCTAATCATTGCTGAGTATGTTGCGTTCAATTTTGTGGCAACTTCTTTTAAGGTGGCTCTAGACCCACTCCGTAGTATTTTTTAAACTTTACAAAAAGTTGCATCGTATCATGCTTATCACAATTCGATAATAAAAAATGAGAGTCACTGTGCTCGGTTTTTAGTTATAAGAGCTTAAAGCTAAAATGCTCAGCAATGAGTGGGCCAATTTTTGATACCATGAGTTTGGCATCAACCAACATACAGTGGTTATAATCACCCTTCAAAATCTACGTCTTGGAAAGTGCTAGAAACTGGTTCGAGCCACCTTAAAGAAGCGAATAAAATCACAAAGCAAAATCGACAACCAATACTAACAGTTGATTTTCAAAGGAAAGACGAGCGATATATTCAAAATAAAGCAAAACAACACAAGGAAAGGAAAGCTGCTTTCATATCTTTACTGTAAAAAATTGTAAAAAGTCTGAATGACAAGGTGGAAATCTAGATACCTGATTACGCAGATCCTCAATAACTTTGAAATCACCAGTAAAGCCCATTGCCTCCTTAAATTCCCAGATTGTGTCTGCGGCACTTGCATACTGCCCAAGCTGCTGGTATCGCTGTATTTGAGTGACCCGTTCAGAAGCTGTTTTCTGCAGCTTCCTTGATTGACTGGCAGGTTGAGTTCCACTTAATTGAAACATACACAGCAGCTCTCGTTCAAGCTCCTTTTCCCGGTTCTTGTAACTGCCGAAGAGCTTGTCGACACATCCGAGGGATATCGTTCCGTCCATGGCACTAGCCGCATGCTGGTTCCAATCTTGAAAAGCTGGTTTCCAGATATTTTCAACGACTTCGGAGATGCTAAGGAATGGTTTCTTTGTCTCATCATTTTTTCTGGCTGTTTGCGCTTTCTTTCCATACTGTGTCCAAAGCTCTTGGAAAGTTGAACTTTTTTGTACAACATGAAGTGGCGAAATAACTTTTTTGGCCACTGAGGGTAGTTTAAAGAACGTGACCTCAATTTCCTTTTCATCTTTTCGTTCGCACAAATGACTTATCGGGTGAAGGGAGACATCTTCACGAGAGTTTTCCTTAATACTGGAAATATTGACTGTGAAAAAAACAAACAATGGTTTCAAGCAGTATCCAAGGGGACTCGAAACAGTTTCAAGCACTTTCCACTGCGTAACCTTTAAAGGGTCATTATAACCACTCTATATTGGTTGATGCCAAACTCATAGTATCAAAAATCTGCCCAGTCATTGCTGAGTATGTTGCGGTTGATTTTGTGGCAAAATAGGTTACCATAGCAACGATATAACCTGGTTTTAAGCTCTTATAACTCAAAAACGAGCTCGGTGACCCTCATTTTTTGTTACCGAATTGTGATCAGCATGTTTCGATGCAACTTCTGGCAAAGTTTAAAAAGGTAATATAGAGTGGGTTCAGAGCCACCTTAAAGTTTGAACCAACAAGGGTGTTTTTAGCAGGTCATATTATTACTATGGTAACCTGTAATATAAAAAAGATGACTGCAACAGTTTACCACTGATTGGGAATTTGTATGATACTATTATTGTAGTATCAGTTGTCAAACAGTGGTAGTATTCATCCTTCAAAAAGTAGCTCAGTGTTAGAAACGTGCTGGAAACTGGTGCCAGCCTCCTTAACGTAGCAAAATACTCTCAATCTGAAACTAAATGGAATAACTTAATAACAGTCAATTTAGGTTCAAAAGTTATAGTACAAGTCAAGACTTCAAATTGTTTTTTCGACAATATGAAATCTCACCTGGCCCGATCAAATCACACATGTTGACGAAGGAGACCACTTTTTCTTTTACAGCTACAAATTCCTCAATTTCTGCGATTCTGTCAGCTAGGATTTTTTCTTCTCTCATGTTCGCCTCGGTTCCTTCTTTGGCAGTGGAGAAAGTTGTTTTTAAAAGTTCCAAGAATTTCGTCCTGTATTTCCGTAAAAGAACTAAGATTTCAACAACCACTGATGCATTTGAAATGCCTTCAACAAGAGCCGACAGTACTGACTGAGCCATTGACAACGTTTCTCGACCTTCATCTGTTAAAATACTTCCTCTTCCAGACTCATCTCCTGTTTTGGGAAAAAAATATTTTTTTATGTTCGAATTATTCCTAGTATTTCTAAAGACAAAACGTTGGGAAGAAAGATACACTGAACAACACGCAGTGTTTTCAAACAGACCAACATGCATTCATATTGCACATTGTAAACCATGGAATGTTTTTGATTGCGCGCGATTGTTTTAAACACGGCACGTAATTCAACCAAATAGCCTCCATTTGGCGCGAAAATAATATCGGATGTTTGACGGCGGACATTCTCTGTTTCGAGAAGCGAACAGTCTTCCGAGAACGTAGGTCGAGAAAAACGTTGAGCTTAGTATATTTTCGCGCCAAATGGAGGCTAAAATGTTAATTACCCTTCAAACAATTTTCGCACGACGCGCGGTTTTGAAAATTGGGAAAGATCACTTGGATATCCCCCCATCCATTTTAGCGGGAGCATTTTTAGTCACGTGACGCGTTTAGACAAATCACACGCGAGCGGAAATATTTGATGGACTATTAAGGATGATATACCTCAAGTAGAGCGATAATAACTTGATTGTCAAAAATTTGCATTTGCTTTGGTTTTGCATTCTCAATTTCCAATTCCAAGTGTTATTGTTCTTACAAATCGAGAGGCATATAGCAGCGAATCAACTAAGCCTTCTCAGAGACAAAAGGAGTAAATTTACGGAATAAATAATTTAAAAAGTATAGAACCTACAACTGAATAACCAAGAAACAAAAAACTTTCTTTGAGGTATGGAGTACAAGAGGGAGATGCGGACGAAATACTCTCTGTCTTGCTAAGAATTCACAACTGATTTTCAAAAAGCGCGTAGTTGATGAAATTCTTCATAAAATTCTGCAGATGAAATGATGTCGTTGTGACCATTAAAAATTAAGCCGGAAAAAATTTTGAAGCTTCAACGGGCTTAAAACCTATGGCCTTGAGGCCACGGGTTCGAATCCCGTTGAAGCCTCGAAATCATTTACTTTGTAATTGCTTAAATTTTAATTACAACTTCGCCAGTCACTTCTTCATTTCATTCGTATTTGCGCAGTTCACATTATTCATTTTAACGTGCAATTTCTGTGACACACCAGGTCGAGGGTTTGGTTAAACTGAATATTTCTGGACAGCCATTAAAAATATTGTCTTTTGACTGAGTACTGGATAAAAAGGTGACATATCTAGTTACCAAAGAAACGAAAATATCCAGCCATGGGGTTCCAGGTGAGCAGAAACTCCACAGTACAAGGGTCCAAGCCAGACGTCTTCTGGTCCGGAAATGTATCAGGCCAGGATTTTGTAAGCAACATTGACAGTAGTTGGCCGTACTTAACCGCTCCTGCGTCACCTCGGAGACTAGAACTTCTCAAAGTCATGAAAGCACGGCCGGCGTCTGCACCCTGTCTTGACTTAACAAGAGGAACATTTTTTGTCATCAAGGTAAACTTGCGTGTAACACTAAGCCAGAAAAGTGGCAATTGCTGGTATGTCAATTAAGTTACCCAATAAATTCAAGTACAGATCTTTAGCACTAAGTTGTTAAAATAGCACCAATCTACCTGTATTATCTCCTCAACGGCTTCAAACGCAAGTTTGCTGATGGATTCTCCAATGGCCCTGTCGTATACCTCCAGGTTAAGTTCACAAAATATCTCAACTACGTGGGTTTGTTTTACCTGAAAAAGTCATCAGTAAGACTAAAAACGATCTCTTAAGTTTGGTAAAACTTAAAATCCGTCTGCCTTTCGGAAATTTTTTTCTGAACTAAACCTTGATAGCAACTGTCAGTTCGTTACCCTTTTTGCTCGGTCCACAAATTCCTCTGTTAAATATCTTCGGTACGCTTCAAATCCTTGAGTGCCATCCGAGACTTTAAGGAGCACACTCCAGAGCTAGATAAAAGGATAAGACAAAGGAATTTTATATGACGTGAGTTTATTTGATTCGTATTTCGTACCCGCAAGAAATACGATGGCTGGTCATTAAAGGTTAACGTTATAGCGTGATAAGCACAGCGTGTACAATAAGGCGTGATAAAATATGTGCTTCCGCAAATTGCATTGCTGTACAACGTACATCTTTGTTTTTTATGGAGAAAAAAAAGTCCACGTCCTCAATCAGACAAACACTCGTCATTATAGAACAATGAATATATACAATGAAGTAATTCTCTCAGTCATAATAATACAATGTAAATTATAGTATCGTACCTTCAGTTCTGTTTTTAGGGCATCGCTCCGGTAGTCGTCTGGCATATAATAATCCACTACACATTTCAGCTTGCTGACTAGTTTAACCGAAAGTTTGCGTATGTAGCTTTCCTTCAGGGAAGCGTCAGTCTTGTTTACCCTGTCTGCGGTTTCACCGTCTACTGGACCACTTTGCCAGTGTTGAATGCTTGAAAATAGTAACTTGATAGCTAGGCAGATGAGATTAATGTCATATCGAAAAGAAAGTTTTTCGATGCAAACCTCGGCCAGCTTCAAACTTGCAGAAACTGCTGATTCAGTGACCTCCTGTTTGGAACTATCAGAGAGAGACCATAAAACTTCTTTATTTCTCTATGCGATATTATAAAATAATGAAGAGGAATATTGAATATGAACAGAAATGTTTTAATCTGACATTTGAACTAGTTTGCATTTTCTTTTGTTGACTTGTTTGGTTATGTTATTTTAATAGTGGGCTTCGTGCGAAGTAGTTATTGACCTAAGTGGATTTGTCACTATAATTTTAATAAAGCTTCCATATAATGCGCACTCAGATTGACTGAAACTTCGTGCTTTACCAGAGAACAAATTCTAATTTTTGCTTCGGAATTTTGACAATAGAATGGAAACTGCCGTGCCCTCTTAGTACATAAATTGGAGGAGGTTTAATTAGCTGGAGAAGTAAGACCAGTTCGGAAAGAAGCACACAACAGGTCGACCATATGCTCTCTTTATTCTTCTCTCCCCTGCTGCTCCTTGTCTACCTCATGACATACATGCACGAAAAATGTGACATACACGACATCTCTCCTTCTCCAAAGTCTAACAATCCTTTGAACTCGAACTTGAACAGAGTGTAAACAAATCTAACTTTAAAAGTAAACGCCTTTGTGCGATAAACATATCAACAAAGTCAAGAGTTACGATTTCCTCCATTTGAACGTCCTCAACAACATTTTAAAAACAAAGTCACGAAGTTCTCAATCACAAAAACTTAAATGACAAAGTTCTTTGATTTATCCATCAGTAAACATCTCGTAGGAGATCAGTTCATATTTCCTAAACATAGTCTTTGTATCTCTCTGGTGGTCTTCTCTGCCTGTGAGGTCTCTGAGTCAACCTTGACGTTGCTCTTCACATGTGAGGTGTTTCACATGTGAGTATTGGGTCCCACCTAGAGCCTCCACAATGACACTGCTGCCAGTCTTGCTTACCACAAGGTATGGCGTTGGATTGAATGGTGTTGAGAATTTGTTTTTCTCTCTTGTCTTACTAGTACTTGATTACCCACTGTAAAGTCAGATGATTTCGCATTTGCTGCTTTGTCGGCATATGCTTTGGTCTTTGCCTTCACTTCTGCGTCTCAATCCCGAGTTTCTAGTCTAGACGGCAATCAGCATGCAGCTCTGGCAGCTTCCCTCTCATCTTTCTATTGAACAACAACTCTGCAGGGCTTTTACCAGTGGTGGTGTGATCAATACTTCGGTATTTCGACACATATCTTCTTAACTCCTTCTTCAAGTCGACCCCTTCAGCTTGGGTAATGCGAAAATGGTACCTCTCGCATGCCCAAACAAGGGCAAGGGCCTCTTTCTCCATCTGGGAGCATTTCCGTTCACACTCTGTGAGGCTGCGGCTTGCATAGCAGATTGGTGCCCATGCCCCATTCTGGTTTTGCATTAGTACAGCTCCAAGGCCAACAGGGCTTACATCTTCAATGACTTTGGTTGATGTACTCTTGTCAAAGTATGCTAATGTCCCTGCTTCAGCCATGTTTTGCTTAAGCGACTCAAGCGGCTTTTTCCTGAGTCCAAAGTGGAACGGAACATGGGGAATAAATATGCTGTTGTAATTGGCCAGTCCTAATAAGCTTCGAACTTCACTGAGGGTTCAGGCTCTCTTGTTTCACTCTTAAGCTCACTGAAAACCTGAGCCGTTCATGCTGTGTAGCAGCTCATCGACAGTTGGTATGGGATGTCTACCACGTAGAATGGCCTCGTTTGATCGCCTCATATCGATGCAGAGACAAATGTCATCATCATCCGCTTTCGGGATAATTACTACTGGGTTCACCCATGGTGTAGGACCATCAACTACTTCTACGATGTCACAGTCCAATAGTTCCTGAATTTCCTGTCAAAAGGAGCAACTTCTGATTTACATTTGATCTTCTTAACTTTCAAACCTTCCCAGTTTCGAGCATCTTCTTCTTTACTCGGCTCACTCACACTGAGATGAGACATTTGGTGGGCTACACTTTCACACTGTTCTGCGATTTATAATGTGCGAGCGAGCGTTAGCTCCACTCTTTATTCAAGCTGTTTGCGCCTTACATAGTCTGACCTACATTTACACAGGACAGCGTCTCTTGTCTTGTTGTCAAAGTCTGCACCAAAATTGCAATCCTTTCCTTCTTTTCTTAATTGAGTAACAAACTGCAAGACAGTCTCACCTTCCTTTTGTTGGAGTCGGTGAAATTTCTGGCGGGTAAAAGCTGTATTGACTTTCGGAAGAAAATATCCATTCAATGCTGTTACAGCTGCGGCGTAATCGGTTGCTTCTACGGTATCCGCGAGAGTAGAGAAGATTTCTTGTCTATCTGGGCCAGCTAAATGGAGTAGCATCGCTCTTCTTCTGTGCCTCATGGTTGCAGTTGAAGTCTCAGTGATAATGTGACCTTTGCCATCAGCAAATAACTCAAAAGATGTCAACCAACGGGTCGAGCGCGGTCCCAACGTGGCGGGATCCGAGAGACAATCGAGCTTAGGAATCGCATTTAACGCGCCATTTTCGTAAAAGACATCTTGTCTCGTACTTGTCCCCGTCGCCAATGTCGTGTCTTCTTAGCGCATAAATTAGAGGAGGTTCAACTAGCTGGAGAAGTAAAACCAGTTTGGAAAGAAGCATGCACGCAACAAGTCAACCATGTGCTCTCTTTATTCTTCTCTCCCCTGCTGCTCCTTGTCTACTTCATGACATACACGCATAAAATGCGACATAAACGACAGAAACAAGTTATTTGTTTGTAGTAAACATAATTGCATGGGGCCCATTGTTAACAAATTTTGCTAGATTCGACAAAACAGTAACCAATGAAATAAACCAATTCTCAATCTCGCGAATGCTTCCATAAAAGACATTATATTCGTTACGAAATATTATATTAGGTGTAAAACTACAAAAAAAAAAAAAAAACACCAACTGAACGAGAAGATTTATTTCTGTATAAAAAGTTCAAAAATCATGTACAAAACTTGCAGCGAAAGACGGCCGGGAACAGTCTTCCTATTGACTTGAAAGACATTAATTTTTTAATCTATTTTTAAAGCAAAACTGAAAACTTGTTTAAAAGATGTTAACTAATTTTAATAAATTTTAAACTTGTATAAGCCTTCGGCTTCGGCTGATAACCCTTAGCGAGACCTTGATTATTCTAGATATCACAAAAACCGAATCTAACTAGAAATGTGTATTGAATACAAAGATTGCATATACAACTGCTGAGAAATTAACGTTTGAAGCCTTTTATTGACCTTCAAATGCTGCAAGATGCTACTAGAAGATGGCGAAGCTCGAAGGCGACAAAAAAAACGCGAACTCGTAGATGCAAGATCTTCAAATGCTGCAAGATGCTGCTAGAAGACGAAGGTGATGAAACGCGACCTCGTGGTTGCAAGTACACAACACCACCGTGCGCGCTTGCTAAAATATTACCCGAGACGACCGTGCGCGCTTAGTTTCTTCAAATCGAGAATGCTTCGCCCATTACAAACACATTTCTTACTTTTTTAACAAATATTCTTTGTCCTTGTATGGGGACTCCTAGGGTGCCTCCTCGGGTTTTGGCCTCTGGGCCAAAACCCTGCGGGGGCAATAATTGTTTTATTATACATTGAACGAAACCAAAAGAAATTATGTTTTTGCTTCTTTACTGACGGCAAGCACCACAAAGCGCGCACATGACATGACATGACATGATTACCCTTAAAAATCATGCACCGCGGTCATAAATGACATGATTACCCGTGACCTTGAGTGTCGTTGACATGATTATTGTAAAATCTGCACTTATGACGTCACAGACGCTGATTTCGAAAATTCACTGTACGCTTTCGACCAATCAGAAAAGAGATAGTGAGATCACTGTATAATAATTTTGTTTATTTTTTTTATTTTGTTTATATGGCGGTGGTGGTTTCGTTCTCACAAGGAGTTAATTTGTGGAAACCCACCTGTTTGTTTCATTCTCTCTGTCCAACATGTCGATCATGGTTTGAAGACTCTGTTCAATGCTATCTTTCTGATCACACACAAAAAAAAGGTGACATGAAATAGAACGTACTGTTTAAAAAACGAGTGCGACTACGTCATTATGTATGGGATGTTAAGGCTGGTTTTCACTAGCGCATAAGCATAAGCATTAGCAAAATTAAGAAGCAAGTGCGAACACCAGAACATAAGCATAAGAGCATACGCAGGCGCAGTATTAACAAAATACCTCGATACCAGCTTTCCGCAACT
>OMLO01006132.1_pt1 | contig 10106 bp, 6 predicted proteins | sample 1674811 | NCBI WGS metagenome assembly OMLO01 (sample SAMN06265003, study PRJEB25207) | coral metagenome | isolation source: Coral host | place: Mexico:La Bocana,Puerto Morelos, Mexico | collected 2008-11-13
GAAAACCACTTTATGTGAGATCGCCCCCTGTTTAAATATTATTATTATTATTATTATTATTATTATTATTATTATTAAACTGAAGCTGATAGAATCTGTTTACTGTATTCCAGGGGGTAAGGTCGGGTGGTGAAATGATTTGATTCCAGATTAGATTGAGCGACTTTGTTAAGCGACTGACTGAGTGAATGACAGACGGACTAACTGACTGGCCGGCTGACGGACGAACTGTTGGAAAGAAAGCCGTGAAAAATACCCGGTGTTAGCACCTTTTTTACTGAACACATCGAAGTAGTGACAAGTGACTCAAAGTGACATTTGGCTATGTCTACGTCTCCTCTAACAAGCTGGTCCGAGTTGTTCGATAAGAGTTGCCACGAATAGCGGATAGCGTGGTTTGTTTGTTAACACTTACCTTATGGATGCCGATTTTTCAGGTGGATAGCGTTATCCAGCCTTCTATAATGCCTGGTGCCTTAACTAGATGGTCTAATACAAGGCATGCTGAGAGAGAGGACATCTTACAATCGTTCATTTTTCTAGGCTGAAAAAAGCATTCTGAACCATGGAGAATTCTAAGCCCCTTTTGAAAATAACCGAGTCTCGGTCAAGGCAGTTCTGATTTCCAAATTACACTGTTATGTTAATTTACACTTACCTTCACCGCTGTCCACTTTTTTCTTTGTTTTCCACAACTTCAGATAAAAGACCTCTGCTAATATCCCGAGAAATACAAGACCCAAGAAAATGCCTAGAATGATGAACAGGACCAAATGCGTGGAGGGTGACTTTCCGGAAAACACGCTTATGGAGTCGCTATCGGAGTTATACACCTGCAACAAATAAGTAGAGTAGTCTGAGCGACCCTCTTCAGTGTACCATCATAATTTATTCTTTATCGCTCCGGAGAACATAGGGCTAAGCTCACTGATCTTTCCACCTTCTGCAGTGTATCCGTTAGGAATGATTACGTATAACAGATAAGTGAGAAAAGGGGCTAAGCAAGCTTCTTAATATAGTATAGTATTTATTCAAAGTCGTTAACGCAGGGAGTGGTTGTCCAGGGGCTCATGTTACAAACGCACGACTATTTAACAGCACAATGGGCAAAGACCAGACCACAAAACTGGGAACTACGTGCCCTACCCTTTACGATAAGTGTATGGGTTTTTTAACGTCCCTTGCTAACCAGAACAGTGAAGATGCAGGAGACGGGGCCTACGGTTTATCGTTCTTATCCGAGATCATCTTGGTCTGTAAACTACCAGCGCGCTCTCATTGTTTGGCCGCTAAGTGTGTTTAGATGAAAGTCATGATGTAAACACGGTTGCGACGTTTTAGATTTGCGCGTATTTTGGGGAATTATTTTATAAAAGCAATAAAGCACTTTCTCCGTGTTTACATAGCCTTATCTAAACACACGGGACCGGGTTGGGAGAATTCTCGAAAGTTTTGTAAGCCCTCGTCTTGGGTCTCCATAACTGTCTCGAATTCTCCCAACCCTCTTCGTGTTTAGGTGGGGCTATGCAACCATGGAAAGAGTGCTCCATTGCTTAATTATGGTTATCTTCAATTAATGAACCTATGAGCGAAGAGATTTCATATCATGGATAATGTACAGGTCCATGAAGAGCCTGTGACAGACTGAAAATGTCTTCGCACGGTCCTGTCAGTCTGAAAATTAGCATTCCTTCTCTGCTGTCCGGGCCGTTTGGCGCCTAACAGTGGTGATCGAGGGGAACAGGAACAGGAATAAAATTTGTCTTTATTACTTACCTTGGCCGGTTGCAGATGACTAATGAGAAGATCTTTCACAGACTGTCCTTCAATCTGGCTATCAAAGCATGACCCCTCGTTTGTCAATTCGTTTATTGGATCGGAGTCACGAATCGCAACATAGTACGGAATAACAGCGTCAAAGCCATCAAACATCTTAAATCTGTCGTTATTTCTCTTGGCGAGGTAATAACTCGCTTTGTACTTGTCCATCAGAATGCCATCTATGTCATCTTTCTCAAGCGCTTCAAACATGGAGTCAACTGATGTAAAACCTGAAACCAATGCACCTCAATAAATCGTTTCTTGGCCATAAAAAAGGCCGTTGGCGATGTCTTAGATTTTGCTTTGCCTTTTGACGCCAGTACATCGATTCAAAAAATTTATTAAAATCAGAGAGTGATTCCCCGATATAGGCCTTACTGACCCAAGGTAATCCATCCTAAGTTATTTTTAGACATAGAACCCAGATCTTCCCAGGATGCGTTCTTTGCCGTTCGTTACAAAACAGCAACTTAAAATAGTCAAATTCTGCATATTCTCAGAAGTGCATATTTTAACTTGTGTATTTATTAGGTATTAACTAGGGTTTCCGACAGCCGATTGACGTCTGCGTGCACTTGACACGTCATTCATTCTATTTACTTCTTCTCACATGCCTGACTATTACTATTGACGTCAAAGACAGAAAAATTGTAAATCGAATATTAAGCTACCGACCTACCTGTCACGTTCGCTCCTCTGATCTTTGCTTCTATTCTCGCTGATGTGTGGTTGAGTGCACCAATCTGAAAGTGAATTAAATGATAAATCTATTATAACCACCTTTGTAAGAAGTGATCTACATTATAAACATGGAATATATTTGTGTAATAACCGAATTTGAAGTGCATCATAATCACAAACGGTTGTGCTTTTTGATCCTTTTTTGTTGATGATTTTCTGTTGTCAAAGTATTTAGGTACTTTTCCATGAATTTTGCGTAGTTATAGGAGTTATAGTCCATTTAATAATCTAAAATCCCTGCGAGTATACATTATTAATTAAAGACTTTGCAAATCTCTGACAAAATAAGAACGACTGCAAAATTTCTGACTGATTTCATCCTGCAAATAGCATCCTTGTCGCATGCGAGTCTTGTCATTCCCTCGCAAGAATGGACAATTTTGCTTTACCTTGTTTCCCGTCAGTCGAGCAAGGTCGCTGAAACTAATGCTCAGCGCACTTGTAGCCGTCGCAGTGAACATTGCTATGACGACCAAACCAATCAAGATCCAAAGGACGCCAAAAACACGACCCAAAATGAATTTGGGGGTCTTGTCTCCGTAGCTGAAAATCAAAGAACCACTGAAAAGTTAACATAACGTCAACTTCATATGAGATTCGGATTAAGGTTAGATTTCTAATGCAGAATGGTAGCTGGAAACACTATTGTATTCTAAGAAAATACTGAATGCACTCTTACGGTCCAAAAAAACTGCTGCTGAATTCTACGGCGTTATGCTCGTGTTTTCACTGGAAGTTTTTCCAGGCGTCAGGCGTGTATATATATATATTTTTTTACATTGCATGGAACACCATCTTCTATTCAGCAAATACGAGTGGAGCGGCATCCTAATCCTCGATTATTAAGGCCATTCAAACAATGAGCTCAGTCGGATGATTTTCTCCGATGCAGCCGTTAAAGTGGTACTCATATCTTACCCAACCGTTGTCATGGAGACAAAAGCCCACCAGAATCCTTCGTAGCAGCCTTTTGTAAAAGAACGAGGAAATTCCTCTTCATTGAAGTACGTTTCCTGAAAGAAACAAATTCCAAAAGAGGACAATTTACACTCTAATAGTAGTTGGTACTATGTCAGTATCGAGTTAAGCCTAGTTTACGCTAGCGACATAACGACATCAGAAGGACGTTATGTCGTCATGTTTGCAGTGTGAATATTCTGACGTCATGACATAAAAGTAACATAACGACATAAGTCTATGTTCACACTGACATTACCGACATAAGTGATTATGTCAGTATGTCGTTTACGGTCCTCCGCAGCGGTCTTTAAGTCACCTGTGCGAACAAAACTACTTACTTAAATCGTCCCTGGATACTGTCTATCTGCGCAAAACGAAACCCAGAAGCAAGATTGTGAAGAAATTTTGCACGGCATGGAGACAGCTCCGACACATTGATGTAATCAAAGATGTAATCAGTGCGATAAGAAAAGATAACGTCATTTTGTATCAATGCTTGTTTCAGTACGTTTGATTAGCCTTGATATACAAGCTGTCCACTAGTTTTGAATTTGATTACATAACTATGACTTCGAAACAGAGCCGAATTATGGTACCCTTTTCGTCACTGTACTTAACTAAAACTTGGTTTCAACACATTTTTCAGCGTTTTCTTCTCTTCTTTTCCTTTCTTCTTTAATTGTAATTTTTATTCTATTTTTGGAGGAGTTTTACTGATATGGTTATCAACTATAACGTCGGCCTGTTTTTTAAAGTGTTAGATAAATATAAGGCACTTATTTGAAACCGGGCCAACTGATCATGATAGACGCCATGACTTCGTAAATCCGTACTCAAGCCTTCAGGCCTGAATTTTGTTTCAGGCTTAAGATGTGTACATAACTGCGATGATCTTCTTAAATACGTACTTACCAACATCCAAACAAATATTCCTGAGATTCCAGCGATAAGGAGAGTAAAAACGAATATGGGCCAGGTGTTTACAAGCAGGGCATCAAAGACAATGTCATTGGATTTTCGGTTGAAATTTTCGACGTCCATGACGAGCGAATATCCGGAGGACTCTATGAATACATCGAACTTCAAACCTGGTCCAACGTACCTGTCATCAGACAAGTCCATCTTCAGTGAAGATGTTATTGGGAAGGCGATATCTGTTGTATTTCTCCCTATGGCCGATAAAAAGCTTGTTGTAGAATTAAACAGCCTCATTCTTTTCGTGACATTCCTGGATTTTGATTTGCATCCTGGAGGATTCAGAAAACACTTCTTTTGAATTTCAGCAAAAAGCTGTCCCAATATGCCTTCCACCCTTCCAGACTTGGACTCGGTAAATGGAGGATCTTCGAGAATAGATATCCTAAGCTCGAGTCCATTTTCAGGAATAGGACAAGGAGGCGGGCCGCCTGGGGACATGAGGACTGGCCTCCAAAGCAATACAGCGGCACATATTACTAAGGCTACTGAGCTGGACCACGCTGAGGTCATCCTCTGTTGGGCAGCTTTTCTGATCCTTAAGACTGCAAGAACAAACCAAATCAGTCATTCTCTAAGGACAGAGCTTCCCAGATATGGTGACTAGATTTCACCACTATGATTGAAAATGTCTCGGATGTGCAGTCAAAAAGTAAAGAAGAGGGTTCATGGCCAAGACTGGGTACGGGTACGCGTGAAACAAGTACGACAACGGCAAGTCGAGATACTTTTGTTACTCTGTCTTACTCTTTGTATTCATTTAATCAAGACATCAAAATTTTAAAATAATGTCGGAAACAATAACTCTTGAACTATTTCGACTGTTCCACACAGCCGCAGATCCATTTGGAACACCGACATTTGTTTTATTCTTACACTTGTTGCAACTGTCTCCATCACGAGTCGGCCTTGCCGAAAATCAACTAGGTACGATGAAACAGCGCTAGAGCCAAGCTAGTCAAGACGTGTCCGAAATAAATACAACCCAGAAAAATTAAAGAGATTTTGCAACATATTACGTAAATTTACGGACTTTTCCTGATGTTATCTTTGAACGCGTGCAGATCACTAAAGCTTTGGTTCTCAGCATGTTTTCGGTTCTAAAATAGAGAGCCACAGGGAGCCACCTTAATTATGATACAAAGTACTTTGCCGTTTTTTCCCGAAGTAAATTACCATATGATTTCTCTTTCAATTTTTCTACTTCTCGTATAACATATAGTCAAAAAATGCTTTCAAGAAAAATAAAAATAACAAAATTTTCTCATCCTTGCGTCCTTTTTAAGCGATTTACTCTTAATCAAAAGAGTTTTTCTCCCTGACTACTATTTGTTTTCTTCGTGAATAAAAAGTAACTGCCTTCTCTTCTCAGTGGTGTTTAACCTGAGTATTGCTTGGTATTTCTTGTAATTAGCTTCGTAAATAATGTGAACATTGTTAGTATTGTAATCTCTGTATGCGTTGTACGTTGTGCTGTAATGTAATAAAAAAAAAATATGTGAAAAAAAAATCATTCTCAGAAAATGAACAGGGCTAATCAAAAACATGTGTAATTTTGCGGGCCACCTCGTCTCCACCGACTTCTCCTTGTCTTTTTTAGTATTTTTTTCGTTTAAATCGACTGGCATACCTCTTCGGTCTCTTGTATTGTTTCGTTTTGTTTTAAGCTGTTGTGCTTTTATCGTTTTCCGCAGGAAACCTTGGTCTGAGATGGATCACCTGCGATCTCCGAACATTCACATAATTTTCTCTGTGTTAAAAAACCACGCTGGACTCCCGAGGATCGACCATAATAATTCACGTTGACTATACGAGAATTAACACTGAGGTTGTTGAACTGAAAAGAAACATGGACCGACTGGTGCGAAAACATTGGTACGAAAAATATCTCATTGATTGATATTCAAATTTCGGGCCATGAATTTTAATTTTTCACAGGTCCTTGTCAGCTTTTAAAGTGCTCAAATTGGACCTCGTTGTTGACATCCTTTAAAAAATAGACCTAGGGGTCCTAGCAGGAGTCAAACGTTTATAGATATGCGGTTTCATATCGTCTGGGTTTACCTCAATTAATTATTTGCAAAAGAAAGTTTTTCGCTGATATGTATCATAATGCATTACCCGCCTTTAGTATCGTCTCTTTAACAATAAGACAGCATTTCGTTGTCACGATGTTAATATCGATAAACCATTTAACCTTAGGATTCGAACGTATTAAAACCACAACACCAGCCGTTCTCGATGTTTCAACTTGAGCTGTCTTAATGTCGTGATCATTATGCGCGAGGCAACGTTCCGTTATTGCTTTCACCGTTGAAAGAAAAGGCGACTCTCCGGCTAACTAGCTCCTTCACACAATTGATCGTAGTTAAAGAAGGGTTCTCGACGTAGCCAAATGTATGTTTATACAAGTTTAACCAGTGGCATAAATGCAAAGTTTCCAATTCATTATTAATAGCAAAAATGTTATCCAAAATACTAGTTTACCATAACTTCTCTTTTCTTTGCCAAAGAAACATAAGCCTACTAAACATCTTATAAGAGCACTTATTTATTGATCGCAGAGTAGCCTTTGCAAAGCCAATTCAAAACTTAATGTAGCTACATTGCAGCTACTTTTTGTTATTTAATAACCATATGACTTATGATGCAGTGTGCGATTAGGAAATTAAACTCTAAAATATCCAGAAGTAAAGCCCAGTATAGGTCGATATAGCTTCTGACTTTGCATACGTCAGAAACCGGACCCTTCATGCTACCCTCCTTATTTACTTAGTTTCTTGCGAACAGTTTCTAATTCAAATTGGAAATTCCTGCTTGGCTACGATTCGAGGTCTTTTAAGTGTTCCGATTCAGTAACATGACAAAAAGCCATAATGAATCGTTGCTTCACCGAACTTTTATCAATTCTCCAAAACTTGTGCTAGTTCTGGCCCGATGAATGCGAGCTACAGCTGTAAGAGGCCACAAGAAACGCAAACAGCTTCTGTTATTGTGCGTTTGAGTATGCTTTTAGAAAAGGCAGGAGTTGAAGCTTCTGTGAAACTAAGTAAACAGAGCACTATGCATGTATTGGAAGTTTGAACGCTTTGTTTAAATTGTACTCGCCTTGGCAACGTTTGGGTCCGTGAGCTAATTGTGGTTTCAAATCCAACGTAGCTAGTATCGTAACGATTGTCAATATTTTGTCTTGGCTATTTGCAAACGAAACAGGAAATTCTGAAATGGCCACCTGCCCTGAGTAAAAAAGACGCCGTAAGATATTGCAAAACACATCCTGCCAATCATGTGCTGACAGTTTAAATGGCCATAATTACTAATCTACCTCTAAAACGACCAACCCACTAAGCGCGAAGATATATATGATCAATGTCTTAAAGCTTATGGACTGGAAAATATTTTTCCATTCAAGATTGGAAAAACGCGTTGTGCAAAAGGATCAAAATAACTTGAACATCTGATATTTCCCAAGGCAATGTTAACAGATGTTGAATTCAAGCAAAATAGTGTTTCAATTTTAAATTCTAATAGTTTTGGCACATTACCAGTGAACTGAATTAAGACAAATTATTAAGCTTATAATCGTAATACCTGTTACCCTCCATGGCTGATCGCATTGAAATTTATTCATGAAATATTAGCACTGCGAAGTTGGTGACAGATGGTGGTATACAAAGACAACACGCGTTGGCTGATTTTAAGAATAGCTAAGGTTAAACAGGTTTCCCACATTGAATAAGTTTTCTCGTTTCTCATATATACGCATAATTACTCCACATTTGAAGAAATGGATCTCGCAACCAACCGAAACCATGCAGCCTCATCATCAAAGGATCACGTTTTGTTTTCATGTATTAACTAAGAGGTGACAGCTGTTGGTTTTAGAGATATAGAATGCTATCATCTCTTACTCTAGCCAATTCCGTTAATCTGCAACAATTTAAAACCTCTATTTTTATTGTTCTTGTTTATCTTCGCCTGTTTTCCTCTTATAGCTAGGGACCCTGTTAAGTTTTTTTTTTAGTTCTTTATCGTCTCGTTGGGCTAATAATAGAAACTTGAAGAACCTCTTTAAGTGTGCAGATCACCCCGACTAACTATTAACCATATCAAGACTTGGATCGAGGTAGGGGGGAGGGATATTTTGAGATTCTCGCCAATTTTAAATTCCTTTGACTTAGCGCGTTCAAGCAAATTTGGTAACTTTTTACTGGCATTCAGTCTGGAAACAATCAATTTATCTGGTTTTCAATCAACATTTATTTAACCTCTTCTCTTCGCTTATATATTAGCACTATATTTGCCTTAATTTGGCGGTTTTCAAAAACGTTTATAAAGAATCGTGAAAGCTAAGACGGCGTTCATGGAGGATGCAAGAGGACAGTTGGAAATAATAGCGTTATTGCTCCGTCAGTGCATTTGACGCTTTTATTCAGTGTTACGGAAATCAAAGGAATAATTCTAGGATGTGCTAAAAATTTACCAAGTTTCATTATCATAGCTTTATTACGAAGTAGCGTGGGTGGGCTTAAACCCCACCTTCCCCTTCCCGCCAAAACCAAAAACAACCTAAGGTCTATTACCGACTTGAATTATATGCAGTGCTTTTGGTGTGACGATCCGTGGTTAATTCTTTAAAAGTGTTTGATGCAGTTGAAAAGCAGTAAGATTTTGTTTTTTTTTTTAAAAATACCATAAAAGAAATTCATGCAATTTGAAAGTTTGAGGTAAAAACACTTAATTGAACTCAGTCACTATATTTTGAAATATTATGGCTATGTACAAAATTACCTTCAAATTAAAGGAAACCTGAAAATAGAAGCCTAAGATAGAAAAACACGAAAGTGATTAAAACAAAAGCCATAAAGGAAAAAGGACGGTTTAAGCGGATGGAGGAGATTAATACGGACTACAAAAGACGCACTTGAAAAATTTAGGCTAAAATTTTCAAGATGCGCAATCCGTGATGTAACTTCTTTGATGTTTTCGCCCATTGAGATCATTATAAATGGTCGAAATCGTTTATTGTTCATAGTGTACATAGTTTTAACAGCTTTTTAACCAAACGTTTTATATTTTTTTTTCTCTGTGAAGTCAAATGACTGCATGCTTTGAGCAAGACAGTACTAAACTCGAGACTTTGTACCTGGAGAAAATTAATAGTGATCCGGTCTCTTTTATTCAAGTTACTTGTGATGTGGGAAATTTTTAATATAACTTAATAAAAATAGTAAATGAAACGAAGTGAGTGTTATCCTTGTTGCCTAACGGAAAACGACTGACAATATAGTCATTCATAATCATAGTGGGCTGGAAACATGATATATGACTGGCTAATCCCTATCACTTTCATGGCACTAAACGTGCAATTCTTAAATTCTAGCTGAGTTTGTTATAAATCGGGACACATTCAGTATATGTTGGCTAGACTTGTGAAAGAAAACGGTTAATCATCGCAAAAACTGGACGCTTTTAGATCACTTTCGGCCGACGCTGTCATTGAGTTAATTCATTAACATTTACTCAGAGTGACCTCTCTTCGCCACATTCAGCATAGAAATATATTGAACGCTTTCAAGTTTTCATTGATTTCGGAAATGAATGCCATT
>OMLO01006134.1_pt1 | contig 10106 bp, 3 predicted proteins | sample 1674811 | NCBI WGS metagenome assembly OMLO01 (sample SAMN06265003, study PRJEB25207) | coral metagenome | isolation source: Coral host | place: Mexico:La Bocana,Puerto Morelos, Mexico | collected 2008-11-13
TGTTACTCAGGCCAACGACAAATTCAACAAGCACAAGTCGTTGTACATGCAGACGAGGGAAACCATGTTTGCAGAACTCAAGGACAAGACCCTCGAGCTCAACAAGTTGAAGGCCGAGATTTCCATGGCTTCGGAAGGGCTGCAGCAAAAACAGGTAGAGGAACCATTCGATCAGGTTTCCACCGAAGTTTTGGCAAGTATGATGAATCAGAATCCGTTCAAAGTGGAGCAGTTGGAGCCGCTTCCAGAGAACGGAGAAGTCTGGGACGTGGATGCCGAAATGATCCCAGCAGCAGATCCAACAACAGAAGGCGAAACCAAGAGGAAATCCATTGCACCATTTTCTCGAGGTGCAACGTCTCCAACAAAGGTACAGCAGCACAACCTGAAAGCCAGAGAGATCGAAGCAAGGAAGAAGTTGAACGACAAACAAAAGGAGAAGGATCGCCAGGACAAGGACGAGGACGATGTTTGAAGCAACATGGTATCTTGAAGAGTCAATGGATGTGGGACCAGCCATTGGCTCGAGGCCGCCGAAGTGTTGCCTTTCAAGATGTGGTACAAGTTCGGACATTTTCCTCTGAGAGTGTCCATGATTCTAATTGCAAATTGAATGATCCCGTTGACAGTAGAGTGTCTGATGACATACCACGTTGTGGACGGCTAGATTTAGATGCCGAGACTTGGTGTGAAGATGATGTCTACAGTGGGATGCAGGTGATAGCTGGTGGAATGATCAGCCAGCATGTTTTTCAGAAGATTGCCAGTTTGCAGGAATGCCAAGCTGAATTTTCCATACGAATTTGGTTTATTGAGCATTCAGGTTTTGGTACGGCTGTTTCTGTGTTCAGGCGGTTGCAGTCCAGTTCACAGTTAGCTCCGATTTGGGAAACATATCGTCAAGGCAGGGATGTTCATCTCATCCGGCCAGCTCCTGTTGACCTCAGGCATGCAGCTGACATTCATGTCCTAATGTCCAAGAATGCATTTGGGGCCTTTGATATTTTAGTTGAGGTCAGTGTTGATGGACGACACGAAGCCAAATTGACAGCACGGGTAAGAGGGGATACGGTTCGTGACATATATGACGCTGCTGGCTATCATAGATGGTTGCGAAATCCTGAGCTGGTTTTTGCAGCTCATGATGGTAGAGCCACATATTCCCTCGATGAAACGATTTATATCTACCAAGGAGCATGTGTCACCTTGCAAGTGCAGTCCGTTAACATCGACACAGCTGACAGTGAATCGCAGGTATCTACTGCCTGTCCTGATGAGCTATCTTCAAGATCCTTTGAAGATGATGATGATGTGTCCCTCTTGCAGTTCTTGGCTGAGCCCGCTGATAACCCTACTGATAGGCGTCATTGGTTTGGTGAGTCCCCATGTCAGTTTGACCGCTGGTGTGGCTTCCAAAACAATGGCGTCTTTTTCAGTCATAACCTGGGCGAATGCCATTGGAACGGTGAGGACCATCATACCACATGGATGTGGTTGAAGGAACATCGAGCTGAAGAGCGACATGACCAAGCACATCTGCCTTGGTTTCCTCCCGACGATGCTGATGACGACCATACGGACTATGAAGACGATGATGAGTTCGAGTGGGTCCATGTCATTGGTGAAGGGTCCATTAGTTTGCGGCTTCAGTCAGAAGCGGTGCAGTCTGCAGAATCTCTGCATATTGTGTCATTTGGAATCAAGGATGACGACAAAGGCAGACGTGACGGACAATTGCAAGATTGCACGTTACAGGGTCTGAAGCGATTGTTATGGGACCTTTGGCAAGATGAAGTTGAACAGTTTGGTGTTATGCATGTTTTTGAGGCTACACCACAACCTCTTGCTGAGCTTGGTCTCCGACAAGCCCTTATTTTGGTAATTGACTTGGAGGGTGTTCGACGGGATGGTGACGTGCTTTTGCAGCCAACACTAAATCTCGTGATGTATCAGAATGGAGAAGCTGCGCACGCACCGCACACTTCATTCGTTCGAACCCCCATATTGCATGAAGCATTGATGCAGCACCTGCCAGGTTACGAGGAATGTGAACCATTTGGCCTTCGACCTTGTGTATTGACTCATGTAGGGGAGCAGGTTTTGGCTCACCAGATTCGTCACATTGGAGCTGGGGGGGTCACAAAGCTCATTTTGTTAGACTACCCTCCTGCTTTCTATCAGGTGTGTCGTCGCATCATTGGTTTTGACCATTTCGTAAAGCAGGCCAGAAGTGGTGCTCGTCAACATGGACGTAGAGTCACTATCGTGCTTCATTCTGCCGATCAGTCTCCCGTTTATGTTGAAAGATTTGATCACACGGTGTTGACTCCAGCCAATGCTGTTTTGGATTCGCAGCTTGCACATGTCATGCATCAAGGTGTGACATTCTATTTAGATGATTCTGAACTGTATAGCGCCGCAAGCATGTCGGATTGGTGTTATCACTTTCTCCATGTCCCACATGTTGAGCCAAGCGAGACAACGGTCATTTCAGTGTTGCGGTTCATTGATGATCAAGGTAGACGGTCTCAACCCCATTGGGGGGTGTTTCGGTTTGCTACAGGCAGCTCCCTCCGTGACCTTGAGGCCCAGTTCAAATTTTTCCATGGAGTCGAGCATGAAGCCTCTTTCCAAGTGTTGCTTAGGCAGGAACTCGTCAGTGATAGCAGTAGGATACGCAATGGTGACACAGTTGTGTGTATTGTGGACCAAAGGCACGAACCACGCAGTCGGTCTCGTTCACCACGGGTGATGCACCATGGAAGTGCTGACTATGAAGAGTCGTCTTTGTTACAGTTCTTTGACTTTGCACATGCCAGTCGGCCTTGGATGTCTTCTCCGAAACCAGTGCAAAAGTCAGTCGTTAATGATCACCCAAGTTCGGTTCCTGTTGTCCTTCGGCTTGAGCATTTGATCCCGGCCACCAGACAGAAATCCATGCTTTGTTTGTATGATTGTCTTTGGCCAAAGCCACAACGTGACGTCATTGATGGTTTGGAAGGGTCCCATGACATTTGCACTTTGCAACAAGCCATAGATCGTTTAACCACGGGTCCATGGGTTGGTCTAAATTGGGATTTTCAGTGTATACCTGATTTGCATCCGGCAGCTCGTGTCGCCACTTCCATGTTAGACCCAGCAGGTGCGTCACCGGAGTTGCATATCTACACTGACGGCTCAGCGAAAGACAATTGTGCCAGTTGGGCATTTGTTGTTTTGTCAAAAGTAGGATCGGATTTCAAAAGGGTCGGATATGCAGGTGGCATCGTAGATGATGCAGTGGGTAGTAGTGACAATTCCAGTAATGACGCAGAAGCTACTGCTTTGATTGCCATGGCGGAATATGTGCTCTCTTTGGGCACTAGGGTTCAGCATTTGCATTGCTACTTCGATGCACAAGCAGTTGGTTTAGGTGGAGCGGGTCAACAGGCCATTGTGACTCGACATGGGCAACTTGCACCACGACAGGAAGGTGCACGGATTATGATGTCTCTCTTGCAATCCACCATTCAGGTGACAACACACCATGTTCATGCACATGTGGGCAATCCTTTCAACGAATGTGCGGACAGCATTGCCACAGCTGTTCGCAAAGGATGGTCTTGTCCTGTACCAGCTTGTTTGGGTTGTGGTGAATTGCTGAATCACCCTCTCAAGAAATGGGCTTGGATTGAAATTGCACCCAATAGTACGTTGCCTTCGTTGACTGATATCTTGACGTGTGTTCCGACCCTACCACAGACGAATTTACCTGATTCAGTTTTGCAAATTTCTCAGGAGGTTCGTGAAGAATCCAAGCATATTAGCTTAAAAGTAGCTACTGCCAATGTCGCTACTATGCACTACAATAAAGGATATGATGGTTGCATGAGTGACAAGGCCAATGAAATGGCGTACCAATTCCAGGAAGCGGGTTATGATGTTGTTGCCTTCCAAGAGACACGTGCCTCAATTGATGGAGCCCGTCGTTTAGGTAGTTGGCTACGCATTATTTCTGCCAGTTGCAAAGGCCATGGAGGTGTTGAGATTTGGATCAACACTGACAGCGAGTTTTTTCGTGTTTTGGATGTCCGTCTTGATGAACAGGACGTCCTGGTATGGCGTCATGATGAGCGTATCCTAGCGCTGCAACTCCAATGGCCAGGGGGGGGTTTGCATTTCGCGTCGATTTATGCCCCTCAATCGGGTACCAATGAAGATACCATCAGATCGTGGTGGCGCAAGTTCGCTCAAGTCATGCGCAAACAGCCCACTCATGTTCCTGTCTTCCTCCTGGGAGACTGTAATGGACAGGTTGGTAGTGTAAACAATGAAGCCATTGGAGACTTAGCGGCAGATTTTGAAGACACAGCAGGTACCCTTTTTCGAGAGATATGTGAAGAGTTTGGATGGATTGTTCCTTCCACCCATGCTGTGTTTCATTCTGGTTCGAGTGACACGTTTGTGGCCCCGCGAGGGCAATGCAGTCGCCTTGACTACATTGCTGTAAGTCGAAGCTGTCAGAATGGCATTGATTGTTCATGGGTAGATGATAGTATCGATTTGTTGAATGGGGCACATGATCATAAAGTCGTTGCACTCAAGGTCTCCTTGTCCCTCCGCAGGAAACATAGTGACTACATCCGCAAAGTCGCCCTTTATGATCGTGCATTGGCAAAAGCATCGCAAGACAAAGTCGACATTCCCAAAATTGCATGGCAAACTGAAGTTAACCAGCATTGGGCACATATTCGTGATGATGTGCAGCAACAATGTCGAGCATTTTTTCCCAAAACCGAAACGTGTGCAACGGCAGATCTATTTTTCTGATCGTGCCTGGGACCAATTGTGTGTGCGAAAAGATCTCCGCCAGCAGGGGCGGCAGTTACTGCGTGAGGAGAGCCGGATGGTGTTACAGCAAGTGTTCTTGTCTTGGGCGCGTAAGTCAAGCAGGGACGACATGCAACCTTTGTTTCGTAGTCTCCACATCCAACGATTGCAAATAGCCCTCACGCTGCAGAAGAAAATCCAAGCCGATATTGCATTTCGTAAAGTCAAGAAAGAAGATTGGAAGGAATGGGCCCTTTCTCGAATGAAACAAAGGGTTGATGAAGCCAATCATGCAGTAGGCTCTGATTTGTACCGCATTTTGCAACCAAAAAAGGCCATTCAACGGTCTAGGTTTGGCAGTCATGCTCCTCTTCCGGGCATGCGTGACAGTCATGGGTCCTGGTGTCATGATCGACACAGCATTGCTCTGGCTTGGGAGAGTCAGTTTGGTCAGCTTGAGCATGCACAGCCCACTACCATACAGGAGTTGTGGGATAGGTCGAAACCCAGTTCTCGTTGCCGAAGTGTGTCTGACTTGCACCACATTCCTGATCTTTACGATTTTGCAGAAGCTCTTAGGTCCATGAATCCTGTTAAGGCCACAGGTGTCGATGCAATTGGAGCTGAGATATGGAAGCAGGATTTGGAAGAAAATGCCCGCAGGCTGTATCCGCTCCTTCTTAAAGGTGCGTTGCATGCACAATGGATTGTCGAGTTTTCGGGTGGATGGTTGTTACCCTTGTGGAAGAAAAAGGGCAGTGCACAGCAAATGGAGATGTATCGTGGCATCTTGTTAGAGCCAGTCCTTGGCAGAGCCCTTTCTCGTGCATGGAGAAGAAAGCGTATTGTTGACACTGCCGAAGGTTGGACAGCTATGATGCAATGGGGAGGCCGTACTGGATTGTCGATTGAAGCTCTACACCTTCATGCGAGGTTGTGGCAAGCCAATGCAGCGGCAGCTAAGCAATGTTGTGCATTAGCGTTCGTTGACATCAAAGCTGCCTTCTATAGTGTTGCAAAACCGTTGCTGGCAAGGGCTCATCACAATGATCAACAGCTGAGAGAGCTCTTTGCCAAATTTCGTTTGCCCATGACGGCCTTTCCTGAGTTCTTGCGAGCTGTAAAGCAAGCTGACCTTGTGCGTCAATACACGAGGTCTGATATTACAGCCACAAGTGTAAAAGCCACATTGTCACATTCTTGGTTTGTGGTGCCAAATGGAAATGCAGTGTATGCCCCTGAGACAGGGAGCAGACCAGGTGACCCTTTGGCTGACCTCCTGTTCACAATGGTCATGGCAGACATTTTGCATGAGATCAATAGTCGCCAATGGGAGGATCCTGTTTTTCCCAGTGATGTCCATGAGGACCATTGTATCTCACAGAACATCACTTGGGTCGATGACTCTGCATTTGTCGTTCAAACAGAAGCACCTTGTTTTGTTGATCAGGTAGCCAAGATGATGCATCACATTATTGATGTCATGGCAGAACGTGGAGTTGCATTGTCGTATGGGCAAGGTAAGACTGCCATTCTCATGACATTTCAAGGCAAAGATGCTGGTCGCTTCAAGCGTAAATTTGAAGCCGAACATGGATCGCATCTGCAGATTTTCACCGAGCATTTTGGCCTCACCAAAGTGCCAGTTGTGACGCACTATAAACATCTGGGTGGTTTTTTGCTGCGTGGTGGAACTGTGTTGCCGGAGCTTAAAGTTCGACATGCCCAAACCCAAGCTCAGTTGAAGCCACTTAGGAAGTTGTTGGCCAATCAGGACTTGAGTCTTTCGAAACGTCGCCAGTTATTGCAAAGCATGGCTATGCCCGTTATGTGTCTGCGTGCCGGCGCGTGGTTCAATTTGAATGTGGGTGAAAAGGAAGCTTGGCATGCTATGGTCTTTCGCACTTATCTAGCATTAGTCACACGCAAAGGCCAAGATTTTCCTCATCACACCATGGAGGAGCTAGCGGTTTTGGCAAATCAGCCCATGCCGGCAGCGTTGCTTCACATTCAAAAGCTTCGTTTGTTTTTGCAGATTGTCAAAGCTGGGGATGAGCAGATGATTGATGCCATTCATGTAAATTGGCATTGTGCTGGAGATAAGTCATGGATGGCCGAGCTTCAACAAGCCATTGATTGGTTAGCTCAGACACGTGGTGACTATGACTGGCCGGATTTTGGAATTCGTGATCTTGACGATCGTCGTGCTTGGCACTGGGCCGGTGCTCAGCATGCCAAAATCAAAAAATGGCTGGCTCAGGCCATCAAAGCCCACAAGATTCGAATTGCAACATTTGTCAAGCTGCGGCAATATGATCAAGGACAGCGTGATTTGTTGCACCAATGGGGTTGGACACATGACACAATCAATAACCATAATCAGGTTGAAAGTGAACATGCCCATTGCCCCGATTGTGGTTTGACATTTAAGTGCAAAGCAGATGTGGCTGTACATCAGCAGCGTGTTCATGGCAAGAGGATTGCCATTCGTCGTTTCGTTGTTGATGGTACATGTAGGATGTGTCGTCGCACTTTTCATTCTCGTGCACGGCTCATTCAGCATTTGCATTATGGCACCACAACATGCTGGATAAAGCATATGAAGAAATACATCCCCCTCTCCATTGATGAAGCTACGCTTTTAGATGAGAAGGATCGGGAGGCAGGAGCTGCGCATCATCAACGTGGCATGCCTACTTACCAAAGAGGCCAAACCTGGCGTCCCAGCTGGGATTCAGAATTGACAGAAGTTCTTCAAGTGCAGAGTCATGACATTGATGGGTCGGTGACTGCAGAAGAGATTGCTCAATGGGAGCAATATGGTATGTTACCTGTTGGTCAAGGTGGTCGTGAGCGGTCTGTTCGCAAGCAGAAAGGCTACAGTGAAGTTGATATCCTGCACGCATGTAGTCTACTGGAACAGAGTTTAGTTGACGAAGCACCACAATGGTCGGGACAACGTCTGGTGCCAAGGCCGATAGTCAGACAGGAGAGGTTTGTGTTGCTGCTTTTCTCCGGTCACAGGCGCTATGGTGACATTGCGTCATGGTTGCAGTGGGATGGTGCAGTCACCCCGCTATGCATTGATGTGGCAGTTCACCCACATTTTGGTGACGTCCACAGAGATGATTTGTGGATCAGGTTGATCAAGTCTGGCTGCGTGATTGGTGCCCACGCTGGTCCCCCTTGCGAGACCTATACGGCAGCAAGGTGGTTGGAGGAGCTTGGAAGGCTCTTTCCGAGGCCTCTCAGGGATTCCTCATTTCCTTGGGGTTTACCGAATCTCAGCCTCAAAGAAGTTCGTCAGGTTTCCATTGGCACATTGTTGATGTTGAAAACCCTGCAGCTTTTGATGTTGGTGTATGCTTATGGTGGTGCTTTCACCCTTGAGCATCCAACAGGCGATGATCTGGATGCCCGGAAGTGGTCTATCTGGAAATCGGGAATGGTTCAACGGCTGCTTCAATCTGGCGACTTTCGGAAGACGAGGTTCATCCAAGGTCCACTTGGTCAGCCATTTGCCAAGCCGACGACATTTTTGAGCGCTAGGCTTCCCTTGCTGGACCAACATCTCTACGCCTCCTACCAGCCAGGTTTGAGACCTACCAAAGTTCTTGGAGGAGTTGAGAACGGCGAATGGAGGACAGCAGAAAGCAAAGTTTATCCGGTCAAACTTTGCTGCATCATTGCGCAACAACTGCTATGGCACAATTCTCAGGTAGCTGGATGTGATGACGTGGTGGATCTGGCTTTTTTGCAAGATGCTCGTGAAGCTCTTGCATCTACTTGGGATGCTTATGGTGGTGAGAACGCAGTGATGTGTAAAGACTATTTCGCTTCGACCGAGGTTTTCACTTGAATTTACCCGTTGGCAATATGCCTGGGTGCATGTTGTGATCAAGCGCCATAGTGGCTTTTGCTTGGTCTTGCAAGCAGGCGTTGTGAGAGACTCTGACTCAGTGCAAGAAAAGGATAAAGGATCAGCCCATTGGTGGTTAGCAGCTGGGACCGTGACCCAAAGATTTTGATCCTACAGGGAGACTTTGGTAATAGAAGAAACCTTTATTAGGTGTAACAAAAAGACATACATTTTCAGCGAGTTTTAGATGCAAACATTTTTGGTCTTGATTGCAGCGGTTGAGTTGAGAGATGTGACAAGTGGAAGGTGGAAGGACATATCGTGAAGTGTGACATGTTTGAAACACCATGTTTTTGGGAAGGTTAATTTGTTTGGATGGCATTGAAATGCCGTTGACTTGATCTCGCGATGCGAAGCACAATTTGTTTACAGTCATTTTGAGATTCGATGCCAGAAGTTTGGTAAATTCATTGCCCAGCGAAAAACTGGATCCAACAGATCCAACCAGATGAAGTTTCAGCCCATTTCCAGGTGATGTTCTATAGCGCAGGATTTGCGACTCTGATTTGTATCATGGTCACTTGGTCGCATTCCCGCATCCGAACAAAAAGAAGGATCGATCCCATCTTTCCTTCAAAAGAACTTGGTTTTCCTGGTCAACAGAAAAAGCAAACATGAACTAACTTAAACAATTGGAAGATGTGTGAAAAGACAAAGGATTCGAAAATCATGATTCATGATCCATCTATCTAAGCAGTTGGGTAATTTAATCAAGCCCTCTTGGAGTCTGAAGTTTGAAGAATTTCATTCCAGTCCGCAGATGCCACCATGTAGAATTCTCCAATCCGATTTCTGTCGTGGAGATGCATCACAACCCTCCAGGCAACCTTCTGCATGAAGGAGCGATATCCAATGAACTATTGGTGCCTCGGTTGGCATTTTTCTCCCCATCTTTGGGTAGTTTCATAATAGCCTATGGTCCTATATGGATTTTATACTTGACCAAATCCAGCACCTGGTTTAAGCCCAAACAAAAGACATTTAGTGAGGACAAGCCGAAGGACAATTTAGTGGCTAATTCCGGTGAAGGTGAAGATATGAACATCCTGCACCCAGATCTTTTCATAGCTTTCAATCGCAATAATTCCATCAAATCTCAGCCCTTTGGGCCTTTGAAGAATGGCATTGACATCCATGCACAGTAAAATACATGTGTTTTTCATGAGAGCAACATGACGTTTCCTCGGAGGATTTTTGTTTTTGGCAGGTGGTACTGAGCGAGTGAGCATATAAATGAATGTATTAATGTGTTACATATAATGTGTATATATATGTATATACAGCACTTGTAGACTTGTAGAAAAAAAATAAATATATATATATTATATATTGCTGTGAGTATCTGTGAGTATACGCAAGTACAGTACATTTGTACACA
>OMLO01006135.1_pt1 | contig 10105 bp, 10 predicted proteins | sample 1674811 | NCBI WGS metagenome assembly OMLO01 (sample SAMN06265003, study PRJEB25207) | coral metagenome | isolation source: Coral host | place: Mexico:La Bocana,Puerto Morelos, Mexico | collected 2008-11-13
AGCCTGCGTGACGGGAAACCTACACCACAGGTATGAAGGATTGACTTGACAGGTCCGGATGGTAGCTAAGTGGTGTCTGCGGACATATACTGGTATGAGACCATATATGATAAAAAACGAATCAACGATCAAACCACTATATGCTCAGGGGGGGGGGGGGGGGGTCACCGGTAACACCATGTATCTAGGGTCCGGATACACCGGCCACAGGCTCGGTTATGAGTTGATTGTAAAACAAATGCACCATGGGCTATTCCGCCTACGAGACTTGCGCGCAATGTATTATGGTAACTGTATGCAACACGCTCAAGGGAATAGGGTTTAAACAAAATAGAACTCAAGCCGTCAAACCACGTTTCGAAGAGAAATATGGGAGTTCTAAACAGAGAGTTGGTGAGAGCGGTCATCCATGAGAAAAAAAACCGCGTGCGGAAATTGATTAAGAGTACACTCGATGGAGCACACTAATCTGATTGGATGATAAAAATCAGAAACTTTTAAAGTTACCATTTCTTCAATGAAGACTCTTTTGACAATCAGGACACCTCTCCCTGAGCCAAACGTCCTTGAATGTTGCGAGGGATTGAAAAGGGAGAATTGAAAGCTCAATACTGAGAAGAAAAAACGCGAGGAGCGCCAAAAGAAAGCGCACAGAACATTTATTTTCATTTGCGCCTGCCTCGCTCCCGTACCCAGTCCTCCGTTTTCTTTTGGTCAGCAACATGATCTCAGGTTCTGGCAAGTGCCAATGCTGAAAAATGAGCACCTCTGTACAGCTTGAAACTCGGGACTGCAAGAGTCTGCGTTTCTTGTGCTGACCACAAGAACTCTGTGGACGAGACATAATACGTGCACTGAAACGAACGCACTTCGTTGTACACGTGCAAACGACCAAGAACGAAACAACTAGCACGCACTCACACTCCACACTCGAAAAGAGACAACAATTTTCGTAAAATCGCCTTTAATCGCTCGACCAAAGCACGCTCCAGTACAAAGCATTTATATTTCGTAGTAACTGATATTCCATTTCAGAGATTGAAACAAAACAAGTTCCGACAGAGATAGCGCATCGGTCCAAGCTTGAAACAGCTTCTTTCTGTGGCAGATTACCAAAATTGTATTTTTGTTCAGTACAGATTTAAGACGTACAATTGTTATCATTATTTAAAGGGTTTCGTTCTCTATCATTAAGATTCTTTAAATATGTTCTACTGGCCAGACGATGCTTTAAGCTTACCGATGCTTTAAGCTTGCGGAAAGAGTCGGATTTCGTCGTTTAATGCATTCGTATTCCGATTAGAAATCTAAATGATAGAGAACGGTATCCCCAAGCAAGGAACATAACACACAAAACCACACCATAAACAAACTCTGTAGCGTATAAAAAGAAGGTAATACAACGCAAATAAAAATGTTAATACATATAAAAAACTGAATATGCTATTCAAATACTTTCCTTGCTTCGGTAGCAAATATAAATGAAAACTTTGAAAATTACCTACACATTTTCTCCACGTACTATAACCAATGAGACTTGAAGACATCACCACACCACTCCCCACACACACACCAAAACATCTGTCTCTTAGCAACAGAACTAAGAAACGCTCCCTTAAATTTTTTTGTAGTGTTGGTAATTTCCAAGGATTCCATTGCGCTTTAGTTACAGAAAGACGTTCCTAGAATAATTCGATACAACCTTCCAAGAGTCTTTTTTTAATAAATAAGGCCGGACAAAGTATATCTTAGTAAAGCTGCGAAAAGGGTGAACGAGCGTTGAATGGGATTACAAAACGCGCATCTTCACACGCGCGAAACCTCGCGTTCTAGCTGGTATTCACTCAAAAACATCAGATAACTAGCTTGTTGATGAAGTTCAATTGAATGACTAGACTTGCGAACCAATCAAAAACTTGTTTTGATAAGGGCCAATCACTAGTCTGCATGGAAAACCAGTCACGATCAGAATACAATGAATCTTAGAAAAATGTCGCATCTTAGCAAAACATGAATGCGCTTAAAAAAACTAGTTCAGTAGAAAACGGTAGAAAAACTGTAAGTTATTTTCCTTTGTTGTTAAAGGAAAAAGGAAGAAAAAAAAATCAATCCAAATAAAAACTGACGGTAATCCCATTCAACCGTTTACTTTAGTTCTGTTAAAGAAACTTCGCCCGGGGAGAGGACTGCCGCATAAGCAGGGCGGGGTGCTTGTCGTATCTTTTACGGGGTTTACAAGTGGTTTTAGTACCTCATAGCTTGTTTAGCCTCAAAAGATCCACAGCGGGAGCATTCGAGGTACCTTTTAGGGTACTGAGCCGAAATAAATATGACAGGAGATGAATGTGTTGTATTAGAATTGGTACCTCTTAACGGAGAAAAGACCTTAAAGCTACGCCCACAAAACAAGATCTTAGCACCTCTTAGGGGTCCCTTCAAAATCTGGGACGAGGACCCCCCGTCCTTTTGATATGGGAGACCTTCCCGGGAAACTCCGCTGCTGCGCTACATTGGCTGTAAACAAATCTCCTGCGACAGTAAACTAACCTGGTGCGCTGCAGCTGCGTTTTCGTACTCGTTTGCAACATTTACAAACAGTTTTCAATCGAAGAGTTCTTAAACTATTTACACTGAGACGAGTACGAAAAGGCGTCCACATTTAAGCAAAGGTACTATCACTATTCTTAAATATACGGTTCAGAATTGCTCACTTGCAGGTTCTACGGCTTATCAACAGCTGATTTACACCACTGCGCCTTTCCTTAAATTTTAAGGAGCCCAGGTCACGCTGTTTCTCTCGCGGCTGATATTTAAGTCGTCACGCAACGTTAAATATACTTCGGTCACGCTATCAAAAAAACTGTAAATATACCATTTGACAGTTGACCGCTCAGAGACGAGGTGACCTGTTTTTGATAGAGAACCGCACTTCTTCTGTTGTGCAAATCACGCTGTCCTTATGCTAACAAGTTTGCATTTAAGTGAGAAAAGCAGCGAGACCTGTATCAATGTAAGGTCACCTCCAGCCTCACTTGCATTCAAAGGCCAGGTAACAGAACACACAACTGTAAAATGGCCTCTTATGGACAGTATCTGCAGACTGCAGACAACGGTTGAGCCTAAAATACAAACTCCAACTTTCACTTCTGTTGCAAGACAAAGGTTTAGTCTTAGCTGTGAAATTGTATTTCTTTATCATGAAGTGTCCATGTTATGAATGAAGAAAGGGAAAATTTACTTAAGAGGCGCGAATCAGCCGTGTTAAGATAACTCGATACCCTGTGCTACATGCGAATAATAGTATAGTGAAACTACAATTCAATAAACTTTTGTCGTGGTAAACTCCAGAGCGATAACTTAATTTCTACGAACATAACATAAATTGCGCACTATATTTATGTAAGATAAAAAGAAATTAAACCATTGTATGTACATCCACCGTAAAATCACCCTATAACCTTCTCAATTATCTTACAACTATTCACAGAAATCGGTTAACTGAATAAATAATAACATTACTCTACTCTCTACTGCTACTCATACCCATAAAACAACACGTGGCATACGCCATTTAAACGTTCCGAAAAACTCCCAAGTACATCGCTCGGAACTAATCGTCGGATCCGAGGTACACTATTCAATATGGCGGCCCAAAACGAAGTCAATATGACGAATAATCTGTTTAAATACCACGAGGAAAACATGAACGTAACTAGAGGATATCCTAATCGGTCTATCCTCTTGGAAGACTCCATATGTATAAATATGTACACTACTTTGCGATCTGAATTGACCAGGAACACTCGAGAAAAGGTTACTGAAATTCCACAAGTATCAAAAACTCATCAACCAGAGAACAACACTTAAAATCACGAAAAATCCCGAACCTAACTACTCGTTTTTTAAATACCATTTGGTGTGACCTTCAAAATGAACCGAACTGATCGATAATTCGTCAGCACCTTGCTCGAGCGGACCGTGGTTATAGCAAGACATGACGTTAGATCGCATTACTACACTTAGAAGTTACAAAGGCAGTGTCCAATAGAGATTTGAATCCTCAGACCGGGATCTATAAGAGTGCGACGTTAATATCAAGGAACTGGCTGGACAGAAGTCAGGTAAGTAACGAGCTCCCATATAATGAATTTTACTGATAGCGAGCGAAATCTTTGTTCATCAAACCAAACTTTGTACAAGAGCAAATTGATTGCGTTATAGTGAATTCTTACACTAAAACGGTAAACCGTATCAACCAGAAGACTTTTTGAGTATTTTATACCACAGACTAAACTCGAGTCTTGGTTCAATAAACCACTTTCTAGATATTAAAATTCAGCTTGATAGTAAAGCTTAGAGGACACTCACAAAACACATGAATAAAGATTCAGTTTCTTTTGTTTGTGTCCTCTAAGCCTCACTGCCAAGTTGAAGTCTGCATATCGGTTTTCTTAACTATTCAGCCAATCAGAGGGCTTATGGCTACGTGCAAATTTCGCACGTGCAATTTTGGCATGCAGTGGAAAAAGAAGGGTGCAATACCCTGTTAACCCTGGTTTCTATATGACCACTGGAATCTCTGCAATGAAGGGCAGCAACTGTAGCGAGGATACGGAAAGCAGCCTTCCAGCACAAAATATGTACTGACAATACAGTCCAAGAAAAATTGATTTCTGCTTAGAAACTTAGTTTACTTTAAGACTTGTTTCGGAGAATTTTTTAAGATCGATCTTCATTAATAATATCCCTTATAACTTGTCTCGGCCACCAAAGGCTTACTTAAAGCGTAAATGTGGCTTACGGTGTAGGCTCTTTAGCTTCGAAAAATTTCGGCATAGTGCTTCAAACTTTCCTTTATAAAGTAATGGCGGATAAAAATGATCGATGAACAAATTTCTTATATATGGTATTGAATTAAAGTGGACATTTCGAATGCGATATTACGATAGTATAATGTTTGCGTCAGATACATTTGTGAAACTTTGCAACACTATTCGAAACATTGAGTATATATCTTACTTGCTATTGGACCCGGTTTTGTGCATGATCTTTTTGCCTGACCTCTCTGATCTTGAGTTGCAGCGCAGCCTTGGTTGGGAACAAATCTGCGTGTCGTTGCTGAAATACAGACGTAACGGCATCAGACGGGAAATACCCATGATCCTCAAAGAGCTTAAGGACCACGCCGCGTCGCTGATCCACTGGCTTTTTGTGGGAGGAGAGAGTGGGGCTGCTCGGTTCTGTTTTGTCTTCCTTGACCGTCTCCTTTAGACCACCTTGCTCAAGGGCGGCAACCTCTGCGAGAGCTTCCAGACTTGGCATGTTGCTCGCTTTGTGATCCGCTCCTTGGCCTCCTTCTTCTAATCCACTGGTACAAGATGGTCTTTCTGAGGCAGTAGCTCTTTGTGCATCATTGTCTTCAGCGTTGGGCATGTTTCCTGTTACAACAGAGCGTCTGTTGGTAGTTGATTTAACATCACGACCTTGACGATGGTGAGGCGTGTACTCGGGAAGCTCTGCAAACTGTCTCTCGAAATTCACTTCTGATAGGACTCTGTGGAAAACAACGATGATTTCAATTTTCAATTATGTGAGCAATTTTAAGTGTTTTTTTTACCTTCATTATGCGAGAGATACCTCACCTCCTGAGACGAATAAGGTACCTTTATGATGTAAAAAAAACCTTTTTCAAATTGACAGAAACCTTGCAATAAAAGTTTTAAAGGTAGAAAGCCACCACCAAGGGTGGTTACGAATGAGAGAGATTATGACGGATTACACAAGACAAACTTAAAAAAAGACCATTTTTTCTCCATACGTTTCCGTGTAATCCATTGTTAGTAAACTGTGAATTAGAGGAAACCAGTGTTCAGTGATCACGGGGTTCAGCAAAATGCGGAAGACGACAAAACTGCCTTAAGCTACGGGAAGAAGACTTTCCGATTGGAAAGAGTGGACGCTCAAAAACGTCAACTTCACAAACTCGCAACGATGGTTAAATTACCACATATCAACTTCACGTTGTTAGTGTTTCTTTTGCCTGCTGATGCAGCTCAATAGCTTCTTTTGAAACTAATAACTTTGTATGGAAAAGGGAAATGGGATTGGTTGGTTGTGAAGATGGAAGCTAATGGCGGCCTGTAGGGCGAATGCTGAGTCAAGATATACTAAAAGAGGGCGTTCATTAAAAGACGCAAACTTACTCCTCCATTCCGTCAGCGATATACCTCTTGAGAATGGTTTTTGAGTTCACGAGAGACTTTGAGTCCACACCTGATAGACCTTTACAGTCCCCACCATCTCCTATTAATTGGGATGTCTGTGTAGTATCCACAGTACCTGGTATATTCTTCTCAAGAGTCGCTTGCTGTGGCTTACTGGGCTGCCTGTGACTGTTTGGTGTAATTGAGTGGTTTGCTTCTTTAGAAGATGAACAGTTTGTGGAGGGTGCCACGACCTTCTCGGTTTGGGGACATGGCCCTGGGAAAAAGGTCCCAACTTTAGACGACAGTTGAGAAGTGTTGGTTGTGGCCAATCTTGGAGATAGGGGGGCTGGTCTCGCTGTCACACCAGTGTTGAGACCATGAGCCGTTCTAGGGGATAAGACTTGCCTTGGCCTCGGTGGGCTTTGTAAAAGCGGCGATACGACCCCGTGATTTGCATTTAATACAACAGGGTTTCCATTATAGTACCCTAGCCCTCCATGGGAGGGAAATGCTTGTTTCACATCCACAAACATATTTCGTTTCCCAGCCGTTTGTCCGTGAAGAGCACCTGAGAGGGGTGTGGGCTTCTTTGACAGCAGAACCCTTGCCGATGTCTTCTCCTCGCTGTGCAAACTACTGGGAGAAGTGGCCGCCAAGGGGGGTGACAACAGGGGCGCTATGGGTTTCAGATGCAGTCCTTTAGCTCCTGGTGAAAGAACGGGAGTGGTCTTTATGGGTTGGTTAAAAGGAGGAGCTGTGTGTGTAGCTACTGATACGGTCAAAGGAGCCAGGGAACTGGACGCTGGAGCCCCTGGCCAAGTCACGTGACTGGATAAACCTGTTATCATGTTTCCAGCCATTGCATGACTGGTGTCCTTTTGACCAGGAAATGGCGCCATTGAAACAAAGGAACTGTCCGTAGGTTTGGGGTTTTGGTTGGTCCTCAATGCCAATCCGACTTGACTATTCGCTTTGTATGAAGTTATAGGAGATTTCACTTGTGATCCAACAGCTGCATTGTTTGCCGAGGTACTCGCCGAAGGCATGTTGGCATTTGAAGCGAATTTGGTAAAGTGACTGGGGAACAGTGCTGGTTGAGAAAACGATGAATGGGAGAGATCAGATGAACTCACGACAGCTTTAGAAGGACTCTCGCATATGGATGAAGTAAGCTTGGAACGTCCATTACCGCTGGAAGGTTGGCTTGGTCTAAATACGGACCCCGTTGGCTGAAAGTGGCCACTCACCGTAAGCCCTGGAGAGTGGCTCTTTCCCATTGGTTCTTTGGGGCGTACAAAATGGCCACTCAAAGATGATATGCTTTCATTTTTCTCCGCACTTTTGACTGAATGAGGCAGCCCTTTCGGTGCTCTGAAACCAAAGTCGACCAGTTTGGAAGTTGGTTTAGAAGAGCTGGCAACTTCTGACGATTTGATCATTTGTTCATACATGTTAGGAGTCACTGCTCTCTTAATAGGAAACTCAATTGGTGAATGCCTGATCTTGCCAATGTCAGGGGTCTGGCTTCGTCTAGCGGTGAAATGCACAGGGGAAAACCTCTGCTGAGGGAACACCCTGTTAGTCAGCTCTTCGTCATCGGAGTCATCGGACTCCTTGTCATTAACATCAATGTTTTCATTGCACATCAGTTCTTCTGAGCCAATATCATCATCTTCGGATTCACTCATTGTATCAGTGGTCCCTTGTTCAAACGTGATGTGTCTGTCCTCGGACACTGGTGGTCTTGCAGATGGGACAGTGGTATTATCTAGCTCAGAACACATCTGAAATTAACATGACATAGACATTTGAGATGAAAAAGTTCCTACTGATAATAGCCATTTTTACTTTTACCCTTGTGGAGACGCGATGGCCTCATGGTTAGTGCACTCGCTCCAGATCGAGTGGTTCAGGTTTGAGTTCAGGCCGGGGCATTGTGCTGTGTTCTTGGGCAAGACACTGTACTCTCACAGTACGTCTCTCTACCCAGGTGTATACATGGGTACCAGGGAACTAATAGAAACTTAAGTTACAAGTTTTGAAAATCACACCAACACCAACAGCATTTTTTGTAATGCTTTCTCCTAACTGTTGTTGCACCAATCATGAGCTTTTTGCTTGGAAAATCACATAATTTCCGTAGCTGGGAGGGCTACAGCACCTCCCCCACCCCACCTCCCCAGATGCACGCCTATGTTTTTCACAGCGGCACATGCCCATAAAGCTTATATATAAGTATATCCGCCTCCCAGGGGAGAGAAAACTGCAGTACACAAGCAAAGAACGAAAAAACTGAGACAACATAAGATTCCTACATGGAAGAATTGAGCCACCATATGGGTAGAAGCCAATTAAGTGCTTATGCAACTGCACCATATCTTCACACAATCAAAGCAGTTCCCATTACCTGTGCAAGCTCAAACAGTGAGTGCTGTGTTGGCGGTGGTGGCTGAGGTGTGTATGGACGATGTACAGCTTCCTTCAAAGAAGGCTCTTGTTGATTTGCTGGAGTACTCTGGGAGCGCTTACTCCTCAGTCTAGGCTTAGCATCTGAAGGTTCTTCACAATCATTGTCAAAAACACCCTGAAAAAAGCCCTGATGTCAACATACACACAATCTATACTAACTGCCCTCCATACATGCACATTTTTTCTTCTGTTGTTAAACCTCCGCCAACAGAACCTGCAGTCACTGGTGGTAAAGGGCAAAAGGACACCAAACTTGTAAGGAGACAATTCATCACAATTTCAGCAACGTGAGGAATTGCTATTGACATTTTTAACCTCCCATAAGCCGATACCCTTTTGAGCAGACAGTTTTTTGGACCCAAGAATGTGTCCTGTGATGGCTGGATTGACAGTTCTAGTCAGAAGAATTTCAGAAGATGAAATAACATTAGCCCATTGACTCTTGGAACCTTTTGCTAAAACCACATTTTTTGAACATTTTGGAGATTTCCAGCCTCGATACTGACCAAATTAGCTCCAATTTTTTTCAAAAAGAGATTTGCAACAGGACAGCATTCCTTTCTTTCCCCTAACATTGCATTTTATGACATTTTTCCTTGGGTATGCACAGAAATCGACAATTAAGCTTTTCACTCTTTTTTGCCTTTCCTTTTTCTCCTTTTATCTTTTGAGTGTAATGATGGGCCTTTTTCTGGGCTTGCTTCCAGTTCAAAAAATTTCTGTTAACACATCATCAACTTTTACCACGGAGTAGCTAAGTGTAGTCACAGGAAATTTTCCGCAGTTTTTCACATTTTCATATATATTCCAGGATCCATTGAGCCGATCACTCTGATTTGGATATCATAACTTGAATACAGATGATGCCAATTTTGGCCAAAGGTGATGACGTCAGAAGTGGAACAAAGGCCAATGCTTGTTATGGCCAAATGCAAGCTGCATGGGAGTCAATGGGTGAAAGACTACAACAAAAAAAGTTGTCAAATGGATGATGGTGATCCCCCTCCTCTCTTGGATAACACAGAAACTGTATGATTAGTTTCAGACCAAAAACATCTTGAATTGGGAGCCAGGGAGGGGATTAGGGAAGAGTGACTTCTATGTAGTTTATAATACAAACACTTTTTCTTACTTCATGCTCTTCACTTCCCATCACCATATCACTTTGAAATTCACTTTCTCCTCCTGATGTCAAAACAGAAGGAAAATATAAGAATTTACACTGTACTTTTACTTCTCAAGTATTAAGATGTATTCTATCCAATCAATGACCTGAATTAATTTCAGAGCTACTGTTACAGTAAGGACACTCAAACCACAAACAATTTCAAGAAACGTTTTCTTCTACATTTTTTGGTGCCCGGTTGCCAGAGATGACTAAACATTTGGCTTCAGTCAACAAAAAAAAATGCCTTTCGCCTGGCCAGACA
>OMLO01006137.1_pt1 | contig 10103 bp, 9 predicted proteins | sample 1674811 | NCBI WGS metagenome assembly OMLO01 (sample SAMN06265003, study PRJEB25207) | coral metagenome | isolation source: Coral host | place: Mexico:La Bocana,Puerto Morelos, Mexico | collected 2008-11-13
GTTGTTGTTGTTGTTGTTGTTGTTGTTGTTGTTGTCGTTGTCGTTGTCGTTGTCGTTGTCGTTGTCGTTGTCGTTGTGGTTGTTGGTGTTGTTGTTGTTGTTGTTGTTGTTGTTGGTGTTGGTGTTGTTGTTGTTGTTGTTGTTGTTGGTGTTGGTGTTGGTGTTGTTGTTGTTGTTTCAATGATTTGCAAGGCCCTCCACCACATGGCATCCTTTTCTTCTGGATTTTTTGGGGAAGGGGCACGGTTTGATGCATTAAGCATAGGTGAAGTCCCGGGTGAGGCTTTAGGCCCCGCCACTGGTGGTTCTCTTTCAGAGCTCCCCCTCGACCCTGAAGGTGACAGTTCCAAGGTAGGTTGTCTAGCAAAAGATGCTAAGTCTTATGAAAGGATGAAAGGCTCCGAGCAACTGTACTTGGGATAGCTGGGGATGCCGGACTGAAAACCCTGAAAACAACATACCATTACTCCGCTAGAATCATTCACATCGAACATGTGTCCCAGCTGCGGATGCACCAGTGGCAGGTACGCCAATTATTGGAGCTCCTAGGCAAGGACGGTTGTGTCAAAATGGAGGGTTCAGTTTTGAAGCAATGTGAAGTAACGGTGTGAAAATGGAAATTGTAGATGGCAGTATAACTTTCTGGGCATTCCTGGCACATCAACCGCAGATTCGGGAATTTCTTCGTCAAGTTCTGCAAGTCGCTTCGTCATGTTCTCATCTTTTTCTTTGTAAGCCTTGGCCTAAGAATTCTGATATCGGATCGACCAAGATATTAGATCAAGAAGGATGATGGATCAAGAATCAAGACACTAAACCGTAAATGCCGCTAGTAAACTTTTATCACATCCAAGTCCATCTTCATTTGGTCCCCGCAATTGGCATCAAGGAGGGAAGTTCCAGCAAGCAAGGACTCACAGGAATGGGTCTTACCGGTGGGCATGACTGCTTACTTTTTGGGCCAAAGACACTCTTTTTTTCAAATTGGAAATCGCTTGAATTGACAGCTTCCAACGGTTTTTTTTGCAAATTTCCACTTTTTGCTACATTGATCGCTATATTCATGTATGTTGGACGTATATTGGACATGAAATGAATAGATTTTAGAAGTGCACTCGGTTGCAGAATTTCAACAGGGTTCACCTTCAGGTACTTCTTTGGCACCTGTTCAGATGAGGTAATGCAATGACCCTGGAAGTTGCGGCTTTTAAAGAGCTGGATGGCTAATTTGATGCCACATACCGATGCCTAAATTTGGACACACTTTGGCAACTTATGCAAAAATTGCACCCGGGAGATACAAGAATTAAATCTGCAACTGGAGCGCAATTTTCCGCAACTCGAAGTGGAATGAAGATCCCTTCTGAATTCTGCCATGGTTTCCTTCCACTCAGGGATCCTGCAGAAAAGGATTCCATGGCGAATTCAACCGTATGACAACTGGCCAATGGGAAGGTCCTGCAATGCTTATTTTTAGCTCCCGGTCTGTTAGGCCACCATCCACAGGGACCCTAACCCTGAGTGCCTAAGTTGCAACCAAAAGTTTTAAAGTCCGGATACTTAGATTGGCCAATACTTGTCACCCAAGGACATGAACAAAGCAATGAAATGCTTCACTGGTACGAGTGCCCTTGTTCAACCCATCGTAACCAGATTTCCCATTTCTCAGAAGGAGAACCCCAATGCATCATCCAGAACTTGATCTCCTATACCTTGCAGAGGCCGCTTGCTAGAAAATGGCTATATACTTAAGGTCCATTAAAGCACGCAGCGTGAAAACTAGAATGAACAGTTGGCCACCAAGAAGCAAAACTAACACGATTGGCCAACCATTGCCATCGCATATGCATATATAAAAGGCTTTGGTGAAGTTGCTCAACCACATATAAGCAGTTTGGCGATAGGACAACCTTAGATTGCCAGTACCATCTTTAGTGAGCTTCATCAGCAAGAAGTCCCATAAGTCTGAGTTTCCGTGACCTTCTGCAAATTCCCTTTGGAGACAAACTCACTTTGACGTTCTGCATTTTTGAAGGATCTCATGCTCGTCCCTCGAGCCGGTATCCCCCAAGACGAACAGTCGGGTGCAAATACTCCCAATCCCATTGGGCACAGATTCATGACGGCGAAAAGTGTTAGCCTCGAGCGTAATCAGCGTAACTGCATTGGGTTCTGGGCCTGCAGGTGGAGCTCACTTATAGGTATAGATGAACTGCCATTTATAACCAAACCAGCCAAATTTTGAAGATTTCCAGAAATCCCTCCTGTGTTTGTTATACTCAGAGTCGATTGAAGCAACCTTGTACCCCAGCTGATGCCTAACAGTGACACATGCGCTCACATGGTGCGTTCTCTTAGAATGACACACTCGCAGCTATGCGTTGCTCAAACTTCTTTATTCCTGGAGTGTAGAGACAGGGTGCCATTGTTTTGGACACGCATCCCTTTCCTGCAAACACCTCCACCAAGGAATGGTTCCGGTTGAAGTCAAGGTTCTCGCACCATGATAGCAGTGATAGCAATAGAACCTAATAGAACCTTAAGTAGGACGATAGCTTTCGATGTTTGTCATGCAATTGGAAAGCTCAATGAAGACCGTTCATTTTTTCCGAGGATCAAAACACATCTAAAGCATTGTGGTTAGTTGGAGGTATGGAAATATCTTGAAAGTCTGCAGGGGAAAGTTGAAACTGACATCAGAGCTTGAACTTGCAAAAGGCTTGTCACACGTGAGCGATCCTTCATGGCTTGTAGGATTGGTTGGGCTCCAATAACTGTCAACAAACTAAAGTATACATCTTGGCCAAACTGACTGCAATAACAACTGCAGTAGCAAACAAATCAGCTTAGTCCCTGAGTCCCTGATAACCTCATTCGTTCACAACCAGCGAGCGTGCGATGGAGCATGGGCGGAAAGCACCTTGAAGGGAAGCACGTAGCGCACCATCGCAGCCTCCCAGCAATGGTTAAGTATCCGTTTATCCCCACGTGTGACTACAGTGAGTGTACTGCCCCAAGTTGTCGTAAAAGACAGATGAATTGTCGATGTAACAATGCAAGAGGAATGTTTTGGTGGGTGGGTGGGTCTGAATGGCTTGAGCCGGCCATTTTGGCTCAAGTGCTCCTGCTTTTTCTTTGAGAGATTGCAGGCGGGACACAAAGTGGCGTATGCACGCGCAATCTGTGGAGGAGCCTAGCCCTGAAACGGACCTCTTCACACCTACACTTTGGCTGGTGTTTGGTGTGGGGGTATTGTTAGGGGTGAAGGTGACTCTACTGGTGCTGCGGTGGCATTGCTGGTTGTGTGGTGGGCCTGAGGTTGCCAAGACCACTTGGAAACCCCAAGAGGATCTCTATATCCTCCAGGGTGGTCCTCGATTGTGGTTCGAGCACACGTCTTCTGCGACTCCTGCCCAATTGAACGCCTGCTCCAAGGTTGTGATGGCATTAGCCTCTTCTTCTCATGGGTCCATCTCTGATCGCTGGTCCTTCTTGGAGGATGTTTCCCCCTCCAGGACCTGCTCTCTTCAACCACCCTTGACTCGGCTGATCCCAACCTTTCGGATCAGAGGGCGAGGTTGAAGGCTAGGGAGACCCTTCGCCTTTTCCGGATGAACCACCTTAAGCGAAGCTCTTGGCGGCCCAGGTCTCATCAGGGATTTCCTTTATCCCCAGGGACGATTGGGACAGAGTGATCGCAGGTTTGAAAGGACTTGGACCTCGACCAGCCGAAGATGAAGAAAGACCACCTCGGGACCTGTCGGTTGTGGATAAAGCTAGGTTGGAATCGTTTCGCCGGGCGTGCTTCCGTAGAGTTGGTGCAGTTCCGGACACCCCGGGGACGAGACCTCCCGAAGCTCCTGTAGTGGCAGCAGCGGCCCCAGCTCCGTTGACGAACTCACCTACATCCAGGAAACTGAAGCTGAGTGCGGTGGTCGACCAAACTCTGGAAGCGGAAGTGACCATGCTTTCGCCAGAAGAGGTTGACGCCATGTACCAAGAGTACAAAACGAAGTACGGCGATGTGCCTTCCCCAGGGCCTGAGCCTACAGTGGATCAAGTATCAGCTGTACGGATGCTTCTGACATCCAAGACGGCACCATACATTGACTTCGCTGTTTTCGGCCCCCACGGGCTGAGACTTTTGAGGAGGTTGACGTTCTCGACCTTCGCCATGAACTCCCAGGGTGAGTGGCAAAGGAGAGAGTTGCCGGGTCCTCCGTCCTTTGAAGCTTGGTTTGAAATCTTCAGGGTGGTCAGGACAACTTTCTTGCTCCTTAGCGCTGTGACGGCCGAAAGATTGGATTCATACTGTGAGCACATCAGGTCCCTTCATTCGAGGTTCGGTGCAGATTGCTGGGACCTTGTGTACATGGCAGATGTCCACATGAGGTCAGAGCAGTTCGAAAGGATTCGCAGGAAGTTGGAAGCCACCCCGGATTTTGGATATACATCCCGAGCTCCATGGTCAGCGGTCTTCGCTCAAGCCATCAGGGAGGACGCCTTCTGGACAAAGGAGGTCATTACACCTGCAACGCTTAGATTGGCCGAGGGAAAGGCATCCCGACAACTTCTCGAAAGCAGTGGGTCAAGGCCTAGGGGTGGAGGGGACAAGTCACCCGAGGGACCCCGAAAGCCAGGGAAGAAAAGGAAGAGAGGCGAAGATGAGTCCAAGCATGGCGGATCAACTTACACCCACAACCGAAGAGGTGTAGAGATCTGTCTGAAATGGAGCGAAGGTCGTTGCGGAGTGGACAGGCCTCAAAGCAAGTGCCTGGCCAAACCGGCTAGGTCGCATCAGTGTTCGATTTGCCTGGGTCCACAGCAGGCAAGAGCATGCCCAAAGAAGTGACCCTCGGGGTCTGGAGGTGGTGTTTCGCCCGAACCGCCTCCAAAGAGCAGCAAGGGCGAAGCTGAATCTGAACCAAGCCGACGATCACCGCTGAAGAGGACGAAAGCTGAGAAAGGAAAGAAGGAGAAACCTGATTTGAGGAAGCCGGCGGAACCTTCAAGGAGTCCGAGGAGAGCCACCAACAATCAGGAACTCTATCCGAAGTTCAAAGCCAAACCACCCCAGGGTACGAAAGATACACCCGAGGGAGCGGTAGGCGACGTCAAGGAGGATCTACCTGGTCAATTGCCTGGGGAGAGGTGTGGGAGTTGGACACACCCACCCAACAGCCTTGGAGAAAGACCGCGTTGCCTCCACTTCTTTTCAGGACCACAGAGGAAAGGAGACCTGGCAGATTGTTTAAGCCAACTTGGCTGGGCGGTCTGTTCAGTAGACATTTCGCAACCTCATCGTTCTGATCTCTTGGACATCAACGTTAGAGAGGCTATCCTGGAGGACGTGGAGAGGGGAGAGTTCGACCATGTGATGTTGGGGACACCGTGTGAAACCTATAGTCACTTGAGGAGAGAACCGCCCGGTCCACGACCACTTCGTTCAAAGGAGGAGATAGCTGGCATCTCTTCAGGTTTGATCGAGGCGGAAAAGAAACAGCTCAGGGAAGGAAATGAACATACGAGTTTCTCTTGTCGAGTAATGGGTAAAGCCATCGAGGCGGGAACATCGTTCACCATGGAGAACCCGGAGCCCATCTATGACGTGAGCATTTGGAGGATGCCGGAGGTTGAAGATATCTGCAAAAGGCGAGGGGTAGCTACGGTGGATTTCGACCAATGCAGGTACGGTTGCGAGTCGACCAAGCCTACAAGGTTGATGTACCACAAAGTGAAGCACTCAGCCTTTGATGCAGTCAGATGCCACAAGAAGAAGATGTTCAAAGATTCCTCGGGAAAGGAATATTGGGCGGCTCATGAAAGGGTCAAGCACAGGCTCCGAGTATCAGCTGATGGAAAGAAGAAGGAGTGTGCGTCCAAAGCTTTGGGCAACTACAAGCCGGAGTTTTGTAGAGCCTTGGCAGCGGATATTTCTAAGGTGAAGTCGGTGAGGGCGGGGAGGGCCATGGATTTAGGTCCAAGCCTGTTCCCTGACCCGAACCATCGTATGAAGGGTCTGGTGATGGCCCCACCGAGAAGGAGAAGCAGGATGAAGAAGCCCTAGGAGGAATGCGCAATCCGGCAAAGTCGATTGGGCGACTCCCAACACCCAAAGAATTAGGATCAGTTGTGAGGGAGCTCATTGATACATGTCTTTCGAAGTACCCCGAGCTGAAACAGACAGCCAGGGATATTTTGGAAGGAAAAGAGAAGATCACCACATTGGTCCCGGAGGTTGCCAACAAGTTGAAAGAAGCCACGAAGAAGATGCTGCATGCAGACGACCTCCCCGAGAAGACCACAGTGGGAAAGACTCCACTTCAGGCCGATGTTATATGGGGCTGGGGGGACAACTCCGATGATCCAGATGCAGCAGTCTTGGCCACTTGGCTTCGCATTGGAGCCCTGCTTGGTTTTGACGACACACTAAGCGAATTGCAGCTTGCCTTACATTGGTAGTGGCACTTTTGGAAGGAGAACATGGAGAGATGAGGAGAAGTTTCAGCCCAGTGCTAGAAGACCAGGGCTCGGAGATCATCACTGATGCCTGCCCTTGGGGCATTGGTGGTGTTTTGTATCACCGCAAGAAACCAGAGAGGTGGTTTGCATCACATTTGGTGGCGGAGCTTTTGCAAAAGTTTCAAGCAAGTGCCGGCGACCCTGCCCACAACACACTGTGGGAAGCCATTGCACTCCTGGTGGCGATGCGATTGCGGTTGCCGAAGACGGACCGCAAGCTCAGTGTCCGCATCAAGAGCGACAATGTTGGAGCTCTACGGACGTTGCTGAAGATGCCGTCCCCATCGCAACCCATGGGATTAAATTAGTAGCCAGGGAGATCGCTTTGGACGTGGCCGCCGGGAATTACCAGATGACCGAACTTCGACACGTGGCTGGAATCTCCAACGTGGTGGCAGATGCTCTGAGTAGAATGTGGTCACCTGAGCCCCTAGAGTTTCCGCTACAAAGGCGAAGAGTCGAGGGACCCGGTCCCAGACTTCGGATCCAGATACTGGAAGGCAGGGTGAAGAAAAACAGGAGCGCCTTAAAGCAACCTCGTTTCACTGGGAGGTCTAGTCTTAGGGTCGACTTCACTTCCGAAGATGGTGAAGCTCAAGAAGGTGGTGGGCAAAAGCCCCACAGTTAGAGCAGTAGGCCCTAGGAAAGTTCCGGAGCGTCCCGAAAACCATAAACAATGGTCGGAGGGTTTCGCACTGGGGACCAATGACCTAGCACCTCCAGAAGTAAGAGAGGCTTACGAAGGTCATCGTCCATATGCGAGAGGCGACATCGGCAGGGCGCTGTCTTTAGCTAGATCATCAGCCGAGGCTTGTGCCGAGGTTCTTTTGGTCGAAGCCGAAGCAGAATCCACGAGAGCCTCGAACAGATCGCTGCTCAACACATGGTCCAAGATAGCTCACTCTTGTGGCATCAAGGATCCTTTTTTCCTCACACCAGAAGTTATCTTCCAGGTGGTTGGGGTGTTGAAAGCAGCGCAGTACCGATCAGCGGCCAACTACTTGGAGGCAGCCAAGAAGGTACACGTCGAGCGGGGTAATCCATGGACGGAGCAACTGAAGCTAGCTTGCCGCAAGGCGGTACGAAGTGCTGCTAGAGATTTGGGGCCAGCCAAGCAAGCTCAGCCGATTCCTTTGGAATACATGGCAGCCCTCGACCCGTCGACCATTGTGGAAGAGAAGGGCGCTCCCTTGGTTCCAGGGAGAGCATGCCTAATCTCGTCCTGGCGGTTGTTGAGAGAGATTGAGGCAAGCCACGTGAGACTACCTTGGATAGGTTGAAACAGGAGGTCTCTCTGGCCCTTCCGAACTCAAAGACCGACATCACAGGTCTGGGGGCCACTCGCAAACACCGATGCAGCTGTTCCTCGACAGGTTTAGCCATATGTCCGTACCATGCTATGGTGGATCAAGTTTCCCTGGCCAGCACTTTGTCCGTCAACCAGGAAAAATGGCTCTTCCCGACAAAAGAAGGTCTCAAACCCACCAAGGTTGGGTGGTGTCGAGCTTTTGAAGCCGTGGCCTTTCACGCCGGCGAAGAGTTACATACCTCTGAAGGCATGCCTCGTTTTACAGGTCACAGTGCGAGATCATCGGGAGCTTTCCACCTAGCAAAGGCGAACCTGGGCCTTTGGCGAATCCAACTGTTCGGGCAATGGCAATCGGCAGCATTTTTGCGGTATGTCCGAGACTCACCTTTGGCAAATTTAAACGAACTCGCCACCGAAGCATCACTGGCACAGTCCATTGAGAACGCTAGGAGGGAGCTTCAACTGCTAAAGCAGGTCTCTCTTGAAGACCCCAAGCAATTGGCAGTGGTCGATCTAGAGTCAGTCGAAGAAAGACCCGTACCCAAGACTCCGGAAGTCGATGAGCCAGCCAATTACGTATGCAACAACAACAGCAGGGGCAAAATTCACCGAATTTGGGTCATGTCTGAGGCAATCCATCCACGACACTGGAGAGCTAAGTGCGGATGGTACTTTGGCCGAGGACTTACTGACTACCAGACCTTTCTTCAAGTTCCTCAGGGCACCAAATGCAAAGCATGTTTTGGTCTAAAACGGTGCCCGAAAGATCATTCAGATTCCAGTTCCTCCACCAGCAGCTCATGAGCGCTAAAGCATGCGGGACAATTGGCTCATGAGTCAAACGAGAGCAGATGGGCTGTGAGTGCCATCCAATGCTCACTAGGATGTGTAGCACAGTCTGTCTTTGACACTCACTGCGACTCACCAGGCCAATTGTGAAAATTCAAAGTGTTAGCTGCTGGGTGGGTGGTGGACTGAATGGATCGTATACCATTGTTGTAAAAGACAGATGAAATTGTCGATGTAACAATGCAAGAGGAATGTTTTGGTGGGTGGGTGGGTCTGAATGGCTTGAGCCGGCTATTTTGGCTCAGGTGCTCCTGTTTCTGTTCGTGGCTGGCGCAGTACTTGGTGAAGATCAACGGTCACTTTTCGTTGCAGGCGCAGTGGTTGGTGAAGCTGAAGTATCACTTTTCGTGGCAGGCGCCGTACTTGGACTAGTTATTTGTAGTACAGGGTAGTACTCTAATTGTATAAAGTAGTACTGGAATCGTTTTTTGTAATACAAGTTCGTACTGGAGGAGTACTTTGTAGTAGAGAGTAGTACTGGGGTAGTACTTTGTAGTAGAAAATTTTACTGGAGTACTACTTGGTAGTACAGAGTAGTATTGGAGTAGTATTTTGTAGTACAGGGTAATATTGGGATAGTATTTTGTAGTGCAAGTTTGTAGTGGAGTAGTTTTTTGTAGTACAGAGTAGTACTGGAGTGATACTTTGTAGGACAGGGTAGTATTGAAATAATACAGAGTAGTACTGCAATAATACTTTTATAATATAGGGTAATACTGGCATAGTATACCTTATTACCATGATATCGCATTTTATTACGTAAAATGACACAATACAAGCCATTACATCGCATTAAATGACGTTTTTATTATATGACTTGACCCAATAATAGATATTAAAACACATCTTTTTAAAACACAAGACATTACTACCATGGAATGGCAGAAAACTCGTTTATAACAAATAAATGATTTGGGCATTATGCTGGTCGACCGCTTGGCGCAAATTTTATCGGCTAAATTTTTTTTTGCTATATAATTGTTTTCTTTTGGAATTTTTGCCCCCGGCTTGTCCGGGCACTACTGGGTGAGGTTTAAAATAGATATTTTAATTAACAAAATTTATTTTTTTTGAAATTAGCTGCTTTATATCCAATTTTTTCATAAAAATAATATTATAATTTTTATTGTTATTTTTTTGATATATTTAATTATTTTTTTTGCATTTTATATTTAATATTATATAAAATGATATTTTTAATATTATTTTTTTATGTTTGGTAAAAAAAAATATTTTTAAAAAATTTTGGAAATATTTTAAAAAAATAAATTGGAATATTTATTATAATTAATGTTATTATATTAATAATATTTTTTATATATTTATATAACAAATATATTTTTAAAACAAATTAGGTTTAAGTATAATAGCTTGAATACCGGTAGTAAATATATAAATAAATAACCGATAAAATAATAATAAA
>OMLO01006138.1_pt1 | contig 10102 bp, 4 predicted proteins | sample 1674811 | NCBI WGS metagenome assembly OMLO01 (sample SAMN06265003, study PRJEB25207) | coral metagenome | isolation source: Coral host | place: Mexico:La Bocana,Puerto Morelos, Mexico | collected 2008-11-13
AATCTTTGACCCTTGCTTTAGTAGTTATTATTAGCATAATGCATGAACACTAGACAGAGAATCCCTATATACTCCAAGTTTATTCATTGTCAACGTACATTGTCAACGTACATTGTCTACTCACGTGCTAATATGTTACATCTTTTTTGCTTACTATGAAGGTAAGTTTCATAACAGTTATTCGACTTATATTTATTTATAGATTTATCAAGGAGGTCAGCTTTAAAAGAAAATTAAGTTCTTCCCTGCTGGCACCCTAATTGTATGTACAAGTTTATATATTCTGGTACAAATAAAGTTGTTATAAATAGATTGTAGTCAAACTCTAACCAGGTTACTCAAAATATATAACAGCAAATTCACTCTATCAATTCAGGCTTGCCTTTTGCTGCCTGTCAATAAATATTATACCTGGTATGCTGCTTCTCTCATAAACTGTTTCGCAGCTGGTTTCCAAATCGCTGGTACAGTCAAAACCCATTGGATATCCCGAGAACTAAAATGTTCGTCGCCAGTCCTCTCTCGAATAACTTCCAGAGATCTTTTGTGGAGGTAATGTATAGCATAAGTAAAAATCTTCAGAGCCTTCACGTGCCTCCCATTACCAGCCTCCAGAGTGGTTTCTATGTTTAAATTCTGTAACAACGAAGAAAGAAACTGTGTATGTATGCTTCATAGAGATATCCATTTATGTCTCATTTAAAAGAAAGCACAGTATACAACACAATAGCAATGAAGAACTAGGAAGAAAATTATTACTGAAGTAAATGCCTAATGGAATCGAAGGCCTCTTTGTTGCTACGACTATTTTTCATGATGAAGTACATGCATCAGTATAAGCAGAAAAGATGAAAATATTTTGGCTTTGTTGCAAAAATAAATTTCTTTCTTTTGTCCCTTATTTAAACCTCTTAAAATCACGCTTTAATCACTACCCTAACTCCGCAATGCAATAATGCATAGACACTCTCTCTCCCGCTCTAGGACCTATGTGTTAAGTTAGCTCAATGTGTTGGTGTACTGTATTGGAAAGCTGAGAAAGCGTGAAGGGCGAGAGCTCGAGTCTCGGGGGTTGCAAACGCACGAATTTTTTTTCTTCTCTTTTTTCCCTCTGACGTGTTTTTTCTTTCTTTTTCTTTCCTCCATAAAGCTAATAAGTGTTTCCATTTTTAATAATTTATTATTTTGCTCGATATTCATGCATTGCATACATCATGTTATTAACACCTATGCTTTCCAGGAGCCCGCGTTCATTTCGTAACTAGGGCAGCAAATGCTTTCTAGGTTTGTTTTAAACAATTCTAATAAGAAAATGCTCGCACCGGCATGCTGTTGACACAGCAGTAACTATCTCATCACTCATTGCTTCACTATGTTTCACATTTACCGAACAATTCGACGACATTTTTCTCTTCGTCAAGTCAAGTTGTGCATTGGTCAGCGGAAATGCAAACAAAAGTTTACGACCCAAGGATCGACCGACCGACCGACCAAGCGAGTGAATTCGCGCTCGCTCACTAAACTCCTATTTCGCATTCTGCAAAATAGTCGTAAAAATGACTGGTCTCTGTGGTTCCGTAGGCACATGATCAATTTAGAGGGATTGTTTTGTATCTTCTAGGATGTACCATTTGGCAGTGATGTGCCTTTGACACCTAACTAGTACAAGATACCGTGTTCTACACACTGGCAATAACTGACCTAGGTATAGTGGGGCATGAGATTCACATGTATTCTAACGTTTCAACAGGACCACAGTGATTAAAAGGCGGGGAATCTAGAATCAGTTCCGTTACAAGTGAAAGGTAATGGTCGGGACGCCTAACAAAACTGCAACGAATTTCAACGAACAAGTTCGTGAATGTAAGAGTTATTAAATAACTAATCTTATGCTGTGTGTGCAACCAAGGAAATTACGGACTATTTATGGCTTCTAGAAATAACGTTTTTTTTTCAATCTTCTCTTTTTGAAAGATGCCATGTAAGAGCAAATAATACAAGCGCTGCTGGCTTGACTTTTAAGGGTATTAACGAAAACAAGGAAAAATGTCTGCTGTTTGGTTATGCTAACCTGGTCGTTGTGAAGAATCATTTTAAAATTCTCAAAGTAATAATATTCCCGAGCCTCTTCCTCTTCCAGTTCAGCATATCTATCTTGTGCTTCGTATCCAAACGAGTTGAAACTCTTGTCGGGATTTAGCAACAAGCAGGTAGGTGTCTTTAAAGTAGAGAGGCCTTGATCTGCTCCCCATTCCTTGTTCATATGAATGCCTTTTTTCCTTCTTTATAATTAAAGGAGAAGGCAAAGCCACTGAAGGTGGTGCCAAAGTCGATTGCCACCAATGCAATGTATGTCTGGTCGGAAGAAAGATATAAGTCGCCAGTCTTTTGGGTTTCTATAAAAGAAAATAAAAACAAAAACAACTTACATCAACCTCTACAAAGAAGCTATTGGATGCAACCAGGAAACTATTTGTATCCCGATATATTGTAATTTTTATCTGACAAAATATTCAAATTTAGTTTTAATTAATTTAGTTTAATCCTAGTTATACTTGTTTTACATAATTTCATTCATGACTAAAATTTGTGTGCGAAGAACCGTAGACATGTTTATAAGATTCAAAGCAGCTTTTGAGACCCTGGAGGATAAATGCTTGTAGCCGCGAATCATCAGGCGGACACTACACGTTTAATTTGAGAGTGCACGGAAGATACTGACTGTACGGGAGAATAAACGGGCCCGTCCCAGCGTGACAGTTCTTATCGGTGAAACTCCAGGATATTAAAGAAAAGGCAATACGAAGCCACAGATTAAAACGACGCAAATTACTCCGACCAATACGTAAAACTAAAACGAAGAACGAAATGTACAACGACGCTAATGTATATTAATAGAGGTAACGTGAAATACCTTCGTGGTACGAGGGAAATAAAAACAATAGAAAGTCGCATAGCGCGGTAACAGTGCTATTACGATGAAAGGATTTAAAACAATGTATAGCACATGAAAACAAACGGTCCCTATTGAAATGCCCTTGCCATGGCAACATTACGTTCTTAGGCCAAGACCTTCATTAACAAACTGTTCCCAGATAAATTACAGGAATTTGTAAGAAATTTAGAGTTCATTTCTTGAATGATTTTATTGTACAAGTTAAAAGTTGATGGGCACCTCGTTGGGGTTAGTGAAGAGTCGAGCTGTGCGGATTCACCCGCCAGAAAGTATACTGCATGGGGGCTCCATCACCGAAAACACTCGCTAACGATATCGCGGCAGCTACGCATGCTGCACGTGGAAGACATCGCAGAGCTACTGTAGCTTTCAAAACCTATGCAATTATAGTGTTAAAGCTGGCTTTATTAATATTGTCGATACCAACCACCACTATGCGTTTTAGCGGAACGCCATAAAATAAAAATGTCCCAAGAAATAGCCTCGGTTTATGTTCGGCAGCTCGACCAATAATGAGAAACTTATCAGTGTTCTTATATTTTCTTTCGAATTACCCCTTGTTGCCTCGATCGTAAGAATATTTTTCCTTGAACGAGGGCTAATTTGCAAGCAAACAAAGTGACTCTAAAATGGTGGCTATTTTGGAATACGATGTATTTGCGGTATCAAACTAGACTAGCGAGCTTTAAATGCCCGGATAAACCAAACTGTTTTGATCTGACGATGGCGAACTCTACCAAAGTAGGTAGGCAATCACTGAACGAATTTTAACTCCACAACATTATCATCGTCTGTTAGGTAAGGCCTTATTAATCAGTTATTGTAGACCTACCTTCGAGAGCTTGTTCCATGTTTGATAGAGAGAAGTCCAATATGTTTCCTGATAAAAACTTGCGTGGACAGTAATCATTCCCAAGGGTACCACAAGCAAAATCAAGGTTTAGAATGATTTATTAAGTCTTGACGGAAAATAGTACATCTATGGGAGAATCATTCGAATAGCACCAAGTATAAATTGCGCAAAGATATTTTGTTCCTATGAAACTGAAAGATCACATTAATCTAGAGGGGTTTTTACCGTATATGTTTACTCTTTCTTGGAAAGATTACGTCATTACTAAAATAATGTGAACTCTTTTATTTTGCATAATTATTCACCACATGATGTAGACATTCGTTATTATATATTTAGGTTTTCAATCGCTTGTGTTCATTTCTACCATGTCCATCGCAATTTTTATGGACTAGCTGCATTCAGCGTGATATCTTTACCTGGATAGAGCTCAGTATGCATTCCGCTTCTTCCTAGAAGTTGTCAATGTATGCAGAAAAAAGAGCCCAACTACTGCAACGTAATCAAATTACTGTCGCTCAAGTTTCTAAGAAACTGAAAGGTCACAGATTGATTTTTTGACCGAGTTACATATTTTCCATAGCTTTTATGAGAGAAAACTAACTACAGCTACTTAAATCGCAACTTCAAATCTATTGTTATCGGTTAGTTGGGTTACTCCATTTGGTATAGCTATAACTGAAGTAGTTTTATTTATGAACATATAACCTAACAATATAATACCTCGTGATGATATTTCCGGTCTTTCCTGGAAGTCCAAAGTAACATATTGTTTTCTACGTACCTTTCACTTATAGATGTGCCTGTTGGAGAGAATCGTTGGGTGTATATTTAGTGTTTCCCTGTGTAAATGCGGCTGAGAAATGTCGGGTAACAGCGGTGAGACGTTAGAAGAGGCCACAATCAGCGAAGAATCTCAAGCGAATTTTGCCAGGTCTTTCGTTGATTTTCTGAAGCAGCATCGAGCGGAATTACCTACCCTACCAGAAATGTTTGAAAGATTAATAGATATGGAATCAAACGACAACAGTGATACACAAAATTCAGAAAGGTATGCAATTGCCTGTTCATGTTAGCAAACGGCTGCATTTTGATGGAAATGTTAGGAAGTACTAGTGCTTACAAAAGTTCCAACCAGTCTTTTCATTTTCCTTGAATTAGCACAGTCCAGCTGGGTAGCGAATTATTATGCAGAGCAAAGATTATAAAAGTAAAGTTCGTTAAGTCGATCATAATCTGGATCAGGAGGGTAGCTCTGAAGTCAGGAGATTTCTTTGTGACTGCGTTACATGTTACGAACGTGAACGGAAGTCGTAATCTTTAAACTCAAGTAAACAGTTCATCTTGACTGCATTTTGTCGTTATCTAGTCGTTGTTGTTACTCATAACTGTTTGTTAAAGTACTTCATTGGCAATGAGTCCGCTAAAGTGGGGCTCGTTCTTTCACTTTCGACAGAGAAGATGAACAACCAATCTCGGAAAAAAGGAAGATAGCAGAATTGCAGAGGCGCTATAAGAAAAAGCTGACAGAAAAAGATGAGAGGTAAATAAAGGATATAGGTGTACACCATGTATCTATTTTTGTACTAAGTCTTTAAAAAAAGTTCCCTTGACATGTTAAAGCAAACGAGAACTATACTTCTCAAGCCTGATAATTACCCATGCAATTATTTCTGAGTTGTTCCCACAAAAAAGAAGTTACAGGGATAATACAGCATGCGTTTTGCCTGATCATTTATAAGTTGTAAATTTCAGCTTAGTCGTTTTACTAAAGCCTATTGTCTTAGATACCGCTTGTTAATTCCAGCAGGGCCAAGCTTTCAAAGCCACCTCAACAATTACTTAGAAAAGAGTGTAAGTTACCCCAATAGCTTGCGTGGCGTAATAATCTCTATCCGCAATGTCCTTTGAAATATTTCTTTTTATTATATAGCCACGGGTGTTTTACTGGAAAATACACCACTCGTGAAATTCATACAAATTCATACTGCATCCGGGACCTGAGTGGCGTATTTTCCATATCCTCACTAGTGAAGATGTCGATGACGTCATTTCCCGCTTTTTCACAGCTGTTTGAGTTTGGGTGATTGTTTGTCTATAAAAAGAACATACACGTTAGCTCTGAGTATGAAATTTATGTTCTCGTGGCAAGAACAATGACCTAGTTTATTCGAAACCAAAAAAAAAAAAACACTTTAAAGGAAGTTAACAAAAGAAAAAGTATCTGAGCTAAATTATCTCGCTCCACTATTTCTATAACTTAAATGATAGATAAGTTTCGTTTTTAATCTTTTTCGGGCTACGAAACTTTCGCTTGTCAACCAGTTTCTAAGACAATCATTTTCAGTAATTTAAAAACTCTTATCACGCTCCTCTTCTGCAAAAAAGGTATCAATTGAAAAATAACAGTAATTAGTTAAAATCAAAAAGGAGAACAAAAACTCTACCCTCACCCCAACTCCAAAAAAGCTAAGCTTTGACTGAATTTGCACGCCCTAATATGGGTTCACTGTGATCTGTCAATTCACTTGTTTTTCGGCTGCCTTATCAATTACCTTACTTTACGCCGAAGACAAAAATCTCTGCCGTAATATTTTTAATATCTCTTACTTAGCAACAGCTTGGGAAGTACTATACATAGGCGAACAACATATGTTGTAGAGGTAGCCTTGAAGAATTTATTAGGCTACTAAGTCGACCCGACGCTTTCTTACAACAACAAACAAAGAAACAAAAAATGATTCCTTTTTGTTATTATTTTTTTAGGATTGCGCAGCTGGAAAATGAACTGGAGGGGAAAAAAAAGGAATTAGAGAAGTAAGTTTAAAAGCGTTTGTTCTCAAGATGGAAAACAAGGTGTGTAAATATTACTCATTGTTAAATTGCGAATCCCACCAGGGCTGGGAACTATCACATGAATCCACGAATATTATTAGCTAAAAAGGCTCAAATCGATATTGATCGGGGTCTAGGCTTTGCTATCTGGAGTGGTAACTAAACCGCCAATTGTACCACTAAATTGTAAAGAACAAGAATCTTTCACAACCACCCTTTTAAAATCGAAAAACCCTAGCAGACTAGTTTATCAAAAACTGGTGGAAGTGAAGTGCAACTATAAAATTTCTAGTCAGGAGAAATGGAGCAAGGTTTTCCCAGTAGCTCGTGATTATATTTAATCTGGCATAACACATACATGACTCCCATTAAAAATGACTGATTGAATTTCAAGTTAGATTCTTTGGCAACAAACGTATCGTTCGTCCAAATTGGATACAAAGATGGCGTTAGATGTACATTTTGCCACGAGGAAGCTGAAAATTTCACGCACCTTTTCTGGTTTTGCAGCAAAAAACAACTTTTCTGGAAACACCTTATTGCTTTTCTAAAGGATCGTAACTTGTTATGCGACAACTATCTTTTAAACAATCTTGTCGCCTTGGGTCTGAAGCCTGATAGTCCTGATACTTCCAAAAACAAAGCTGCAATAAATTTTGTTCTGTTACTTGCGAGATTCTACATTTAGCTTTGCAGAAGCAAGGGAAATGTTCCAACTATTGAAAATTTTAAAGAAATTGAACCTTTCTCTCTTTAGTAATCTTTTTATCAGTTGAAGTCTCTCGCTCTTTTAACACTTTCCTTTTCCCTTCCCTTCCTATTTTCCTCGCTTCAATATTCAAAGTATATGAAGCTAAATTTCAGTGAATCAGCAGGGAAACTATCTTTAATCTTTTTTATCTCCTTTGAGTTAGAAGCTCACTAAAATTTAAAGCTCACTAAAATTTACCATTACATCCCCGCCCCCCTCTATTGCCCCCCTCTGTAAGTTTTGTATTGTTTAAAAAATTAAAAAAAACTAGACCAGTCTCGCAGTTTTCAGTTTTTTTTTGTCGTGAAGAAGGCTACAAAAAGCTTCTTTCTTCTATAATAATAAGTGAAAGACTCCAAAGACTCCTAAAGAGGCAAATAACGCGAGCAAACTTCAAAACCAGAGGTCAAAAGCGTTCTGAGCGAAATGAACTCCGAGTCGGCTCCTGTTTTTTTTTCTTAAACTTAAAACTGATACGCTATTAAAATAATGTATATTGATTCGTTGATTCGTAGGTTCGTTTATTCACGCACTGGCTCACTTTTTAGTACTTTTTTGATGATTGGATTCATTAGTTAATGACGCTTTTGTTCTATTTTTTGAAAAACTTAGCAAAGAAGAGCAAATTCAAGAATACAGAGACAGGTAAAACAAACATAACTAAAAAATAGATGAAAGCATACAAGAACAACTGAACGATATCTGAGGTGTTATTGTAATTCAAGCTCAAAAATGAGTTCATCGGTCAGACTAAGTTCTCGGTACCACTCGGGAGGAGAAAATGTGGAATGATATCTGATAAAAGGTTGCATGAAGGCCTTTTCAAGTTTACTTGATAACAATCGTGAAAGAGTAACGTTTAGTATTTTTGTGTACTTCTTTTTTTTCAAAAATATTGCGTCGACATGAAACGATGCTGACATTAAAACAACTATCTTAAAAGCGTCCCATTTTGCAGTTACGACGACTTAAAGGAACTAGTTTCTAGCAAGGATGATCAAATGAAAACATTTGCAGCACGGTAAGAAAAAATTGGCGCACTGCACTAGGTATGGTAGCCAGTAGCGCCTTACCCAGTTTGTGCAATAAGGATACGTACAAACAATTAGAGCAAATATTCTTCATTTATTAAGCTTAATCAGCTTATAAAACGTGGTCAGGATCTACCTCTATCAACATAGAAGTAGTCTGCTACTGTGCTGCTTCTGTGCTGTGATTTTCAAAGTGGCTGTTACTGTTATTAAAAGTTCAGTCATAGTAAACTATGAGTGCCATGCATGTGATCAAATCGACACAAAGCATCGGAATTCCTTTCATCGCAAATTTTATTTGATTTTTATTCAGTAACGAGGATCTAACTCAACAAATTCGTACCAAAGACGAACAAGTGAAAGAATGTGAAGCAAAGTAAGTATGCAGCAGGTTAACAGTGATTTTACGGTGGCCCATAAGGGACAGAACTTCAAATTAAAAAAAAATCAATCAACTTGTCGAAATTAACGCATTTAATTTTAAAGAAAGTGCTGTAAACAAAATATTTTATTGCATACAAAATGCTGTACACTAAGAAGAAAAGAAACATCTCGCATCTCAAAAGCTTGGTCAAAGCTTGAGAGTTTTTCAACAGCTTTTCGAGTAATCTCTTCCTTGCCGCAGCAGAAGATTTCACTGTGACGCAGTCTCTTTCCACGTCGAGCCTTAAAAACCCCATCGGCCACAGACGCAATGCCGACTTTAATTTCCACTTCTACGACCTTCACAGACATCGTTCCTTTGTCAGATGGGTTTTTCTTCTTTCGCTTTTATGGCGGTCTGAATCCTTTCTGGCGTTCTTCCTCTCAACGGGCATAGAATTCGTTAAACGACAAAGTGCGCCCTGAATTCTCCTCGGCTAAGCGTGAAGTTTCACCGGAACTACCACTACTATCCGTCGATGTTGCTGCTGTAGGAGTCGTCGAATTAGAATTAGAGCTTGCCGCTGTTCCTGTTGAACTAATATACCGGGATATTTCTTCTCGAACCGCTGCTTGAAGTTCTTTCCTGAGAAACGACGCCATATAAGCAGCAAAGCCCGGAAAAGCTTGACTCGGTCTTAGTCCTTCTCGTCTACCTGCTTGCGCAAGACCTGTTATTTTGTTCGCAGCGTGCTGAAATTTGAGTTTGCAGTCGTGCACACTTTTGTTTGAAGTGTGTGGAAGTTTGTTTTGTTTGTCATGCGCACATTTATTTTGCTTGCACTGCACAATTTTTTTGTTTACAGCGTAGGAATCTAGGAATCTTTGCAGTGCAGCGTAGGAATCTTTGCAGTGCACACATTTCTTTTCTTTCCCTTGCACATATTTGTTTGCAGCCTGAATTGCCGAAAAATCTTCATTTAGGTGAACGTGCCTATACATTCTTTGTATTGGCGGCCCGTTATATGCTCTGTTAGTTGACAAATCAGTTTTTCTAGCTTGAGTATCAAAGCTTTAGATCTGAGGTGTATAGAAGACATCAGTGTCTGTATCATTGATCTTAATCTGGACTGCATTTTTTATAGCTGAGTGGCAAAGCGTCTGTTTCCATAATAGTCTGAATAACTGCATCGGGTTTTCGTGTCACGCTAATATATAGATTTAGCCAAGCCTAAGAGCGGAGCTCCTCAGGCATTTCTGGGAATGTTGCTAAAATAGAGCCATGATTTCATGGGCAGGATTTCAGGAGGGCA
>OMLO01006140.1_pt1 | contig 10100 bp, 10 predicted proteins | sample 1674811 | NCBI WGS metagenome assembly OMLO01 (sample SAMN06265003, study PRJEB25207) | coral metagenome | isolation source: Coral host | place: Mexico:La Bocana,Puerto Morelos, Mexico | collected 2008-11-13
AGACATGACGTATCATAAACAAATCGTATATGTATAATCATTTATTTACATAAATATTGGAACATCCAGCACAAATATGTATATCTAAAGCATATATCTATCGATATCATATTTTTCAAGTATGTACATATCATATCTATAAAGTTTTCATGTGCTGCATGTATTAAATATGTAAATAAAAAATCTATGTCACATATCTATAAATGTTGTATATATATATATATTTACGTCAAAAATCATATACATCATCTATCTATATATGAAACATCTGTATATACATGCCATAAAAGTTGAAATTAAGCCTCGGAATGTCAGTGACCCATGGTTGATTCGTGATTGTCACTTCTGCATATAATTACCGCAGTTGAAGCGACCCTTCACCCAGGGCTCACAACTTCTATACCGCTGTCCAACCCTGCGCAACGCCGCACCTATGCACACGATAGTGACCACCCCGCTGAGAATCAGAATCGCGATGATATTGATGATAAAGACACAGGTGTTACGTCCTGTCGCTAAAACCCATGGCTGATGGCCAGGGCCATCAGTGGATTGTGATGTCGAGGTGAGACGAGATTTGCAATGAAATTCTGGATCTCAGGAAATTGCCACATGAAATCTGAAGCGATCGGATCTTTTCTTTGATATACAGTATCAAAATACAGTGGTGAGATGTGCAACATTTCCTGAAACACATCTTCAACTACCTTTGGGCGGCCAAAAACGTCATGTTGAGGTCGCGCGCTAATTGACCAGTATCATCACCGAAAGTCTCAGCTCAAGTGGCAGTTTACCAATAGAACCCAAGGCCCCGCGGTCCAAGATGTTTCACCGCTGCATTCAAGTCATCAGTGAACTGCTGCCAGCCTGGGTGACAATTTGTCACAAGCCCTTCCTGACTCAGAAACACTTGTTCCCGGGAACAAAAAACGTGGCGTACGAGCGTCAACAGACCTGTACATCATGCATGTATGCAAAGATATGTTTATATAATACACACCTGAATCCTCGAGTGACAGGTTTTTTTCTGTTCGTTTCTAGCTTTTCTGGCCTTTGGACGGAATTTCTGAGAATTGACGGAATTTATGAAAATATCGGAATTTCTGAGACAGTGAAAAATATTCAGAAAAAAACATCTGGACGGAAACCGGCAGGAAAAGGACGGAATTCAGCGGGAAATGGACGAAAATCATCATCATCATCATCATCATCATCCTCATCATCATCATCATCATCATCCTCATCCTCATCATCATCATCATCACCATCATCATCATCGTCGTCATCATCCTCATCATCATCATCATCATCACCATCATCATCGTCCTCATCATCCTCATCCTCATCATCGTCATCCTCATCATCGTCATCCTCATCATCGTCATTTCAATCCCTCTGGGCAGTACCTGAGATGCAGTGCACAAGCACATCTTTTCGTTTGAAATGAAAGTATGCTAAAGATGTGAGTCAATGTACACGCACAGAGACGTTTATGCATGTAAGGTTTTGAAAAAAGGCGCTGTAAAAGTGCTCATGGTCATCACTTTTGACATCGCATGTAGGAGCGCTCCTTAAATGCTTACCGCCCTGAGGCTCCTATAGTATGTGTCTTCGCTGATTCCACTAGAGGCGCCTGCCTCAAAACATGTACGCAAAAGTGCCAAGAAGGAATGAACAATTTTTAGTGTTCTGTTTTTGCTGCAGCTGTGTGGTGTACGTAAAAAGCGCTGTAAGAGTGCTATTTTTTGTTTTAGCGATCCACATGCTTGATGATGGTAAGTTTTTGCTGCAGCCGTGTGGTGCCAAAGATTCAGCCACAGTTTTTAGCAAGCAAACCACAGTTTTCTAAATGCCAATCATTCAAAGATTCAGCAAGCAACCTTCAAAGGTTCAGCAAACCACCTTGATTGTTCAACCAACGAAAAGCACCATCAGTGACAACCACCCAACGAAACAACCAATCAGTTGAGAACACGTTCAGAGAACTTTGAGCACTATAACATGAGAACAATAAGTAGCCATCCATAGCCATCCAATGGAGTCTCCCGAAGTCCCAACGCCACGATCCTTCGGGCCTCCCGAAATGGAGGAGGAGGAAGGAGCCAAAGCCAAAGCCAAGCGTCCGCTTCCACAGCCACTCAAGGCAAGAGCAGAAGCAAAAGCAGAAGTTGCCGGAAGCACAGCAAAAGCAGCCGCAAGCACAGCAAAAGCAGCCGCAGCCCCAGTGACGCCACCAAAGAAAGGTGGCAAGGATGCAGATGGCAAGGGTGCAAAAGGTGGCAAGGATGCAGATGGCAAGGGTGCAAAAGGTGGCAAGGGTGCAGAAGGTGGCAAGGACGCAGAAGGTGGCAAGGGTGCAAAAGGTGGCAAGGATGCAGATGATGGCAAGGGTGCAAAAGGTGGCAAGGATGCAGATGATGGCAAGGGTGCAAAAGGTGGCAAGGATGCAAAAGGTAAAGGTGGCAAGGGCGAAGGTGTGTTCACAAGACCACCGCCGCCTCCTCCGACAAGTCCTCCGCCAATTCAAAGCGGCCCATGCGGCACAGCCGCGATGCAGGGTGCCCCTCCACCTCCACCACCAAAACCGACGCCAAAGGAGAAGAGCAGCGGCGGTCGAGGACACCGTCATGGACCAGCTCAAGAGCGTCGCGAGAGCCGGCTTATAGTGAAAGCCTTGGAAGGGCAACGAGTTGCAAAATGGCATGCTGAGGAGGCAAAGCACCGCGCCACAGTCCAAATAGCGTTGGCTGAAGGTGAAGCCTTCAATGCCATTTCGGCGGCAAGCCAACACATGCAGCAGCAAGTAGAAGCAAGGTTGCAACAAGAGCTGCAGCAGAAGCAGATGGACATGCAGCAACTGGCTACGCAGCACCAACAACAGCTGCAGGACGTGTCGCAGAAGTACCAACAGCGAATTCTACAGATGCAGCAGCAGATTCAGCAGCAGGACGTCCTCGCAGGTCGGGTGGAGCTGTTGACTAGCAAAAACAACATGCTGACAAGTGAGGTGGAGGCCGGGTCGGCTGATGTTTTTGATCATGCGGCGCTGTAAGAGTGCTTATTATTATTGTTATTATTTCACACACACGCATACATACATACATGCATACATACATACATACATACATACCTACCTACGTACGTACGTACGTACGTACATACATACATACATACATACATACATACATACATACATACATACATAGGATGTGTTTGCCTGTGCAACAGGCACACATGCATGATGGAGCATACCATTGGCTCAGGCGTCAAAAAAGACGATTCAAGAATTGGAGGGAAAGCTCAAGGCGCATTTGTTCTCAGTTTTTGGCGCTGTAAGAGTGCCATCACGGCTTTCTTACTTTGATACTTTTTTTCGCTTCAAGGCCACTGACTTTCAGCTCACCTTGCAAACCAACAAGCTGAAGGTGCTGCCCGGCAATCCAAAGTTGAAGAAGCGTCTCCAATTCCTTGTGTTGATCGCATTTTTGCAGGCAAAGGCTCACGACAACGAACTGCTGGAGAATGCCAACCAGGCGGCAACATGGATACATTGGATACATATTGGTACAATGAATGACAAAGATCCATAGTTGTGGCTTTGGCTTATGGCAGGAGAAAGACCGAGCCATCAAACGACTCAAGAAGGAATTGAAGGAATTGGAGGTGCACGATGTGTTCTGAACAGTCATAATGAGGCTCATTGGCCAAAACCATATATCATGTAGTGACATCATTCAGGGTTCCAATTCACACACTCATAGCGCTGCAAGAGTTCCAAACTTACAGTTTTGTATTCGCTTTGTTTTTTTCTTCCGCTCGCAGGACTCGCACGAGAAGAATGAAAGACGCAAGGCTCCCTCTCCCAAGTCCAGTCATGGCGCTGGAAGAGTCAGCCATGATCGTCAGTGTTCCAACCTGCGCAGGGCGATGATGATGATCATTATGGTCCAAAAGCGGACGCTGCAACTTCTTCTAGACCAGAGGCGCGTGTGCTTTTGACAATCGTGATGACGCTGTAAGATTTTCCAAAGTTCTTCTTCAACGCAGGATTTGAAGGAAGGTCCAAAAAGTAAAGAGAAGGCTCGCACTTCACAGTTTCATCAAATGTGGCGCTGTAAGAGTGCCAAAAACAAGATGATGATGATGATGATGATAATGGCAGTTCCAATCTGCGCAGGTCGTTGATGAGGCCAAGGCTGTTGCAGGTCCTTCTAAGCAGGCGCGTGTGCTCTTGACAATCGTGATGACGCTGTAAGATTTTTCAAAGTTTCCAAAGTTCTTCTCCAATGCAGGATGTGAAGGAAGATGCAAAAAAGAAAAAGAAGGCTCGCGCTACACAGTTTCATCAAATGTGGCGCTGTAAGAGTGCCAAAAACAAGATTGAGTAGTGACGCATGCACTCCTGCCCAGGACAGCAAGATGGAAAAGGGAGAGAAGACAAAGGAATTAAAAAGGAAGCAAAAGGGTCCTTCAAGCGATGAAGGGAAGCAAAAAAAAGAAAAGAAGGAGAAAAAGGTGAAGACTACCGACTGATGGCTTGGCTATGATGGGAGAAAAAAGTCAGCACGGGCGCTGTAAATGTCCATCTGAAAAGTTGGCGCTGTAAAAGTGCCTTCAACAAAAACACTCATTGGTTCAGCGCCTTCTCGATTCTGCCGAGGTGCTGTGAGTTTTGAAGTTGGCCAATGGAAGCCAGAGCCTCAAGCCAATGAAGGCGCTGTAAGAGTGCCGTCCGCTTATCATAGCATATGTCTTTTGACTTCGAACATCATTTTTTCCCAGATCGTTCTGGAAATGTTTAGCCTTTCCAACAAAGTTTACAACCTGACACATGGGCTTCTACAGCGAAATTGCCACTTGAAGCACGCAGTGTGTCACAGTCATTCTGTGTGACTGCAGTGATTCTGTCTGTGTTTTTTTGTCTCTCAAGTTAAGACCCGTGATTATCAATTGCGACTTCACGCAATGCCGTTCCCAACCACATCCGTTCACAGTGTCTCTCCATCCAGAAAGTTGACTAGCCAGTTCGATGTGGGCCTTGGTGATTTTGCAGCCTTTGAAGCAGAGCCTTCAAAAGCCGATGATGCTGTTGATTCGACTTCAGATGATCCTCAGTCGAAAGTTGATCCTGGTGATGATGAACAACAGCTGAATGTCCCTGATGGTGATGGGAATGGCTGCACTGATGATGATGAGCAGCAGCAGGAGCAGCCAGACATCAGACAAATGACTGCACGCCAGCTGCGTAATCTGTGCAAATCTCACAATCTGACAGTTCGTGGTCGGAAAGATGAAATTCTGTCCCGACTGAAGGATGTCTTGAAGATTGATTGTGAGGACGGAAGTGGTGACTTTCAAGCTGATGAAAGCAATGACGAAAGCTTGTGGTTCAGGCAGGGAGTTTTGGACCGAGAAGATGAGGCGAAGCTTCGGAAGTGTGCAAAAGACATGGGGATGATGGTGGAAGAGTCTTTCTTGAAGGCTCATGTCCACGTGGTTTGCAATGTCCAGCACATTGAGCACACAATGATGTGGGCTTGCTGTGGCGAACTGGGGGCAAGCAAAGGCAGTCCCATGCTTTCTGGGGCCAACGCAGGGCACAAGTTGGTCGTGTCACTGGCGTTGGCAGGCAAGCGGGTGATGGATTTGGAATTCCTACTCACAGGTGCTAGAAAAGCGGCATCTTTGAAATACATGCAGGCTACTTCTGTGTTTGTCACCCCGGGCCAGATCTGTGAATTGTACTTCAGCAAGCCAGTTTGCCACGGGTCAAAAGGGGTATACTATGCACCCTGAGCAGCCCTGGGCAGCCTGCAGGTGAGAAGCCGACATGAGGCCCTGGGCAGCCTGCAGGTGAGAAGCAGGCCCTGCCGGGAGGTCAAAGCACCAGAGCGCTACTCACCTCAGACTTCTGTCCATGATGATGCGGACTCTGATTGGGATGGCATCAGTCTGGATGAAGATGCATCCGTACACTCTTTGTCCTCTGACTCATCTGAAGCCAGGAGCATTGTTTAGATCCGCCGAATGAATGGTGGAATGCCAACTTCATCCTATTTCATTTTTCAACAAGATTTGACAGAAGTAAGAAATTTGTACATAAGCCAGGAAGAAGTTGGCAAATTTCATTGGCCATCGGATCAACAGCAGCTATGATGCCACTGTGGGGAGGAAAAAAAAGACCTTGTGCGCATTGCATCACAGAAGAAGCACTTGTGCAGGAATCAAAGTACTGAGTTGGGTCTGATTTCACGGGTTTGGATACCCCGTACTGGGCGTTTCGACGCCTTCAATTGCCATGTCGACTGTGATCCGGTGAAGACGCTGCAAGAGTGTCAGTTTTCTTGTTCGTCTTCTTGTTGTTGTTGTTGTTGTTGTTGTTGTTGTTGTTGTTGTTGTTGTTGTTGTTGTTGTTGTTGTTGTGGTGTGCAATTCGCTTTGACCAATGTAAGTACTTTCAAACTTTGAGGTTTTTTGGTCAATGTCAACGTGTGAGACCCCAAGTGGGTGGGTGTGCTGGTGATGCAGTACGGTGATGCAATTGATATCGTTCAGTTAAGTTAAGCCTATCATCATTGATGCCAACACTGAGATTTCAAATGACGGTGACACTGCAACAGTGTCAACAGAATTCGGTGTTGGAATCTTTTTGGTTTTGTCAAAAAGTGTTTTGCCTATCTATCGGTTTATCCTGGATTGAGCGCTGCAATAGTGCCACCCACAAAATGCATGTTGCAATCTATCTTTGTGATCCGAGTGAGTTCAATGGCTCAATAAAGGGCAGCAGCCGCAGCGACGACCAAGGGATAACATCTTCAACTATTAACAAGTTCCGACTGACAACAATGACAAATGGGTCTCAAAACAACTGAGAATATTTTGAACATATCAAAGACCAATATCAAGGAAACCTCCTTTGACTGACGCTTTTGCAGCGTCTTTGGTAAAACTGTTTGACCAACCCGATGACCAAGGGACACCACGAATTCAACATATGATTATAACCAACCTAACAAAAAAAATATAAACACACATAATTTGACTTCGGCGTAGATATCAGCCATGGGTGGGCACAAGCAAGATGGGGCCCAACGGAGGAGGGAAGCAGGGCGGTTGGAGAAGGAGAGGGAAAGAGCCGAGACAGCAGAAAGTGAAGGGCCAAGGCTCAAAGCAGAAAACAAACGGCTCAAGGCGGACTTGGAAAGGGCCGAGATACGCACAAGGTATCATGAGAAAAGATATGAAGAACTGAAGGCAAGCTCTTGGCAAAAGGAGTTGAAATCCTCACAGGAAGTGAAGCTCCTAAAGGACCAGGTCAAGGAATTGCAGGAGCAGTACACCGGGCAATCTAAGAGATTGATGGCCGTTCGCGCCTCTGCTTCGAGCGACTGCCAAATTCTCCAACAAAGGGCCAAAGAACTGGCAGATATGGTGGATTCGAAGAGCAGTACCATCAAGAACCGGGTCGTGACGAACACGAACGAACTACGAAAAAAGGACCACGAGATCGAGTCCAAGAACGCCGAGATCGTCTCTCTGAAGAACCTGATTTCGAGCCTGGAGCGGGACATCCAGAACTACAAGAAGGAGAATGACAAGAAAGAGAAAAAAAGTAAGAAAGAGAAGAAAGAGAAGAAGCAGGAGGAGGAGCAGGCAGGACACACACAGGGAAACCATTAATAAAACAAACCAAGGGTTGACCCCACAAAAAGAGCCACCCAAAAGACTTCCTGGGGCTAGATTTTTTGTGGGCGGGTTTAAAGGAACAACTCGAAATTTGACACCGAAGAATCAATGTTAGTGTTGCTGACCCACCGAATTAAAAGACCTTTTGCAGAAACAATCACAAATATTTAGAGATTGAATGCCTGTTTCTTATGCAAATACTTTACGACACTCTGGACACATTTTCTTGGCAGGCAATGGCGAGGGAACCAGTCGCCAAAAAGAAAAGATCTTAGACGGCAAAGAGCCTTTCAAAGGGGCTGATATGGAGTTCTGAAGTGCAACACGTGATATGAGGATCTTCGTGGCCACCCCTGACAATGATGGAAAGGAGGCTGATATGAACTTAAAGTTCCCGATACTAGACACTGGAGAAGCGAAAAAGGTGGCATCGCCATTGATTTACCATGTTGACGCTGGAAGAGTGTCTATGACATGTCACATGTGACTAACTACTCTTTGAGCATGTTCTGCTGTCTTTTTGAGTTCAATGCATGACGCTTCAATGATTGTATTAGTTGTATTGTGTGTGTGTGCTTCTGTCTTTGCAATTTCTTACCGGGTTTCGGATTCGCCAGTTCCCAGGTCAGAGATGAAGATGAGGACACGGCAAGACCCTCAGCCCTGTCGGCACCATCAACATGTTAATGTTGGGCCGCTGAAAGAGTGGTGTTCATTTTGCAGTTAGGATTTTTTTGACACTATCACAGCGTCTTGTGACTTACAACTTACAACCGTGAGAAGGTGATGACTGATAATTAACAACACACGTAGTTCATCATGGGTGGCGAGATCATCCGTTGGAGCAACATGCATGCGCTGCAAGAGTGCATAGGTCACTCACATGGATTTTCGGTTCGTGCTGACATCTCATGCAGCCACGCGGCTTGAGATAATCGCCCTGCTCCTCTGAAAGATTGGTTGCCTTGCCCCGCCACATCATGATGGAACAACCAAACGAGTCCATGACAGTGCGAGTGCTCAGGGAGCACTGCAAGCGCTTGGGCCTGAAAGTTCGTGGCGCCAAATCTGAGGTTTGGGCTCGTCTCAAACATCATCTGAGGAAGAAGCCCCCATGCTGCGCTGAAGAGAAAGCAGAGTCAGAGTCGGATTGGTCTGCAGATGATCCAGTTGTCGAGCCAGATGATGATGTAGTTGAATCAGAATCGGAACTGGAAACACTACAAGACCTTCTGGATCAAGTGATGTCAAGAAAGAAGAGGATTCGCCGCCAGCCCGAAAGATTTTCACCAACATGGAGCGACAGGTGTCGGGCTAGCGACGATTCAGACAGCAATGCTGAAGGTATTTCCATTGACTCGTCGGACGCTTCTTTTGACTCTGATGATTCCTTTGACTTCGCCTAGTTGGGACGTGATGATGTGGAAAAGGCGAAAAAAGTTGTCTTGACCAATCCAATCATTTCATCATGTGACCTGGAACTTGAACTTTGTGAGCCCTGTGACCTGGAACCCTTGCACTGAGGCCGTTCATATGCTGTGTTCGAAACTACTGTAAGGGGATCCCAGATGTTTTCTGCGGTAATTATTATTGCAATTTGCAGCTTGAGTTTCATAAATGCCAATGCCATGGCTTCAGATCATCATGATTTGTTGGCGCTGCAAAAGTGCTTCTTGGGTCTCTTTCATCTACATCCTTGTGTTGCAGCAACAGTGGATCAACATGAACGTAACAGTGGCCATGTCGTTGGGACATTTCAGTGTTGAATTCATGTTTTGATCTGCCATGAGTCTGTTTCCATTGTTGAATTGGATAAAGCTCGGAGATTAATATGATTAAGGAGGAAGTTTGCTTCGATCAACCCGGCGCCACTACTACCAAGCCATGGCTGCTTCCAAGTCCAACTTGACATCGAAATGGGATAAACATCGCAAGCTCTGGCAAGTTAGATTTCCATGGCTGGTAGCAACCCGATCCAGTGATGATACAGTCCTTGGCATTGGTTGCGCAATGTGCGCTGCATCTGCCAGTATTGCACCATTGACCCCATGGGGGCGCTGCGAGATTGCGGGATTACAATCTTTGCAGCCAAGTGCTTTCCAAAAACATGCAGACTCGAGGCTTCACAGCAGCGCAATGAAAGCTTTTGATTCTGAAATGGGCCCATTGGGCGCGGAAGTTTTAGCCCCAACCGAGGCCGAATTCATTCAAGTCTTGACCGCGTTGTGGAAGGGCACTTCTGTGACAGAAAATGCAGGGCGGTTCAAATTTCGCAAGATGCTGTGGTGCTTGAGTGAGGGATATCGTCAAAATCTTCGAGAGGCCTTGAAAAATGCGGAGGTGATTTCAATCCAGCAGGATGCACGCGACAATTTGTTGTCCATTGGATTCACATGCGTCGACAGACAGCTGAA
>OMLO01006143.1_pt1 | contig 10098 bp, 4 predicted proteins | sample 1674811 | NCBI WGS metagenome assembly OMLO01 (sample SAMN06265003, study PRJEB25207) | coral metagenome | isolation source: Coral host | place: Mexico:La Bocana,Puerto Morelos, Mexico | collected 2008-11-13
TCGCCGCGGCGGCTCGTGATATTTTGGTGAATTTTGAAATATCACTCGCGGTATTTATCCCAAATACCCCTAGAAACTGTGCTATTTCCTATACAAACTTTTTATGTTGAATACTGGTATGTAATATTTATAGTATTTGACAATTTCCCATCAAGAACTGAATTGAATCTCTAAGAGTGTTATGCAATGGAGTCAATAGTGTTAATTACTTGCTGACAGGGGAAAGCCACCAGTCCATTACTCTCAGTTTAAATTTTGATTGGTTAGCTTTCTTCTGGATGGCCTGGTTCAAGTAGTTGCACTGAAAGAAAAACTTCTCTTTGAACATATTGGTGTCTTTAGTTTAATTAGCGTTCAACGCTGTTGTGGTTCCTAAAGGGGCACATGTTAAAATAATATTAAAGAACGATAGGCTTGACTCTACTAGTAAGATCAATTTCATCACTCTAACACTATCCCCATCTTGTTTGATTGTGAAATAAGTTTTGGCAAACAAAGATATAAAAATAAAAGTAGATGTTTTTCTTAATAAAAATGTACTGGAAAAAATACTAAGGTGAAGAAATAGACCAGATGGGTTTTGATGGAGGGCCATCAATGCTTGCAAAATTTATCACTATCTTGCTTGCCTTTGGCTTGAACTGTCTGTGGAAAGGAAAAAAAAATATTGTTAGTATTGATGATTTCAAGGAGTAGTTTCCATAAGAAACTAAAAGAGTTTGTATGTGTGTTCCTGTTCCCTATGACTTGGTGATGAATACACTGAAGGCTCCCCATTAAACTGGAATTTCCGGAGGCATGGGAGGGTTTCAAGGTCAAAACCTTCAGTGGGGGGTAATGGATATTTCCTGGAACTGAAGAATCTTGTGACAACTTTGCCAGGGTGTGAGCACAGGAACCACACACTGTGCATGTCACCCTGAAGTAAAGGTATACACATAAAACTTCTCATTTCATTTCAACTCTTAGTTACCTGTATTTTACCCCGGCCATATTAAGAAGCTTCCTTGAGGCTTGGCAGTTGGGCAGGTCATGGTACTTATCAGAATAGAATATTACTTCCTTGATACCTGCTTGGATGATCAGTTTAGAACACTCGTTGCAGGGGAATAGGGCGACATAAATGGTACAGCCTTTGATGTCTGCAGAGTTCTTGTTTAGAATGGCATTCAATTCTGCATGACAAACTAGAAGAAATAAAGCATTCAATATCGTGATACAAGAAAATACCTTGACACTTGGGCATCCCCCTCCATGACCTGATACCCTCAGTTCTCACTTAGATGGGACACCCTATTTTTATATTGATAGATTCCCTTCACAAAAAATGTGGGAATGTGCAAAGACTATATACAAGACAAAGAAATGCTGTTTTGACACTATTCCAGAGCAAAGGCTAGCAGATGAATGTTTTATCACATGGGTGGGGGGGGGGGGGGGAGGGGGGGGCAGAGAGAGGGGCAGTCACAATCCTCAGTTACATTAAAGGCTGCCATGACAACACGCATGAATTTTTGTTTTCAAAAGACCAGGATATTAATGAATTTTGTAAGTTAAATCAATAATTCAAGTTTATCTGACTATGCTGCCTGCCATAAAGTAATGAAAAAAGTGATAAGATGTTATCTCAAAATATGAGAAGTATCTACACTTCAAGTACAAATGAAAGAGATTAATTAATCTTGCGCAACAATATACCGGTAGTTGAAATAAACCAGATACTCTATTTTACCGTAAGGGTATTTTGTTTCCAGCTCATCTGAGGCATGTCTTGCCCAGGGTAATTCGTCATCACTGCATCCATTTGGCATTCCATTATAACCAATCCCTACTATCTTCTTCTCTTGATTCACCACACAGGCTCCAACTTGTGAACTTGGGTCTTTGCTTCTCTGTGCAGAAAGAAATGCGACCGCCATGAAATACTCATCCCAGCTAAGATAGTCTGTTCGCTTTGCAGTCTTCGCTGGAGTTCGTGAAGCGAAGCCTTCTTTCTCTGTGTCGCTACTAAACGATAAATCTCCGTTACAGTTTACTTCTGTCAATTTAGCCGCTTTTTCGGTCCCCGTAACATCTTGGACTGAAGTTGGCACCCGCTTTGACATTCTCCAAGAAGATTTCAGTAAATACGGATCAGAGTGAGAGGTTAGCAATCTTGAAAATTATGTAACAACACGCACGACTAAGGCGATAATAATGCCCGTTGCTGCTTCGACGACAAGTTTCCGTGCACGTGTCAAGTAAGCAGAGTCTTGGAAGGGAGAGAATATTACAAAATTCTTCGTTCAACCAAGAGCAGGATTCCCTTTGGACTTCAAAACAATCAAGATTTCCCGCGAATTCGCGGGACTTGATCAAATATGAAAAATGTTTTGATTGGTCCCTAAAAGCTCTTTATCTCATTTACACCAATCAAATTTTGTGTTATATGGCAATTTTCGAACGCAGCATGGAAGGCCAGGACAGCGGTGTCCAGGCCTCGCTTTGACGCAGGGTGTGTGGGAAGGCTGCTGGGCCATTATTACCCTGCATATTTATTTGCATATACATATTTTTCTCGGTTCGGGAGCTTTATTCGGCAGAGGAAAACAAGTAGCTTCCTTTGCCTCGTTTCTCTTGAAATGCCATGGAATTACACGCCAGGAGATGTACGTCGATTCGATAAGGGACCATGTATAAATTCAATACACAGACGAAGGGTTTAGGACAGACCTTTGATGTCGTTCTCTCCGGAGGTTCACCTTGGGGTTTTACGCTGCAAGGGGGCAGCGAATTCAGGACGAAACTTACCGTACAAAAGGTCAGTAATCCAACTAACACTTCCCTTTAACGTGTGCGTGGTTTCTGAAGTCACGACAGAAGTACACTAGGAAATGATATAACTGTAATATCCTTTAGTAGATGTGGCCTCGAGCCTTTCTTTGTTTACCGTGTGTTTTGTCGTCAGAATTGTGGGTAGAATGATTAGGTATATATCCATAACTGATCTAGGTATAAGTCCAGCGACAGACAAATCACAAATGTTATTTCCTTACCACAAGCTCTGATTGAAAGATAATCAGTTTTGTTTTTCGGTATAATATTACCTTCCTGGTTGACGATGAAATCCTACCCAAGTTTTTTCACAGCGCTGATATAGCGGTCGTTATAGCTTCCGTAGGTTTGACGCGATAGCTGCGTTTTTAAGATGCTTCACACCTAATTACGTCCTCAGATGAGTAGTCTGTATTGAAATCGCCTCTTCTGTGAACGCTCGAAGTTTGAATAAGCTTATATTAAGTATTCCAACAGAAGTTTCGAGAATCGTGCAATGGGATTCGCTACAAGTGTACTCCTGAAATATATGAATTGCTGACTGGATGCCCACCACCAGCAGCAATGATTGACGTCCGAAGCTCACTTTCTTATCACAAGCCCTCTGGCGATTGGAAATTCGCAGGATGTTGCGTGTATGACAGAGTGCAGAGTTTAAATATTGTGTTACGTCGTAGTTGCGCTAAAATCTTTCGCATTCCACTGTAACGTTGCTGAACGACTACACAGGTTTGAAAATCTAGCACACGTCTGTTTTGGGGATTACCTTCGACAAACGAGGTTCGTGAAATTTTATGCAATGTGGAATTCTATGTGTTCCCAAATTTGACAAGGTTATCTTTCCTTCCTAATTTACGAAGTGGGTTCGGCGGCGAGGGAATGTTTGTAAAGTTAAAACAGAAATAGCAGGTCACAACTTTCTTCGATCGACGATTTTGTGAAGTATATTAAATTCGAAAACGTCGTGATGCCGCCTCAAGCTTGGTATACATGTAGTTGCAAATACGAAATATAAAGGATTTGGTCAAGTAATTTCAAAACAGCAAGACGCATCTATCAAAACCAACAGGACAACAGGAAAAAAACCATTTCCTTTCCGAGTGGTCGTGTTACATTGAGTTAGTAAGAATGTCAGGAATCCTTCTTGTTATTGTTGTTAATCTCCATTTTCCCTCAGCTTAACTTATATAATTGTGTCTAGCTTATTTGTTATGAGTCTGAGGAACTCTTAAAAATTTCACTTCCAGTTTTTTCTTGCTAAATGGATCTCGATTTATCTGATTAAGACGTTTCTCCCCTGGGACTTTTTCGTTACTTGGTGTATTAAAAACTGTTCCTTTTAGCAGATTCGAGGCGTTGTTTGAAATTCATTTATTCTAGCTTGGAATGTGTATATATTTTGAATAATATTTAATCTAGAATTCCCCTTGTATAAAATAATTTCCTTGATATATGCTGTCTTTGACTCTCTATAAACAATTTGTGTGGCAAAAAAAAAATAATAATAAAAAAAAAATTCTAATTTTGTTACCATGCCAGATGGCATGTTGCAAGATATTATTTGCAACATACAGGATTTTTTATACTAAGATCATTTTGCCTTCCCTCCATACTAGTTTGCCTTGCTTTTTAATTTTAGAGAAGTTGGTAATTAGCTTCAAGCTTCTCTCTGGTAAGCTTTTAATCTAATTTAAGATGTATCATAATTTAAAGATAATTTTGAAACTCCCCTGTTATTTTTTTTCAATGCCCCTAACTGTGGTCTAGGATATACAGAGAGAATTAATAACAATATATGCAGATTTTGTGACAGAGTTGTTGACATTGTCTGTTATTGTACAATCTCATGTTTCTTTTTCACTTCAGTTTCTGTAGCAGTATTATCTAATTACCTGTTCAATGTATCTGATGACAGTGTGGTATCCAAATTTGTTCATGCTCTTTGTAGCATAGCAGGGGTTTCACATAGCACTTATTTTCAGGCTTCAACTTAAAATAACAGAAAAATGTGAAACGTTTTTGAAACCCTAAATCAAGGATTTAAACCTTTTGTTATACCGACTGGCACTTGTAGATACGATCCAGTCTTAAAGCCTCAGCTTGGTAAAAAGGTTGTGTTTGATAGCTCTGAGATTTTGGGTTAGGATTAGGCTTAGGAAATTTCGTGGTTGGATATATGACTTCTATTTCAATGGGATGGGCAGTGAATTTTATGGGGGATAAAATTTGAGACGATTGACACTGCAGATGTACTAAGAGATCAAATTATTGTTTTAATTTTAGCTTTTTCTGATTAATCGTTATTGTGGCAGTGGTAAAAGTGTTAAAAGCTTGTGAAAATGACATGAAATGTTCATCATGGTTACAGCTTACCTAGAGACAAAGTTAAACATTCTGTAAACCCTGAGAAAGAATGTAAATGCACTTTCTGTGATGAGGAACAACCACAAACAAGCTTCCCTTCATAATCCCCAATATTTTAATTGGGTAGGCAATGATATTTTAGTTGTATTGTTTATATCCCTACTTACAGATTGCGGCAATTGAAGACGCTATCTCCTTTATAAAGAATAAGATACAATTTCTCTCAATGTCCATATCTACCAGGGAAAATGAAGGATTCTATATTGTCCAGTCCTAGAGTAATTAAGGTTATATATATATGTTTTAGGTCAAAATAAAATTCATGTTAAATTGAAATTCCTTTGTCTCTTAACCCAAGAGGACAAAGGAAATTGAAAATCAAACTAGGTTTAAATGAATTTAATCTAAATTTCATTTTGAGCTACAACATATATTCTAACAGGCAAAAAAGTTGTGTTCTCTTGGGGCTTAAAGTACATGCAAGGCCATTGAGGACAGCAATGATAGGCTGCAGGGTGCAGGGTGCAGAGAAACTATATTTACCACGAACACCAAGACTTAAAGACAGGGATACAACATTGTGAAAAAAAACATGTCTGTGTAGGGACCTTGATTACTAAATCCTCAAAAAAGACTATGGTAGGAGAAGTTAAATATTTTGTGGCTGATGCAAAATTCTTCTGGAAATAGCGGGTTTTTTGGTAATATTAATGTTAATCCTCCTGTCCTTGACCAATGGAGAAGTCCTGTTCAGTATACCATTAGATGTGGTTAATAACGCACATGATTGGTCTAAATGCTTCACATGATTGAAGATGCCCCAGCTTGGATATTTGCTTCTTGGAACAGACAATGTCCGCAGACAAATATCTAAGCATATTTTTGTAACCAGTGGACCTGCTGTTGTTGATATTGGTATTGTTGGTTCATGTTTACGAAGCAGTTTTTTTTATTTCAGGTTACTCCTGGTGGTAAGGCCGATCTCTCCCAAGCCATTGCTGTGGGAGATGAAATTGTGGCTGTAAATGGTATTGAATGCCAGTCTCGAGCCGAGGCAATTGAATTAGTGAGGTGTTCAAGACAAAAGCTTAACATTGCTTTGAAAAGGTTAGCTCTATACTGTTTATAGAAAAGCACATTTCATTACTAATAGCAAAGCATACTTCCTATTGACTAAAAAATTCTTTTCATTTTGTTTTTATCACTGCTGTACATCTGACTTATTTGAGAGGTGGAAAATGAGAACAGTATACTTGGAGGATTGCACACAGTACACACTCACACAAACTATATACTGAACTCTCTGAAACACATTTCTCATTTGCACAAGGCTTTGTCAATGTTGTAGTTAAAAATTAAATTCAGGTAAAAATTAAATTTCTTTGTCTCTTAGCACTTATTAAGGTTAGAAGAGAAAGGAAATTGAGAATCAAACTAGGTTAGAATTTATTATTTTTATCTGAATTTAATTTTTAACTACAACATCTACATACTCTGTCAATTTCTTCAAATAATCAGTTTTCTTTCTTTGCTTTTATCCTCTTACTAATTACAGAGAAGGTGGAGTTGTTCCTGAACCTGCAAACCATTCCAATGGTAGTGCTGTTAAGAAAGACAATGAAGTGCCAAATCTTTACAAGACAGCATCTGAACTACTCTCTTCGTCAGATTTCTATTCCACGTTCAATGTAGACAAACAGAGATTTGCTAAGATTACTCAAAACAAGAAGCCTTCCAATTTGTACGACTCCTCTGACAATCTCAGCGCTTCACATGAAAATTTGTTAGAGAGCTACCGTCAAGTTGAAAAGAAACCAAACATTCCTAATTCATCTATCATGGAGGAAACTAGTCAGCGATTGTCAAGGTCATCAACAGAGATAGCAAATGGCAGAACTAGTCCTGCAGAAGTAGATGGTCTAAGGTAGGAAAGGGCTCTGTTTTTTTGGATAATGATGCATAAGAACACATGTATGACTCAGGTCACAAGAGTCTCGAATGTAAGGCATGGATAGTTCCCTGTAGAGCATGGATGTTTCCCCTGTAGAGATCAAATACAGAACAATAATTTACATAATCAACACTGTATTTCATTGTCACTTCGTATATGTTGTAGTTAAAAATTAAATTCAGGTAAAAATTAAATTCCTTTGTCTCTCAAACCTACTTATTCATTGATTATGAATAATTAGGGTTGGAAGACAAAGGAAATTGAGAATCCAACTAGCTTAAAATTATTTTTACCTGAATTTAATTTTTAACTACAACATATACAATTTCTGTGGTTGGTTCATGCAAGCATGGAGTAACCTTAACAGGGTTCCACGAAAGCATTGACTTAAAGAGACTGTGGATCGCAGTTCATGGGAAAGGCTGTTCCACAACAAAAAAAACCCCTGCTCATGGCAGGACGTTCTTTGTACACACTGCACTGCATTGACCCTTTTGAGTTTTCACTCAACAGATGATATAATAATGTCAAAGAACTGCAAGTATTAAATACTTCAAGATTTGTTTGTTTGTGATGATGACCCCACTTAGGACACCTTATGATTCTTGACATAACGTGATTATCCAAAATTGAGTCTGAACAACACAAGCAAGTCTCTGTGTTCATCACTTGCTTGATAGTGTCATGACATGAAATAGATATTCTTTAACCTGGATACATTTCATTCATCAACACTTGATTTTGAAAGGGCATAGCGTGTCAAGTCTGGACTTGCTTCATGCATGTACTTTCAAGCATAGAACAGTTAACACTTAACCCTAATATTTTCCACTAATTTAATCAATAATGTTGGTTGCTACAAACATTTAACGTTTTAACAATTGAAAGTTAATTTAATTAATAGTATCTACTTTTTGTAATTGATTTCACTGTTAAAAATTGTTTTTAACTAGAATTTTAACTGTAATTATTTTTAACTAGTAACTAAAAGCTAATTAAACCTGTCAAAAAAAGATTAAATATGGAAATTCATTCAATACTTACGTGTAGAACATTGACCCATTGACTCCTGTGCCAGCCATAACTAGCTGTGACGGGTTTTTGTGCCCAAGATTGGTATCATTTATACACAAGTTCTGTAGGAGGAAACAATCTTTCCAGTGATACACAGATCACAGTGATTGACTCACTGGAGCCTAAGATATGCACGAAAATGTTCAGAAATCTGAGTGGAAAACTTGCTGAAAAATTTCCTGTGACTACATTAGCTACTCTATGGTAAAAATTGCCTGTGGCAAAGATGCTTTCTTAGAAATTTTTCAACTGGAAGCAAGCCCAACTTAGAAGGTCAATCACTGCTGTAAAAAGATCAGAAAGGGACAAAAAGGAAAGGCAAAAAAAGATAGAAAAGCCAAAAGGCTAGGCCACTTTCTCACACAAAACCCAAAGTTTGATTTCTGTGCATGCTTGAGAAAATGTCATAAAGCATGTTGCTAGTGAAAAAAGGCATGCTGTCATGTTGCAAATGCCTTTTTGAGTAGATTGAAGCTCTTTTACTTTATTTCCAGGCTCAAAATGTCCAAATGGTGTTTTTGGTTAAAAGCTCCAGAAGTCAATGGGTTAAATAAAAAAAGGTTAAAATCAAAAACATAACAAGCACAAGAAAATCAGTTAAAAATATGTTATTTTGAATAAGTCACCACTTTTAATTGTTTGCATTTGTTTGAAACGTAAAAGGGTGGTTTTGTAATTTGTAAAAACAGAAATTTATATCTTTGATTGCTTAACTGTAAGTAAAATTAAATTAAACCATTTCCTCCCAGACGAATCAACTCACTGAATAATGTAACTGGTAAAAGATTCCACAGTAATACAGGCCTACTTGGAGCAGCACAGTTCAGCCGACCAGGAACAGAAATCTATGGCAGAACCTGGAGTTTAAGGCGGTAATTTCAACAATATTAAATTAAACACTAAAATGATATGCTCTAAAATAGTAAATTTTCATGAAAAATAAGTTGACTTTCCAAATAATCTAACCTTCAACTTTAATATTTAACATTATGTGAGCTGAGATGTTCATTAAAATTATTTGTTATTTAGAATTATAATGGTAGTTTTATTTTACAACTTGGCAAAATTGCAACCAGAATGCCTCTAAATCCTAGGCCAGGGGATACTGTATTAATTTTTGAGTAGGGTTGTGTCACTGGGACACTGAAACCCTCATCTTGACCTACTTGTAGGCACCAACAAACCCTGCCCTATCCCAGACTGTACACGTAGTTAGCTATTTTCCATACAGAAACTAATCATAGTGAATTTAACTAATTTCTTACAAAGTCACTTCCAAGTTAAAATTGAACTATTATAAAATCACGGGTAAAGAATCCTGTTTCAGACTGAAATGTTCATTCACTGCCCACTTTTCCATTGCTTCGTACTGTATTCTATATTAAAACTGTCTGAATACCGTATCCCAGACTAGACTGCCCGAAAACCACACCTGCACACACCCATATAGCTTAAATATGTGAGTAGCCCCTCCCCCTCTTCCTAAATGCTTTACCAGAGCCTGAACAGCTGGGCCTGTTGGGAATGACTTTTAAGAAACTCGTGTTTGTTCTTGCAGACTCTGTCGGGGGACTTAGTCTTTGTTATGATAATAGACTTCGTTGTATGTGTTTGTGATTTGATAAGTTACACTGTATGTGACTCTAATTGTATTTGACTGTGTTCCATCAGTGATAACTGGGGGCTTGAACATCTGGTAATGGGGCTTGTGTCTGCCCTGTGGTAAGGGGTGTGTTTTATAACAACTTTTACCTTTTCTCTAAGAGGGAACTGATGTCAACAGGTTTGATAACATTATTGTTTCTGTTAAGGGACATTCTATCCTCCATGGTGTAGTGATAGACTGTTGTATCATAAAGAACTAGTTTTCTCTCCAATTTAAGACTTGGGTCTGT
>OMLO01006144.1_pt1 | contig 10098 bp, 11 predicted proteins | sample 1674811 | NCBI WGS metagenome assembly OMLO01 (sample SAMN06265003, study PRJEB25207) | coral metagenome | isolation source: Coral host | place: Mexico:La Bocana,Puerto Morelos, Mexico | collected 2008-11-13
CCTGAGACGGGTGATCCTTCGGCGCCACCTGGACCTTTTCAAGGAAAGATCCCTTGCAACCAACGATCGTGCTTCAGCATTGACTTTCATAACCTCCTTGACGCTCATCGAACTTCTCGGCGTTCAGTGAATCGATATTGGGACTCAGTGGGAGAACCTTGTGCTGAAGCGGTCCGGAAAGTGGCGGTTTACTTTAACACGATTGTGTGCTCATATTGCCATTCACAACAATGTGTGAACAGAGTTGTCGAAGCTTGTCTGAACAACTTTGCACATTCGAACAGGGCGTTGATTCCGAAGCTGGTCGTCATTACACGTCAACCGTGTGGGCAATTCGGCAAGTGATCCGTCTTGAAGGCACTGCTACACCCGGTCAACTGTGTGGTGTTCCACGTCGACGACGGGGCTCATATCGTAGAGGAATTCGTGACAGCAGGTCGTCTGTGGAGTTGCATTGCCATCCGGCATAAGAAGCATCTTTAGATTCCGAGGCAGGTCTCGACTGTCTGTTGGAATTTGGCTGAAGTTGCATCAAGGGCCTTCGCCGAAGTCGAGGCCATCAGAGACGATCCAGAGAGGTGAGAAAAGGAATCTGTGCACTAAGTGCATCCGGATTCGTTCCACTAAATTGTGTGTGTTCGTTGTTATCCATTGCAAAGCTTTGTTGATACCGATCGCATAACAAAGGAACCAATATACATCTACATCTTTGTTTGAGAGAACCGACGTTAGTAGTTGGTGAGCAATTTTTGCCAGAGTTCCCATAACAATGGCTACTATAAAGGAAAGTGATATGGTTGGGGAAGAGCCATCGGAAGAATCATCTTTGCAGATATCAACTTCCCCGGAACAAATCGTGTCATCTGTTCCATCAAGAGCTCTTCACGTCCGAAAGTCAAACACTAAACAAAGTGCAGAGAGTTCATCTAGAAGCAGTAGTCAGTAGTGCCAAATCGTCATCAAGACCGCCCACAGGAGCTCCTTCGCATCGAGGTCCAGGGACGGTTGCATTGACCAAAGCTACTTCGCAGGAACTTCCCTTGCGTGGTGAAAGAGCAATTCGCAGTCAAGATCATAGGACTTTTGTTCACAACCCTGGCCAAAGGGCTATGCAAGTGAATGTTCTTAATCAGGATCAGAGATCTATGCAGGTGAATATTGGTGTAGACCCTGAACAGGTTGTAGCCGTAGCCCGTGAAGCTGAGATCATGTCACAGGCCCATGCAGCGGTTAATGCAGCTAGGAGTCAATTGGGATCTGAAACAAGTGCCATTCTTAATCAAGTTGCATCTATTCAGCATGAAGCACAATCTCATACACAAAGTGTTGAGTTCAGAGCTGGTGAAATTGTTTCCCAGATGCAGACCCAACATGCTAGGGAACTTGACCATGTCAAGCATGTTGCGAATGAAGCTCGTGCTACTAGTGAACAATTGACTGCATTGAAGATTCGAAATGAATTGTTGATGAAACAATTGCAAGAGCAACAGCAACAGCTGGTCCTTCACAAGGAAGAGCAGAAGCAGTTGGGGTGTGATAGGAGGGTTGAATGATCAGATCACGTTTAACCAATCTCAAGCACATGCATCAATTCCATTTAATTTACCGTTGACGAAAATCAAATGATGCAAGTGATGTTGCAGTTGCAGAACGAAGTACGTGCTTTGAAGAATCAACACTGTACCTATTGTAGCGCAACCGCCGGTTTTCCCTTTTGCTACTCCTGGATATCAGCATGTACAGGTATTGATCCACATGCAGCTCCTTCTCCCAAAAGCCCAAAGGGTTTACTAGGGATCAGGGGAGCAGGAATGACAAGACTCGAGATGATACTTTGTCGACCGCATCAACTAGACCACCGACGAATCCTGGATCCTCCCATGGATCAAGTATAGTTCATCATCATCATCATCATCATCATCATCATCATCATCATCCGATTTCGGAAAGGGTGGTGGTGGTGGCGGTGGAGGTGGAGGGGCTGATTTCCGAAGGAGGACATTCAAGTAATGTTGTGACCCCCAAAGCTGCATCTATTGAAGTTGGATCGACTACTTTGGGTTTTTTTTAGCGAAAAGGATGTGTATCGTTCAAAGGACCTTACGCTCATCAGAATTGAATCTGCCCCGAAGTCAGCTTCAGAGTTTAGAGCGTGGAAAAATACTTTCTTGACAAAGGCGGTCTGTTGCCACTTTTGGATTCACACCTTGGTTCTCTCTTAAATGACAGTCGTCATTTGCAGGGTGAACTAGGGATGAGATTTCAGGCATATGCTGAATCTTGTCAGTCGGCAGTGCGAGCACCAAGAGGTCGTTCGTTGTTGTGCATGATCGCTCAACATTTTCGTCTTGACTTGAATCGTGGTAGTAATCTCACTCAGCAAGCTTTGTTTGATTTGCAGTTAGATAACTTCATCGTTCGAGACCTCGAGAAGTTTGTTGAACGCATCGAATATGTGCTTAATGCCATTCTGCAGTCACATCAACCATCAGAGACTACCAAATTCACTTGGTTGTATTCTAGGGTCAAGAAATTTAGGTTGTTGCAACGTCACATTGATCGCATCACAAAAGATTCCCGTGAGACTTCACATTGTCGGTCATGGGATTGGTTGATGAAGGAGATCAAAGATGTGCTGATTGAAGTCAGAGAAGATACTAACGAACGATCGATACGTGCATCTTTGCAGATTATCCCAAAGGCTAAGTCTGATCCAAAGGCTGCCGTAGCACATGATGCCGAGAACGATCCAAAGGGCACCAAAGGTCTCCCAAACCCGTCTGCGAAGGTAAAGCCAAAGCCAGCGCCAAAGCCAAAGGCAGCCGCACTGACTGAACAAGCAGAGAAGGGTGGAAAAGGTGAAACACAGCCAAAGGCTGGCCAAAGGGTCAAGGTAAAGGCAAAGGCAAAGATGAAGCAGGGAAGAAGGGTGATTCACAGCCAAAGCCTGACCTCAAGGGTGACAAAGTTACCGCATCATGTTTGTTTAGGCCGAAAGGCACATGCAACAGGGGGGATCAATGCCCGTTTCTTCATGATCCAAAAGCGAAGCCAAAGGCGGCTGCACCAGCAAATGCTGAGGCAACAGTTGCAGCTCTTGCTGCAGGTGGAGTGTCTCGAGGCTCTGCCTTTCGTTCGTGTGAAGTTCAATGTGCGTCATCCAACTGGACCATCTTGAAGTCTTCCATTCGTGCGATTGTTCGTTCTTTCTTTGCAATTATGTCCATCATTTCCAACTGTGTCCTGCCGCAGGGGTTTGCAGAGAATGGTGCTCTAGCCATATTGTATCATGATGATCATGCTTTGATTGCTCAGTCAAAGGCCAGCAGGCATGTCACTTTGGAATGGATTGCAGACTCAGGGGCAGGCCGTGATCTCGCCTCTAGCCGTGCGTTCGTTGAGCAAGGTGTAAGCCAAAGCACGATTCAAAGATGTACTCAATCAATGTCACCAATCAAATTTGAAACAGGGAACGGTTCCTATACTGCTGACACTTGTGTAGCCTTGGATGGATCAACTTTTGGGAATGCTAACTTCAGTGTCATGCAAGATTGCCCAATATTTAGGTCGCTAGGTCAGATAGTAGCAGCAGGAAAGCCATTCGTCTGGTTGGCGGGGGAGTTGCCGTTCTTTTGCCAAGACGTTGATGGACTGCAATTGACAGTTGATTCAACAAAGATTCACGCAGCATCAAAGGTCGAAGTTGATGTCCCCATCTTTCAAGCTCGGTCGATCCAGCATTGAATGTGTCATATCCCCAAGAATCCTTATTGTGACATCTGTCGTTGGTCAAGAATGTACAGACGCAAGGTCACTAGGAAAAGGCGTGATCCTTTAGAGGCAAGGTGAATTGGAGGAAGTCACTATGTTTGGTCAGAGACTCGAGCAGACTTTATCGTTGTCAATAAATCACATGCAAATGACAAGGAAGCCGTGTTGGTTATCAGGGACGAGTTCTCGGGTTATCTTGCAGCAAATCCTTGTGCAACACGAAACGCCGATGTTGTGGGGAAGTCGACATTGACGTTCCTTGGACCGTCGTATCATGAACACCCCACGATTATGTGCAAGACAGACAATGCACCAGAATTCTTGTCAGCGTGCGCTACGCTAGGTTTTGTTCATGAGCCGACGTTGGCACGAAGGTTTCCGCGCAATAGTGTGATTGAAAGAGAGATTAGAACATCGGAGGAGATCACACGCAGCACAGTGTTCAGTATGCCGCCGCTGTCATCAATGCATAGCATCCAGTCAAAGATAAAGATGGTAATTGCCGTTTGAAGGAAGACAGCTGATTTTAGGGCAATTGATCTATGTCAGGAAGGACCCATTAAATCGTCGCAAGTTTGAAGCCAATGCTGTTCCGTCACTCTTTGTTGGATGGAGGTATGATAGTGAACCAAAGCCTCACAAAGGGGTTTATCTTACAGTTGATTATGCAGCAGTGAAGTCACAGAAGTCAGGATATGCTGTAGCCACATCTGTGCCTTGTGACGAGGCTTATGTGCCACCAGGTGATCCCATACTTCCGTTGCATGCCGCTGCCCAAATACCTTCCAAAAGATGTTCCTTTTTCAAGCCTTCCGTCAGACGCATCACCAGCTATTCGACATGAGTATATTACCCTAGATGGCAGAATTCGTTTTGGTGCCACCTCAGACTGCAAAGCATGTTCTAAGTTGAAAGGCAGGCGCAACAGCAGGTGTAAAGCGAGGTTCGACATGTTGGCCAAAGCCGAAGAGGCAGCAAAAGTTGACAAACCACCAGAACCACCAGTTGAGGGTTTCAGCCATGCAGAGCATAAAACAGCAACGGAAACAGGTATTAAATCTGTAGAGGACAAGCCCGCAGACATGCCTGTAGAAACCGAGATCGATGAAGCAACCATCCATCCCGACGATTTGCCGTTTAGTGCTGGAATACCACCCGCAGCTGTTGGCAAGACTGTTCAATTGAGTAAGCAATTCTGAGAAATAGCAAGTATGAGATCTCGATGTGGAAGATTACATTATTTGAATTTGCTTGCTCAGATGATTCAATTGGTAAAGTATCTGCCATATATGGTTTTAAGTGCATTAGGTTGAGTCGATCGACGATTGACCTTTGTGATGCTTCGCAGCTTGAACAGGCACTAGGACAAGTGGAACAATCGCCCCCTGCCGACAATGGGTTTGCGTCGTTTGCGCATATCACTCACCATTGCAGCACTTAAATTAAAAAAATCTGTTTATGGTTCAGCGTACAAAGAGAAGTTAAGAAAGAACCAAAAGAAATCAATCAATTTGTTGAGAAGTGCTGAAGTGTTCATTGACAAGGTGTTGAGTCTTGGAGGAAGGCTGCATTTGAAACTTCCAGCCGAACATGAACTGTGGAATGACGAGCAGTTCAAGAAGTTCGAAGAGTCTCATGGCATGTGTAGGGTTTACTTCCATGGCTGCGCTTATCAAGAAGCCATGGGCAGTCAGCGCTACTGATCTCAGATTGATTGAGTACCTAGACCAATACAAATGTAGTGGTGGTCACGAACATGAACATGCCATGGGTGGAAATGCATCCAGGACGGCATATTATACACAATGGCAGAGACAATCATTGAATCTTTGTATCCCAAGAAGTTCTATCACAACGTGCCTTCTATGACTTCATCAACAATTTTTTACCAAGAACTTGAAGAAGTCCGAATGGGTCAGCAACCCAGAGGCCGTTGAAGCCGTGCAGAAAGAAGCTGTAGGACTAAGAAACTCAAACTTGGGATGATTCAAGTGTTACCACACTCGCCAATCTCAAACTGCAATCAAAAATTTCAGGGAATAGGGTTTAAAAAAAAAGGAAACCTTCTCACACTGTGTGGATACGTGTGGGTTGAAACATGCTGAGCAAGACGTTTCATTACACAAGTACAAGGGACGGATAGTGTACCGTGGAGATGACATTCCTGACCAGGATGGATATCAGGTAGTCTTCGTTCCAATAGAAACCAGCACCAACCCAACGGCGCTTGTAGCATTGAACATTACATCGTTCTACGGCATGTTGCAAAACAACAGTGCGTCACTTGCAGATGCCATTCAGGCATTTCTTCAGGCACCATTGCCTGAGGAGACATGGGTTGTGTTAGGTGAAGAACTTTGGCTTCCAGAATGGTTCAAAGTTCATCCAAAGGGCAGTCGTCTGTGTGTTCGTTTGCTGAAAAGCCTATACGGTCATCCATTGGCAGGAAAATTATGACAATCCTATCTCGATGAGCGGCTGTCAGCCATGAATGCAGTTGAATTGGAGGGTTTTCCATCAAATTACTTTGTGCAAGTTGGCTCAAAGATGTTCCTTCTAAATATGTATGTCGACGACCTGACACTATCTGGTGACGCGACTTTGCATCGAGCCTTTTGGCAGGAGATGCGGAAGCACATCAACATTGAGCCGGAAGTGTATATAGGTAAGGAGGGCTCACGAATTCTTGAAAGAAATCATTGTGCCATCCATGAAGTACAAACCTCATGGATGTACTTTGACATGAGACCATCTGCTGCACAGACGGTAGAGTTCTACTGCGATCTATGCGGCATTGAGATGAAAACCTTGAAGCACGTGACCTCACCTGCACATCCAGAGGAGGAGGCCTCAGAGCAAGGCACGTTCAGAGGCTACGCAGCACAAGTGCTTGTGAGACTACTGTGCTGGCACGGCTAAGCCGTCCGGACTTGGCGTTCATGGTTGGGAGGCTTGCTTCCAACGTTTCGCGTTGGAGTCAGTGGGACGATAGGAAGTTGCTGCCTGTGATTTCGTACCTCAATACTACTCGAATTTGTCACTGTTGGAACAGTATCACATGGTTATGAACTTCAGATCTTCGTCTACACACACGCTGAATTTGCAAGTTGTCCGTGGACCTCCAGGTCCACAAGTGGCATCTTCATAGCCATCGCCACCGGCAAATCTCTGCTTCCAATATTTTGGCAAAGCAAGAAGCAGTCAAGTACTGCGAAATCAACATCGGAGTCTGAAATGATAGCCATGTCTTCTGGTCTCTTCGGAGAGGCGCTCCAGATACAGGACATGCTGACTTACTTACTTGTTAGGTCACAGACCGGAGGCAAGAGAACGAAGCAGTCATCAAGATTGTGCGTAACAAGTACCCGGTCAAACTCAGACACAGTGCCAGAGTGCACAGGGTCAATATCGCAGCAATTGCAGATGTGATCAGTGATGATAGTCATCTTGTCAAACTTGAGTACTGCAATACTCAAGTGCTGCTTGCGAATCCCTTGACCAAAATCTTAGCACCTCTGCATTGGACTCAGGCCTTGTTGCAGTTATGCGTTCGCACTTTCGACATCAAGTAGTTACTTAGTTAGCAGCTTTAGGTTTTGAAATCGCATTTGCAAGAAACTTGCAATGCTGGAAATTGAAGTTAGGGCACCTGTTGGGGCTGAGGGGGGCGTTATGAAATACCAGGTGCTCTGTACAGTACATCCCCACTCATGTTCCTCACGTTGTCTTCCAAGTAGAGATGTTCATTTTGCTATCTGCACCTTTACATATTTGGTTCAAGCACTGAGTAAAAAAGTGTGTTCCTGCTTCGTTCTTGTCGCAGTTTTATCATTAAAACCTTTCATCCGGCTTTGGTAAGGTGTTTTAACTTTTATATATATGAATATGAGATGACATATACCGTACATGTTGATTTTTGGTGTGATATTATATCAGGGCAATGTTTGCACGTGAAGTGTTTCATGAACCTGTGATGTCAATCTTGGCAGGATGATAAGTCACTTCAAGGTCATGTGGCGTTTGGTTCATGGCCTGCTGACCGCAGGGCAAACCATGTTGTCAATGACAATGCTTATTGGAATCAGCCTGTTCATATGTGCTTGTGTCGCAGTAGAGAGCCTCGGTAAAGGTCCAGAGATTCCACAGCTGAGCTGATCAATTCTAGGAAAGTTGCTACATGTTGCCACCAAGAAAACCTTGTGACCATTCCATATTTGCACACGCATGAATTTGATTCTTTTGATAATCTTGTCGTTGTTCATGTCGTTGTATGGATTTAGGCTAATAGCCAAAGACCCGGACCTTCGAGCACATCCGACCCTTGGTATTCTCGTGGAGGAAAATTACAACGGCCTCAACCGGTCCTTCTTAACGCTTTTGCAATTTGTGACCCTGGATGGTATCGCCAATGTCAGCTACCCGCTGATGCTGGAGAAACCCCATTTGGGTATTTTGTTCTTTCCAATTCTGATCTTCATTTCCATTGGGCTCATGAATTTGGTGACTGCAGCGCTGGTAGAAAATGTGACTTGGTCGATCCAGGTACCATACCATCCCTTTGCCTGATTTTTCCAGCAGCGAGGGTGCCATGTCTATAAATCACAGGCCTGGGTTCCAAGGCAATGGAAACTTCGGCAAGTGAAGCGGAAGAGAAAAGAAGAGAGCTGAAGGAGCAGGTGAGAGAAGTCCTGATCTTAGCTGCCTCATTAATGGGGTATTTGTGTGTCACTTAGTATTGGAGAACTACACTGCTATATCAACAATATAATGTATGTATACTACATGACTGTTACATGACTACATCTTCCGCCTGGTTGTCTTGAACACCGAGCGTCCGCCATCTCCGCCCTTGCTGAAACATGTTTCGGAGTCGTACGGGTTTATTTTTCCTGTTCTTGAATTTGCCAGAGAGGCATTGCCATCCTTGATCGAAATCTTTCACGAGCTTGATGCGGATCAGAGTGGACTTATTACGCATGGCGAGGTTGAGAACGCCCCGGTGCCCAGCTTAGTATTTCGCCGCCAAAGAGAAAGTATAGTGACAATTGCCATCAAAATGAGCAAGAATGTGAATTTGTTTCCTGAGGTGTCAATCTTGCCACCAAGGGTGCTGGACGCGCTGTGTATAGAACACATCACCGACATTTTCGACTTCTTGGATGTGGATGGCACGGGACAGCTCTCTCAGATGGAGTTTGTGGAGGGATTGCTCCAGCTGTGCCTTCTTGACGCCTAGCTAGCAAGACAGGATCAGATAGGCTTATCTTTACATTATACACTGGAAGTCCCCTTAGTCACTTGGATGGCCAATGTGTATCTATTGAATTGGTCAACCTGCATTCAGTAGCCTACGTTGATTGACTACAGACTCGTGCCTCAGCAGGTAACAGCGGTCTAGTCAACAACGAAGGGGAGGGTTTGCTCCAGCTGTGCCTTCTTGAAACATAGCTAGCAAGATAGCCTATGCCCTGTGTTATACAATTCATGTCCCTAGTCATTCAATGGTCATAATGTGGTTTCTTGGAAGCTCCATGACATGTGGCACTGACGGTTTGACTGACCTAAGGACATGCCAATGTCAGGTGTTCTGACTTTGAAGCTCCTTCGGTCGGTCCGCGCAGGGATGATGGACATTGATGAAAAGGTGAACAACATAGGTTCCCAGGTGCGGTGGATATGGTTTTTGTCATTTTTGTGCACGTCGAACGCACATATGTTACGCTGATGTACATTTCACATGACTTTATTGAAAGAGTTGCTGGACATGTTTTTGTGTTTGCTGAAGCCACTGCCATGCCGTTGCATGTTGTATGGTTCCTCCACATTGCTTGTTCTTACGGCACTCCTGCCGTTCAGATTTCCACGGGTTTCATGTATCATGAGCCCGCCACAGGTGGAAAGGATTGGTGGTCAAATTTTTGGCATTTAGTGCATAAGTGGGACTGAAACGAGACAGAAACTGTTTACCTTTGTGAACCAAATCGCTGAATGTTGAATGTTTGACGGCAAACATTGCGTGCAGTTTTTTTGTTTTGAGAGCATGGTCCAGATATAAAGAAAAAAGGCGGTCGAGGAGGAGATGCCATTATAATGTGATGTCATGCGTTGTTTCTTAGCAAAGTTTCTGGCATAGTTTCGTCAAACATTCTAGCAGTGCCATTGATGCCGGGAGAGGTTGTGGTGCCAAAGGTATCACATAAGAGCCGAGCGCAAACCCATGAAACGGCGCAAAAGATCTGCGAAAAACCGGTCAGCGTACACTCAGACACCCGCGCCATACGAACTTCCCATTCTGAAAACTCGACGGCTAAAGGAGGTGTGAAAGGG
>OMLO01006145.1_pt1 | contig 10096 bp, 9 predicted proteins | sample 1674811 | NCBI WGS metagenome assembly OMLO01 (sample SAMN06265003, study PRJEB25207) | coral metagenome | isolation source: Coral host | place: Mexico:La Bocana,Puerto Morelos, Mexico | collected 2008-11-13
TTACAGGTGTTTCAGAAACTTATTACAGTTATCGCAAAGGGGTGTACATTGCAATTGATAAAGGTCAACTAAGCTATACAATGTCTTTGCATCTAATGTGTCACTTATGCCAGAATACAAGAATAATTTAGTGAAAGCAAGCAGTTGCTGCAATGAACAAAAAGATCATTACAGCAACAACATCTTTTAGACTTAAAAACCAGGTTGCAAGACCATGCTAACTTATTTTAAGGCTATATTTCAAACTATCTGAAATCCACTTACAACTATATAACTTAAGGTAAGTAAAACAATTATTGGTTATGTCCCTGTCTTTCAATTGTTTAACCCCTCCCCCAACCTTCTGCTCCCCTAATTTCTTGTTTCATCCAGTTCCTAAGAATGAAACCTAATAATAATTATCCACTGCAAGCATTATAGTTTATTTATTTTTTTCTTTTTCTAGATATATTTTGTTTTACAATGTCATCAGGGGAAAAAAAAGCTGAAAAGCAAAAAAAACTATACCTCCACTTCTTCTTATCCATTCTAGTGGCTCAACAATTGGTAATGTTACTGGTATTAGCAAAGCCTTTAGCACTAGCAGTTTAAGAGTTCTTCACACATCCTCTGTCACTGGTTCTGGTAAAGCTACTGGCAGTTCCTCTCTTCTTCAATTACAATGATGCCAATGTAACAATAGCTGATAATACAGGGACAATTACCCTAGACATGTGGAATAACCTCACTCCACAAGTTCAAGAAAACAAGATGTACAAATTTACAAACCTTAGTGTGCGCTTTTGGAATGGGGTACGAAAATTGCCAACTACAACTAACAGTGTGGTCTTGGAAACACCAAATCCACCACTTAACTTTAGAGTTAACAAGTAGGAGACATCTCAAGCCCACACCAAGAGACAACTCCACTTCTTTCAAGAATTGAAAGTATTGAGTCAGTGGAAAAGTACAAGATATGTGGCCATTGTGCAAAAGGTATTATCCAAGTTTAAGGACTATTAATTAACTGTGATCACTGTCATCATAAACTGAGGGCATCAAGCTGTCCAACAAAGCTCTATGCATCAATAGTTGTGAAGAATGAAGGCACCAAGCTGTACCTATCAGTGCGAGATGATGTATTACAACAGTTGTTAGGCCTTTATGATCCTGATGACATAGACACAAATGATGTAGAAGAAAAACTTCTTTTCCTAGAGAAAATAGCCATCACCTACGCAGATGGCAACAAAGTAACATAATGCAGTCAACTACCGGTACTCCAGCTCAAATCATAGAGCTTCAATGGCAGTGTTGTTAAAGAACCTCAAGTATTAAGAAACTGTCTGCTTTCATTCAAACGTCAGTGGATCAAGAAGTAGTCCAAATATCTGATTAAGAATGCATTTTGTTAGATTTGTTTATATTGTGTTATTGATGGATGATGAGAAATATTCTAAAGCATGTCATTAACTGATACCCTTTGTTTGATTTGGTTACATTGTTCTGTTGGTAGATGTATAGCTTCATATAAGAGTGTTGTTGAAGAAACAGGTGTCAAAAAAACTGTTTCTTACTCAATGCTTTCAGACATCTTTCTGCAGATCAAGAAATATTCCAAAGTATGTGATTAACTGATATGTTTTGTTGTTATTTTCTTTCTGTTAGACCACACTTTTACTTGAACACTTGTCATTTTGTAGAACTGTCCTTATTTAAGGATCGCGATGTGGTCTTCCCATAAGTCCAGGGGAATGGAGACTGTTGAGTCTGTAAAGGTGGTCTCCGCCAAACGGAGGTGTTTTCTTGGATTGCCAACAGTCGTTGGCTGCTTTAGCTGAGTTATTTTGCCGACTACTGTTACCATATCCCATGCTTCGTGGATGTTTAGCACTCTAGGATTGGAACTATCTGTTGGTGGTCCTCAGTATCTGTATTAATTTTTTTCTTGATTATTGAGATCAACAGTTTGCAAAGGGAAATAACATAATGTTTAAATAAAAGTTCTTCAAAAATTCGTCTGAAGACTTTAAACGACGTAACAAACAGCCCAATTTATGCACATAGTTCAGTATCTGTATTTTGATTTTTTCTCAATTGTTTAGATCAACAGTTTGGAAAGGGAAAGAACATAACGTTTTAAAGAAAAGTTCTTCAAAAATTCCGTCTGAAGACTTAAAATGCCGTAACAAACAACCCAATTTATATACATAGTTTAGTGTCTGTAAAAGTGCCACTTAGAGCCAGAAAAATGTCTCGTTATCTTCTCGCCTTTCAGTCAGAAAAATGTCTCGTTATCTTCTCGCCTTTCAGTCAAGTTGTCTTCCTACTTTTCTTAAAGCAGCAGTGCACGACCCCTACTTCAGCATTTTGAGGAACGGTAAAGGTGTAAATGTCATCCTGCTTTGGCCAGTTGAATGAGCTAGCGCTGACAGAGTACAAAAACTTAAAAGTAACTTTAGAGCCTGCGCACTTGATGACCCTGCCGAAGTAATGGAGATGTTTGTAGTCTACTGCATAATAACTCCCTTCAACAATTGCAGGACTGGGAAGGTCTTATATTAGTTTGGCGACAGATGGGGATGTTAGAAGGAGGCATCGAGCGTAGAGACAAACAAACACCCCACAATCATAGCCATTATCTTGTTGTGCGATATCACAAGATGTGTTGCACTAAAAGTGCCATTCATTCATCGGAAGATCCTGGGGACTTAGTTCCTTTAGGAGATGCCACATCTTCCTGATGGCACTCCCAATAGTGGGCTTAACGGAGGACCATGCCAAATTATCAAGAGCAACAATTTTTTTTCAGCATACTATTTTACACCTCGATCTGCTGATGTAATTCTAGTTCAGGCTGAGGCTACAAAATCGTTTGCAATTTCCCTTACATACATGTTGGATCATTTTCATTAGTAACAATATTCCCAGAAATGCCTGAGGAGCTCTGCTTTTAGGCTTGGCTAAATGTATATATTACAAGAAAAAAAGTGGTTACCCAAGAAAAAAATAATCCAACAAGACAGACGTGCCAAAACTTAAACTGAGCTTGGCAAGATACAGGCCCATAAGTAGAATTGTAGACTAAAATAAATTTGGGCTTAAATCAACTCTGCTACACCCACTTCCCTTATAATAGTATTAAAGAAAAGATTTTAATATTAAACTATTTACCTTATGTAAATCGGTACACTGTTCCACAGGGCTTTCATCTAAATCTTTCTGAAGGGGCCTTAAATATATTTTAGAATTTCTGGCGGTATCCCTCATCTGTTGCGGATTGTAAGGGGAAGGGATGTTGTAAAAGCCTGCGTAATCTCCTTGCTGGTACAAAAGCAATTCATAACCAGTTTCCAGCAGTTTGGGAATCTTGCTCACTATCTGCTGATGGCACTCCAAAGTGCTACTGTCCATTTGGAATTGAAAAGTGGTATCTCCCAGAGTGGCATTCAACAGCACGGTCCTCTCTTTGACTGCAGTTGGCAGTATAATAGCATTGGCCTGGGAAAGACAAAAGAACTTTAACGTGCAGGTGGGGATCCGCTTTCCTTTCCTGCGACTAGAGCCTCTCGTTCTTCTGTCAGCTCCCCTCACAAAGGCATTCTTTCCTCTTGAAGAAAAGAGCCTCCTGTGCTCCTGTGCAGCCTGGTTCGTGGTGATAGGCGGCTGCATCCCTAAATTCAGCTGACTAGTGGACAATGCAACAAGGGTGATTGATCCAGGGGAGGTTGTACGTACAGAATGGGACCCTGGCAGTATTCATGTACAAGTAATAACAGAGCAAGTGTGAACAAAATGCGTCAAAGGAAATGAAGTATGATGATTTGAATTGAACAATAGTTAGAAGGACCAATACCATTAAAGAGTTTTTTCCTAAGAAAGGGTGAATTTGTAATAGAACCATACACTCTTCCAATGCTTATAAAAATAACCCATTTGGAAAACTGATTTTTGCACCTATCCCTTTTTTTTTCATTTAACATTGCAGTTCTCCGTAGATCATATAGTTCTTTTACTCAAGGACTACAAAACTCAGATATTTAACTTTCTTTGGAGCATCTAAGCGATCGCAGTTTGAAGTAGTCATAGGAAAATGGGGGTGGGGTTTGGGGCGTCGGAGCCTCTCCCCTCCTCTCTCTTCACACCCATCCTTGACTAGAGAGCCTGTTCACAGACTACCTTATAACAACTAGCAGATACCACAGGCACGTTATGTACATGTATGTTGCCGACTGTGTGACAATTTAAGAGACGTGGTGGGAAAGAACAAAAATCATGTTAAATGAAGTTGACTTACCCTATCAAATGAAAAATCGAAAAACATGCAATGGAAAAAGTCAAGAAATTGTGATGTTATAAAAGATATGTTATAAAGAAGACACTTCACCAAGTTTTAGGCCTGTGCATTTCCCCAAACTTCAGCTGAGTATTCCTCAAAATGTTTTGCAGAAATTTACAGAGCCCCGTATGAAAACACACAAATGGCGTATATCCGTGGAACACCAATATGGCGATCAGAAAATACTGTAAACATCTGGAACATACTCAGCTTACTTTGGCTATCTAGGCGGCTGATTATCTGTACTGAACAAACAAGTATTTACATAAGCACTTTTCCGAATGCTTTAACTTCTAAAATGGCTCAAAATCATGAGACAAGTATCTATTTTTCAACAAACTTGATGGTAGCTTTGTGCTACGCACTGCCGTTAACTCTGAAATTCAAAATGCTCTGGTTTTCAAACAAAGCACGACATTAAGCTGTAAAATTGTAAACAGATCTAAGTTAAGTGCCTCTTTTGCATAAAAAAGTCATGCAGTCACCAATGTACACAGTCACTTAGACGGTTGCTTCATCTGTATGAAACCCATTGATTTATTTTATATGTGGCATGCACACCAATTTCTTCTAAAAGTGAACCTGATATCATTGTTTCTGGAAGCATAATGATTTCACTTGTGGGCCGATTAGGTACGTGGTATGCACACAAAAAAGAAAACAAATCGATGGCTGGTGCAATCGCCAAATCACGTTATTACCTTGAACTGCTGCATGAGACGTGCTGGTTCGACTCATTTCATCCAGTCTCTCAGCTACTCGATGCAGAGTGTCTTTCACTGCATCCAGTTGACCCTGTTCGTTGTTCATCTCGAATCGGATTCGATCAATATAGTGGGAACAATTGAGCAAACAATTAATTGAGAATTTTTGTAGACTAATCGGTCCTTGGATTGAATGGTTTGTTCTGGCAGGAAATCAAAGGTCACCTTCGCGGATGTGACATAACCTTTTGACATCTGACACTTTTTGGTGGAAATTGAACGCCGTTCGCAAAGCAGAAGTCAACATTTCACAGAGACTGTAGAGTTTAGAAAGCTCAACTTATGAAGCTGAATGAATGAAAGCCCGTGGACGGAATGAAATGTTCAAACTTGAATCCTCAGTAAAAGGTTAAGCTTAGAAGTTCCTTGTAATAAAAATATCAAACCATGTCGACAGGATAATTTTGCAATTGATAAATTGGATGTTAATTGCTTAAGTTGGATGTTGAGTGGTAAAGTTGCACGGTTGATGGCTAAAGTTGGATGTTGAGTGCTAAAGTTGCACGTTGATTGCTATAGTTGGATGTTGAGAGCTATAAAGTTGGATGTTGAGATCTAAAGTTAGATGTCAAGTGCTAAAGTTGATTCTTAGGCAGGGATGGAACACCAAACAGACTTTGTAGTCAGCCTAGTAAGTACAAGGTACACGTTATGTATGAAAGACATTCTTACTAATTTCTTTGTTTGTGAACAGGGAAAAGTTGTAATTGAAAATAAATAAACTGTAAATGCAGTTGTACATTTTTAAAAGTAATCTGTATAAAATTATTCTACTGTCCAACATGTATTTTCCTTATGAATATACACAATATCTGACAAACTTAATCTTTAGAATGCAGATAATGTGGAGAATGAGCACAATTGCAGTATGATAGCAATAACTCTGGCTTGTAGTCTTGGTACCTCAAAGTTATATCCTTGATGGCAAACCAAAGATACTTGGTAAAATCCTCAGGCTTTCCACTAGGGTGCCTTTATAGGATAGCACATACTAAATTTTTGTATGGGTAATGGTTAATCTCGATCCATAGCAATTCAAATTCTTTAGTAATTAAACAAAGGTCTTCTCGAATATTAAATGGCAAACCTTAATTGTTTGACATAGAACCCCACACCACCAGTATTAGTTAAAGTTCAATGGCTTTGTGACATTTCTGGTTGGATCACAACTATCTTTTATCTTTGTCTCAGAGAGACCAATAACATCAAAAGCATGCTGAAGTTCTGATAGTAGCATAGTCATACCATCATGGTTAGCAGAAAGGCTTCTAATGTTGAAGTGAATAGTAGAAAAAGAGAGCATGTGTTTGCTCTGATTAAGAGCCTCATTATTAAGAAAGTGTTTTAAAGTTAGTCTGCTGCATGAGATTATGTTCTTAGCTGAGGATGAATGAACTCCACCATCTTGCTTCAGGACATCCAGGTCAGACATCTTCAGTAGTGCAACAACAGGACTTTCTGAATCTTTCTGAAGATAACTACAACCATAAAAAGTCCAGATAAACTTGTACTTTAGATCCTTCTTAACTTTGAGACTCTCCTTAAAGTTACAAGTTTTAATGTGCTTTACCTCCCAGTGCAAATATAATACAAATTTACAGCCTGAAATTTACCACATATTTTCTCAATTTGCAAACATGAGTAAATCCGATTTTTTGCCCAGTGAGAGGCTCTACAAGTTGGATGGGAAATGGAAGAGGCTCCAGTTAAAGTATAGAGAAACCAGAAGACAGGAATGGAAATACTTCAGGAATTTCTACAAGAAGAGTGTGTCTCCACTTGTAACAAGAAGTGGCTTACCCTCGCCAAAGATATCGTTCAAAGAAATTCTATTACTGAGGGTGATTTCACAGAAACCGTCAGAAATCTTCTTATCAAATGTTGTGGAAAATATCACAACATCTTGCTTAATATGAAACTTTATCAGGGTCAAAGTTAGAAAAGAAATCATGTTATGGTGTTTGATATTTCAGCCCAACTGCTCTTTAAACTTCAGTTAAAAAAATGTAATAAACTATGTTTGGTTCTTTTAGAATAGTTTTGGGAATATTTCACTTATAGCTAGGCTGGCAGTTTTCTTGAGTTTAGTTGAATTTTGTTTGGCTTCTCTGAATTACGTTAAGCAAGTAGACTAGTACCCTTGCGATAAGATACTCATGAGGAGTCCAGTGGTGAGAAATATTTCCTGCAATCTCTATAATGTGTTCTAACTATTACCAGTGTTGTGTGTACTGTTCTGTCAAACATGGTGGACAACAAACATGGAAGAGGTGATCACAACGAAAACCAAGAAAATCCAAATGAATGCAAAACTGCTAAAGCAATTGAACGTCTATGGGAAGTTACTTTGCTTCTCAGTGAGGGTGATAGTGAACCAGATCAACTGGCTGCTGAAGATATTCGTCAAGCACATGTTCAGGCTGGAGCAAGTGGCATTCTACAAATTTTCCACAAAATGTTTTCCCCCTAACAGTATTCCTTTGTAGTCTTCAAGGAAAACCAAGAACTATCTGAAACCAAAACTATTTCAGCCAAGAAAAATGAGGGCACACAAGTTATTCTGTTTGGCTGCGAAAGACCAGTTCCAAGCTCCAACAACAGCAGCCAAATTCTCCTTACAACAGCCTGGTGTGGGCAGAAGAAAAATCTGCTTTAATAACAAAGCAAAGTTCGATAAGTTTCGGCAAAAGTTGTAGGAAGCGTTCCCAAAGCTCTGCAAAGGTGGGGGGTTTGAAATAATGCGAACTAGTTATCAGGGTTGTAACTCCTCCCTTACCAGCATAACACCTTTGGCAAGTGGTTTCTTAGTACCTTTCCTACATTGTTATGAGACAGCTCCGGCCTAGGGCAGGATGTGGCATGCATTTGACGACTGCAATGCAACTTGGACAGCAATCGAGTATTTGAGGTAACATTCCTTCTCGTTATTATTCTTCTGATTGATATAGCCTGGATCTCATTAAGTCAATGGCATCCACATAACAACAAGTGTGTAGGAGGTTCCAGCTCTGGAATTCTAAAGATAGTAGTATCCGTGGAGTTCTGGTGACATCCAAGGAGGTAACGTTGAAGCTACAAGTTCATTAAATGGAGACAAATTTCACAACAAAAAATGAACAAATATACTAACAGCTTGCAAGCAACTTCAGTTATAAAAAGTCTAGCCTTTCCTTTTTCTTAGCATGCCTAAAAATTCAGAGGGAAATGTTTCCTGGTGAAATTGAAGAAGATCTAGTTCTTATTCTCACTAAGAATAACTTTGACTTGAAGAAATTAGTATATGAAGTTTCATGCAGTACTGCAGGTGCGAGTAACAAAAGTTTTAAATTACCCAATACTGAAATTCTAAATTATTAGGCCATAAAGGAGGCTTTTCATCCCGTAAAAGAGGCACCTTGTCAGAGTAGCTTCACAGCCTCTTCAAAGCAGGAAGAGCTGATGTGCTGATCACCAAGATAAGGTTGTATATGTAGGCAGGTGACTGACTCTCTAATCAACTGCCTTCTATCACTATCATCAAGTTGGATCTTCTTTTGTACACACTCTATGACTTTGGCAGAGATTGGAAGCTTGAAGTTTGTCTCAAGTAGACAGTGCTTCCCTTTCTTTGCTGGCACATTGTGTACAAACTCTCTTTGTTTTGTTATCTTCACTGCAGGCAAATCAGAGGCAGACATGGACTGTGACACAGACACTTCTTCTTCACATGAACTGCTGTAAGGACTCAAAGTTGACACACTTGACTTCGGGGTTGAAGATCCTCTTGGTGACCAAATTAACTATCTTCCAGGGCTGTAGAAAAGATTAAAGTGAATGTAAACTGTGGCGATCTTAATGTTGTAATTCTCAGATCACCCTGTCTGTTGGCTGTAACATAGTTATTTTGTTTAACTGACAGCCGTTTTTATTAATTCTACACAAATACTGTAGAAAGAAATTGCAAGTTTCTAATCTTATCCAAGCAACAGGATAATTTTGTATTCAAAGAATATTCTTTACTCAATGAACTTGCAATTCACTGACTGTAGTGAACCTATATATATCTCTCTGCAGAAAAACAAAGAATCAATTTTAACTTTTTTTGAGGACAAGGTATTAATAATAGAGCTGCCTGTTTGCTGATATGAAATAAACTTAATTGGCCACTGCAATATTTTTATGAAATTACCTCCGAATTGTTGGCATGTGGGAATTTTCAAAGTATAACTGAAAACTAATCAGTTCACTCGGAAAGTCCCAGAACTTCTTCCATGCTTAGAAATCTGAAGGGACCTTTAAGTCTGATCGTGACAGTTTCACAAACATTTTCTATGTTAAGAGGAATATAAAAACCCGCTTTTAAGAGCGAATGTCCACTAAGACCGAGCGAGCAGTGACACATGATGAAAAATCAAAATTCTTTATATTTCGCCCACAGATGGCCTAGAAACGTGCTGGGATTTTTTTCTCGAAAAATCTTTTAAACCGGCCAAAAACTTAAAAAACCGTTGTGGCCCCACATGTCTTCAAAAAACACGCAAAATAAACGTGACTCATAGCTTGTCAGAAATTTTGCACTCATTCATTCGCATTATATAAAACCCCGATTTTGGGCCTGGAAATGTGCCGTTGGCGTGTTTACAAGTCATTTGAGTCAAATTGCCCTTCTCTAAGTTAATTTCTAAGATCACGGCGAGCCGCTGAAAATCACTAACATTCGGCTATTCGAAATTCTTATTTTGGCGGTCTTTTTTGAGAGAGAATTTCCCTACCCGGTAAAGCTCGAAACCACTTGAAATTCAGATATTTTGAAAGGACAAACGTCATTATAAAATTTGGTGTAAAAAGAAGTTTCGGGCTTTTTATAAGTGCTGAGTGCGAATTCTCTCAAACTGCTCATAATTGCAATTCTACTTCGTCATTGGTCTACGTCACTACGAAGTCACGTGAGATAGCGTGCGGCAAGCAAGCAATCAGTTGCGTTTCGGTTTCCGAGCGATCAGTTGAAAGAAATCCTTTGCTCTACTACTTTGAC
>OMLO01006146.1_pt1 | contig 10094 bp, 3 predicted proteins | sample 1674811 | NCBI WGS metagenome assembly OMLO01 (sample SAMN06265003, study PRJEB25207) | coral metagenome | isolation source: Coral host | place: Mexico:La Bocana,Puerto Morelos, Mexico | collected 2008-11-13
AAAGTGACAGAGATTGGCTATGTAGAAGGTTTTAAACTGCTAATAAGAAATCAATCATACTGGCTGCTTGTGTTTGTTTTGGCTGCATCATTTGGTATTTACTGTGGTTGGGCATCAGTTCTGGATCTTGCTGTTCAGCCATTTAGTATCAGCGAAAAGACTTCAGGATGGCTAGGAACTGGTGTCAGTTTAGCTGGAATTGTTTCAGGGACAATCATTGCAAGGTAAACAACAGTCCTGGCCTAAGAATTCACTTTCCACTTTGGTCTAGCCTGGACTTAAGTTACCAGAATCCATTTGAAAGTCTGTGGGTACTTTTCATTATGCCAAAAATTTAGGAAATTTTGGTCTGAAGTCATATGGAAAGGTGCATTTTGGTTCAGTGTGATTGGAATATTCAGGAGCACCTCTAGGGGGTGCTCCTGACTTGATCAGTCAAACTGGATGACCAAAAATTGCCACTCCATTTTGACAAACCGGTTTATTGCCCTACTTCTCTTCAGTAGATTTAATGTAAGTGATGATTTGGGAAAGTAATAGAAAGTGGTAAGAACCATTCTTCTTGGTTGGCCTAGTTTGATCATGAAATATTGTTCCATTTTTCTCGGTTAGTCCCACTGCTCTTTATCTGACTGGTTGTTGTGGCATAATGGAAGACACCCTGTGATTCACAGCCTTATTGTCTTCTCAGCCTAATGTTGACTGGCTGACAATCAAAAGTGAGCATTCTGCACATGCCCAAAAATTTAGTACTGGCCTGAGTCCACATTGTCCTGCTGACGAAAAGAAAAGTGGGCTTTTGGTATGAGATCAGGTTAATACAGAAGTTAAAGGCTGTAATCAATAATTTTTATGATGCGAGGGCATGGAATAACTCTTACTACATATACCAATTATTAACATGACTAAACCCAGCATTTTGTGCAGCTCCTCTGCATTTATAATTTTGGAAAAAAGAGATTTTTAAATTGCTTTTCTACTTAGCCTCCTGTGTAGAGGTTCTTATGGCTGGTTATGGGTAATAAGGCCAAATTACATCATTGCAAATTGAAAAACTGTCACCTCGGACTTGTAAATGCTGCCCTCTTCCTGCAGCCTCGGGCAGCATTTTCAAGACCTCGGTCACAATGCCAACCTCCCAGCTGGCAAATAACATTTATTCTGGTACAAGATTTTTGTCCACTAACAGCTAAAATTGCTTGCTTCCTATTGGATATTTGCCTTAATGTCTTCTTTCATTTCAAAACAGAGCACAAACTAGCCCAAAAAATCAAATTTTATTCAATGTTAATTTTAACTGTGTTACATGACATTACCCCATACAATAGGTCAGTTTCAATGTTTGGCCACCATCTTAAATTTTTAAAACAAAGGAGATCTGAGGAAAGAAATTTCTACCAATAAGAGGGGAGATGCGATTGGCCGTGGTAAGAGGAATGACCTGTTCACCCTCAATCAAACATGATGCCTTTGGTGAATAGTTCTTACAAAGTCATAGCTTGTACCGTGCTCCCTAACAAGATGCCCACACTGCAGGCTTAACGCTCATACAAGAAAAATGATCAGATTGTTGTTGAAAGAGGCCCTGTTATGGGGAGCAACGGGATCAGAAACTCCTGCCTCCCTGTACTCTGCCTTCCTGCTTCCAGTTCCTTCATCTCCTGGGTCCTACCTTTTTTCCCCTTTCTCCTGTCCTCTTCAATTAAGAGTCCCAGAGCACATTATAGTCATATAGCTAAGCAATATTTAGGTGTTTCGTTTCTTGTTAGTGGTCTCTGATGATGTGGATGTGAGATATTTATATACCAAAGCCACATACTGGTACTCAGCCTTGCTTCTTTTGTCTTCCCTATGAAATAAGACCACTTATAAACCATCAGCATGCATTTGGTCTAAATGCATCACTGGGGAGTAGTTCTCGAATTTTAAAACTGTGTCTGTTACGAAAAAAATATATGAAGGTAAATAAACACAATAGCCTCTGTTTGGTGCTAAAATATGTGATTAAGGTATTGTAAAGATTATTTAAATTTAGCAACAATATGTATGGCAGCATAAAAAAATTAACATGATGAAATGCCAATCCATGACAAGGTTACTTCTCATTATTAATAAAAGCATTTGTTTACAAAAAAGCATTCAAAACATCTGAAATATTGACAGTACTAACAATATTAAATCATAGGACACTCTGTAACAATATTAAGACAAATGGTTTGTCAGGGTACCAACAAATTTGAATTGTAATAACATTATTACAGTAGATCTTTAGCATGACCTAAAGAAGCAGTGGCATCTCTCTGTAGGTCAGCAGATGTTGTGAAGCGGTGGACTAAGCAAATCCTTGTGGCTATGTTCATTGGCACCGTTGTCTGTCAGCTGATCTTCACAATGACCTGTTCAAGAATCTTGCCGTTCTCAAAGGGACTTCTATTCGCTTCCATCATTTGCAGTGGACTCTTATTCAGTGGCACCATTCCATTGGTCTTCGAGTTGATCATGGAGTCTGTGTTCCCAGTAGGGGAGGGGACATCTGTTGGCATGGGACTTGTCTTTGCTAATTCTGTGATATTCGTGTTTGATGCAGTCTTCATGTTTCCTGGGTCTGATGTCCAGTGGATGAACTGGGTTAGCGTTGGTGGCATTGCATTTTGTGTTCCTTTACTTCTTGTTTATAAGAGTCAATATCAACGGCTTGACCTTGATACGGAACCTATCAAAGAAATCTAAGAGACCTTTATATATAAATTAAAAGGTCTTAAATTTTCACCTTATTTTTAGAAATTTAAAAACCTTTTGGGATTTTTTTGAAGAAATGTGAATAAGGTTTTCAAAGTATTATTAACGTGCAAGGTGTATATCAAAAATGCTGATTACGGCTTCACCTAACAGAAACACTGAGGAAATTTATTTCAGTTTCCTTAGTATTGTTCATGTTACGATTGCAAACGATTACAAATGATTTTCAACATTTTCTTCGAGTTGACTCAACAGTAAAGGGGTACATATAAGTCGTTGAAATATGTGTATGAAATAAATAAATGATAGTAGACCTGAAATGAATAAAATCATTTTTAGTTGTCAAGTATTTGTTAGTTATCATTGATTAAAGAACATTTCTTCGTTTGGCTTTCGAATTAACTTCTGGTTTCAGAGTACTTTCACTTCGCAAATTGAAAAACGAAACCTGGGTTGAAAAATGGGAGATATAAGGTTGGGTGATACTAGAATGGTGATTCAATATGTAAATGTATAGCAGAGCACTGATGGACGTTGTTTTCCAAAATTTCTTAATACATTCACTTCGTAAAATTGGTTATTGTCTTTTTTTTTGTTTTTTTTTTTGTTGTTTTTTTTAGGGGGGGTGTTATCCTGACCTATTTTCAGCATGTTTTGGCTTCGGCTCTATTTTTATTAACCCAATGGTTGACAGTTCGTAAAAATAGGACGATGTGTATGTGTGAAATAAAACATAAGATCTCAGGTTAACATCTCTGAAGTAGCCTATGAAAAGTTCACTTTCTCGTATACAAGAACTCACTTTACAGGAATCATAATTAATTCCACTTCTCCGTATGGAGAGTGGGGCCAATGATTTGACTTCTCCAAGATACTCTGTCAGCCGCCGCCAGCCCTGCCTCTACCCAAGAACCATTCGCTCTTTCTCCGCTGTCCTGCCCCATGTTTCTCTGGGTCTTCCTCCCTTTCGTGTTCATTCCGGTGCTCACGTCAGTGGGAAACTGCTACCTCCGTCTCCTTATTTGATGGCTCATAGGTTCTGATAGTTTCCTCGTTAGTTCTCTTGCGTTTGACACTCTAGAGGGAAAGCAGAGCAAAACTATTTTTAGATGTCAGCCATTTGATTTGATTTAAATTACAGAATGAAATCTACTGAAATTTATGATACATGTAAGCAAGGTTTTTCTCAATTCGTATATTACGGACTAACACTGTGTGACCAGCTCCCAGTTAGCTTGATGGCTCAGTCGGTAGAGCACTGCACCGGTATCGCATGGGTTCACTTCCCGTCCAGTCCTGAATGTTTTTTCAGGATTTAATTTCACACTTGCTTGAGTTGTGTACAGTGGAACCACGCACCGGTTAATACGGACAACGGACACTTTTCTGTGTCCCAAATCAAAAATTCTCATATATTGTCAACCCCGCTTCACGGACACTGGTTATCTGCACATTGTCTACAAATAAAATGAGTGACTATACCAGGGCGGCTTTTTGTGTTCGCAAGGTGAAATGGAATGTGGCCTATAACTCGACTTAATTTCTTTTAACACAAATGAATAAAGGGTGAAAGTTTCTAAAGAAACTGTGGGGGTAACAATTAAGGTAATTTGGTTATATCAGCTAAGTTGAAAATGTAAATTGGCCATCGTAGCGAGTTAAAAAGCTGACGTTTCGAGCGTTAGCCCTTCGTCAGAGCGAAGACCTAAGATTTGGCGGAATTCGCCCTGACGAAGGGCTAACGCTCGAAACGTCAGTTTTTTTAACTCGTTACGGTGGCCAATTTACATTTTCAACTTATATTAGTTGATATAACCAATTTTCTTTTAACACGGTAACTGCGTTTTTGTCAGTGATGAGAATATTAGTGAGGTCAATGCTGTGTCAAAGGAGCCTAAAGTGAAATCACTGAAAGAAGCTATAGTAATCCTGGAGGACGTGAAAGCTAACAGAAACGGTGAATGACCCGTTAAAGGTTCTCTCTAATATTCAGTCCACTTGGCTGAGTCGCAAGCTGAAAGCGTCAGTACAAAGTAAAGTCACAGGTTTTTTAAAAGTAATCCATTGTCGTATGAATAAAGGGTGAAAGTTTACCCTATTTATGACCAAAATGGCGGCAAAATGGCGGCAAAATGGCTAAAATCGACAGCCTATTTATGACCAAAACGGCTGAAAAACCATACCCTTTGGGGCCGCACATACCTATGTAGCCAATATAAGGGAGTACCCCCCCCCCCGGGATCTCAACATCATAGTTTACGGTAGCTGCCCCAGCAGCCTAACTTTATCAGTAAGGCAAGCTTAAGACATTAATTCTTTAAGCGTTTAGTTAAGACTTATTTATTACTCGGGCTTCCGAAGGAACGCCCGAATCATAAAATGCTAGCGGTTTGGTCGCCAAAAGGGAAATATTAATGTTTCGACGCAATTGGTCAGATATGAAACAGGTAAGACTGAAACTAGCTAGACTCAGAAGATAACTAGGAGCTAACCTTGAAGGATTTTAAAAGTAATAAGAAGAATCCTAGAAATCAATACGTATTCGCACTGGTAACCAATGAAGTTCCCAAAGTAGAGGGGTAATATGACAGTACTTGGATGCGCAATAAACTAACCTGCGCTTGCGTTCATAACTATTTGAAGTTTCTTAAGATTAAACACCATATACTTAACTATAATAAACTTGTTATGTTAAAGAACAAGATCGTTCTCGAGCCTTGCACTAACCGATATTCTTGTTGGTTTTAGAAGCTTGCCAAAGTATATCTGAACAAGGCACAGAAGGTGTTCAGCGCTATCTACCATAACTTACCATCAAATATCTTTGATTTCATGATTCGAACGGCTTTTTTTCTAGTTGTTCCGCCATCTTTAATTTATTTAACTGATTAAAAGTCCAGAGGAGGCTTCATGAAAAATGCTGGAAAGAGCTAGGCTGATGAATTGAATTTAGTGGATCTGCGACGATAACCCTATGACAACATATCGGGAAAACCGCTTTAAAAGCTTTCCTACTTCAAATCAGCATTAATTCTACGTCAATATTTTATAGGTGATTGTTATTTCAGGCAGAACTAGTACTTAACCTAAATCCTACAAAAAATGTTTTAAACGGAGTTTGAACTTTAAGGTATTGAAGTTTTATTTTAAGAATTTCTGTTACTGTACGTTCAAAGCTCGTTTTCTCAAAACGAGTTATTTTTGCCTTCGAGAGAAGATATTTTGAGAAGCATTTGTTGTTCTGACTGACGTTTCCCTCCATTGAGTTTTGTCCAAGTTATGCACTGGCCACCCTTCATGCGTTTTTAACTTTTCAAAAACATCTATGTTTAAAACAGCAACCTATTTGACTTGTTTTAAAAAGTATAGAAATTATTTCTGCTGATCAGTTCTTCTAGGAGTTATATCTTTTGAACAAATCCCTGGCATTCCCCAGCAGGTGGTAGATTTAATCAGCCGGTCTCACGTTAAAATACATTTTTAGGCAGAATGGCGAGTTCTTTACAGCCTACTAGACCCACTAGCCTGTCAGGAAAAGATGAAGTTTGGAGATCTCAATCCCACAGTAATCTTTGCCAAGTTATTTTTAGAGATGGTACCCAGTTCACCAGCGGATGTTAACACATGCATTTCGGGTACGTTTTCGTCGGTGTTGTAAATGCGCCTGTTTATAGCTCACCTCACGGGATTGGCTATTTCCAGACGTACCCGAAACTTCCAAAACCCTGCTTGATTTGACACTGCGCGAAAAGCCAAATATTCGGGCCCGAATTCGCTCGAATACGGATCGGCCTACGGCGCGTATACCGCAATGTTCTGACGTATTCGATTACCGCTGACTCGAAATACACCTGGAATATTCTATTAGAATCCGGCCTGTTTTTCCGTGTTCAAATTGAATACTCGTGAATGACTCGAGGTGTTCGATAAATCATACGGGCTACGTTTTGGTAGATTAATGTTGCATTAGATGTTCTTCGAAGATATAGTGATCATTCATGACTAGAACATTTTTGAATACCCCAAGTTGTTCGAGAGTCTGGCGTACGTCAAGTATGCTCTAATTTTCGAGAGTCACAGGCCATGAATACGAAAGTTATATCACATTTTTCCCAGCTAAAGATGTCTTGCGTCGTCAAGAACAACGGGTTTTATGAAGGTAATATACACTACTGCGTATTTCAATAAGGCACCACGCTAGTGTTCCAAAGCGTGCGACTGGAACTGTGGTGTTCGACTGGAACACGAGGCTCTTGTGAACGACACACTTTAAGTGTTCTGTGGTGTTTGACTGGAACACGAGATTCGTGTAAAGTATTAAACGTGTTCATGATCGAATACTTCATCGATTCCTCGGATTCCTATGAAAACCCACCCAAAAGAAAAAACATTACCAGGGCAATATGAATGTTATCCCAACAAAAAGTAAACAACTCCAAGATGACATCTTCACCTCATTTAAATACTGTAATACTCTATTTAAAAAATAATTGAAAAACCTTCTATTACTACTTGTTCGTGTATGCTTATTTTCATTGAACTATGGAAGAATTTACATAAACAGAGCCCTATGTTATGAAAAAGTATAAAGAACCATCTGAGAAGCAAAACCTAAAGAGAGAGTCTGAAAAAACACTAACACTATAACATTTTGGCATGCAAACTTTATAACTAGATGCTGCTATGTTAGGAAAAGAATAATGAAACATTGAGAGGCAGAGTCTACATTTTTTGGTATGCAAACATAAGAACTAGATGCTGCCATATGGCAACCTAAGGTATTCTCTCACCAGTATTTTGAACATGAACTATATGTAATAATAAAAGTTACTAATAAATCAATTATTCTATTCTAAATTCTATTATTCCATTTTTAAGTTTTCTTTGAACTATTTACATTTTCTAAACTATTCAGTCAGAGTCACTTTGGATGGCACGCCTCTGTCTTCTAGGAGAGCGTGTGGCATGTCTATGTTCCCTTCTACGCTTGCCTTTATCACTTCTATGCATGATAGAGACTGGTGTTGAATGCTGTTCAGGGGTTGGGGTGTGGTTGCTCCTTTCATCGTCTTCCACCTCCTCCAGCTCCTCCACTGAGTGTTCACCTCCTGTTGCAGGCTCGATGTCTGTTAAAGCCCAGGCTACATTATGCCTTTCCCGATTTTGTGCATTTTTACAAAGAAAAAGAACTGAGGAAATCTATTTATGAGAAGTTACAAATATTCGCCTCTTTTTCTCTCCTGTGGTCGAATTTTTTTTCGAATGTGGCCGAGCAAGGCTAAGATGTAATCTTTTTCAGGGCCTTTTCTACATCAAGGAAGAAGATTAGCTGCAAGAAATTAATTAATATACCTAGCTGTGCTGAATTTAGTACGTTTACCTAATCTCAGTTTCACTAATGTGGCTTTTTTATGGACAATAGTTGTAAGCTAACAAAGAAACGCAAACCATTAAAACAGGAAGGTGTGCAACGCACCGTATCTCGAAAACGAAAACGAACCCCCTTTTTTCCCCTTTTTTTCTTTGGCGTTTTGGCAAAAGTTGATTTTTTCCTTACTCCATGCTATTCTATTCGTGGGAGCCAAACGTTGCGTCTTACAGACATGCTCGTTAAAATTAGATAATTCTGCTTGAAACTGTTTTGAGGTACCTTGAATGGCATTTTTGGTATCAGTTTTATCTAAACACCACACTAAAGTAATTTATTAATATCAGGACAATTTCTGGCTTGTTTTGGTTTTGTTTGGACTGTTTTTTTCGGGGGCTCAAAACCCCGCAATGTTGTAGATTTTCACTCAATGTTCGAAAATTCGTGAGCTCCTACGAGGGTAAATTCGTCTCGATGTACGAGTTCATGAGAGCCCTACGAGCCTCCTGGGTAGATAACGTAGACTTACATGAAGTTTAAGAACTAATATTTCTAAACCTAGTCTACCCAAAAAAAAGGGCCACGACACGGTCTTACACCGATTAAGCGGCCGGCAATCAATGTCCTGATGAAGATTTACCCCGGTTATAAGCGGTAATGTTCGCCAACTACTGCAGCGATTACGTGCGAATGAGACCTGGAAAGGAGCGTGAACGCAACGACTTTTCAAGATTTAATGACACAAATTTATTTGCTTAAGATAATTCACAGCGTAGGATATACGAAATTACCTTTTTCAATTTAGGATACAAACCCGAGAAGAACTGACCATCGTTCAGTAATCAATGACGTCAGTCAAAATAGGATGTGAGACAAGCATGGCCAAGATATAAAAGTCGATCATAAATTGAATTATGTAACTTTTACGGTATTTAAATTGTTAATTTGTAATCCCAGTGAAACAACCGAAACCATATCCACCTGGATTTAAATGCACGTTTCACACGGCCTCTTGGCTAATGGACCGAGATGCCCGGAAGCCACATTTTTTTGTCAAGTTCAGAGAAATTGATTTGGGTTAATCGTTAGTTCTTGAAAATTTGTTGTTGGTTTCAATGCTTTAATTTAGAAAACAAATGAATAAATGCAAGTTTCAAAAATTTAAAATACAATATAAAAAGACTTGCGCAATTTTATCCTTATTTCAAATGATCTTTATATTTGTTACCTGTATTTGAAATACAGGTAAGTGATATAAAAATATTAGCGGCTACAATGGAAAAACTAAAATTGTAATATTTACATTATGTGTACCTAGAAACAAATTAAACCTGTCAGTTCCGAAAATATATTCAACTTTCATCGATTAATTTTACTTCTTTAAGTAAATCTTTGTCACGTTTGTATTTTCGTAGTCATGAAATTTTAACTGAGCAACAATCAGGTAATCTAGGGAGGGAAAAATTCGACTACTTTCATTCGATTACTATCACCGTCGAATCAAAACATGGCCAAACATTTTCTTTGAAGCGTATTTATTAATTTAAATATCTTTCAAGACTGCATATTTTGAAATAAAACAAGATGTTATTTCCTTGATCACACTGATTGGACATGCGATAACAAGTGTCTGCCTTCAGCTGTCGTTCGTAATATAACGATTTGATTCCAGCACGATTCGTAAATTTGTTCATGAACGTAAGTAGTTATTTTTGAAACTGTTCTTGTTAGAAAGAAAAAAAACGACAGAAAGAAACATATTCTATAGCAAATCCAAATCATGTCAAAGACAACCACCACTGTGTTCATCATTATCTTTGCAGTCGAGGCGGGACTCATCATCATTGGCAACGTATTCGCCATTTTTGTTTTCTGGACTCAGAGACTACGTGTAAAACGAACTTGCTTTTTACTGATCAACCTGGCCGTGGCTGATTTTTTGGTAGGGATAGCAGAAGCAATAGTCTTAGCGGTCGAAAAAATACCC